>ERZ1292644.1720-Hain-H14-01um-R2-1720-length-10787-cov-11_pt1 | contig 10787 bp, 15 predicted proteins | sample MGYA00564402_ERZ1292644 | MGnify/ENA primary metagenome ERZ1292644 (study PRJEB36523, sample SAMEA6512644) | groundwater metagenome | collected 2019-01-09 | study: AquaDiva: Metagenomics assemblies of 32 groundwater samples | reverse complement strand
CGGTGCCCATAGTAGTATTCAGGATCAACTCAGCCGGGGTTGATAGCCGGTCCACGAGCATCGTGCCGGTTGCGATAGTCACAGACGTTAAGTCCAGGGTCAGGTTGGCAGTCAGCGTCGGGTCATATACGTACAGCCGGGGCAGCCGGGCATTGTACATGATCTCTAGCTCCATCGCCGCCGGTGAGTGCGACAGCCGAAGCGTCCGCCGCCCAATTACATCCCAGTAAATCTCTGACCCGCCCGGGCTGTCGCTGTTCTCCAGGTCGCGGAACACCGGGTGGTTCACGTCCATCGGGGTAAAGACATACTCGCGGTACGAGGTCGAGATGGACCGGATGCGCTTGAGTGAGATCAGGTCCGGGGGGAGAGTATAGGTCCGGGTATCGGCCACCAGCGTATAACCGCTATTGGCGTAGGTCTCGTCGGCGAAGGTGAACGACCCGTCGTCGGACTCCCGAGTGACGAGGTTCCAGTCCTGACCAGACCGGCGCCAGAGGGCTTCCAGCTTCCGCTGGCAGTCGTTGGCCCAGGTCACCAGGTCAGTCAGGACCAGCAGTGCCGGGGTCGTGGCATTCTGCCGGACGACATTGGCTTCCAGCAGAGCAGTACGAATTACACTTGCGATATTCATTCCTTACGGCCCCATAAAGGTAACAGGTGCTTGTTTAAGAGTACTGAACCCACAGACGCCACAGTACAACCCTATACCGTCCTTGTATCGAACCCAGGTATGTAAACGACAGTGACCCGGCCTGGCCTTAATCCAGCGCCGGAACCATCTCAGTCTGATATGGACATACCGCCAAAGCACGCTTCTCCCGGCTGAGGGTGATACCCCTCGGGTAAGGTTCGTACAGTGTTCATATAACGATAGGCCTCTCGCGCACCAACCTCAACCAGGTCGTGAAACTCGCGCTTCGAGCGTTCCCGGGCACGGGTGATCCGACCAACGATCTCTGCGGCCTTCCGGTGTGGAGTCGTATGTGCCATATCCGTCGCCCAGAGGGTGTAGAAGATGCGGTCGTCCATCTGGTTCGGATGCACGTCAAAGAGGAGAACGTACCGCTCCAGGGCAGCCCGGCGGTCAGAGGGGTCCTGGAGAGGATTCGGGGGGTCGATGATGACCCGGACGTGGGTAGGCAGCTTGCGCTCGATGCGGAACTTGTGCTCAGGGACCAGGAGGGCAAGTCTGTCGAGAGAGTAGAAGTGGAAGTACGGCAGGCTTTCGACCGCCCGCAGATCGGTGTCAAACGCCTTCAGGCGTCTGTTTAGGTCCAATAACGTCATAGTCCCCCTCGAAGTAGTCCGCCGCACCAGCACGGTCCATCACCAGGATGACTTCGATGCCGAAGCGTTTAATGATTTCCTTCATCAGGTCCTCGGTCAATACGAGTGACAGGTCCATTAAATAAGCCCCAGGTCCAGCAGGTCCTGGACGGTGACGGACTTGTTAGGTTGGGTCAGCAGGCTGGCCTTCTTGTCCACCTTGGCCTGGTCGGCGTCCTTCAACTTCTGCTCTTCCAGGGCCACGTCGAAAGCAGCCACAACAGCTTGTGCGTCAGTCCTCTGCTGCACCGTGGCCTCGGGCTTGAAGTCGATGCGCCAGGTGGACTTGTCCGGGATGCTGCCCAATGAGACACCATCAATGGGAGCCACTTGGCGTATTTTCTTATCAATAACTGTAGCAAGGATAAGCATTAAAACGTCCCCCCGAACCAAAGCCCGGTTTGAACGCCCGCACCGGCCCCGAAGCCCGCATCACCATAGAAAGTACTGGTGCCCGTTGCCGCAGATTGTTCTAGCGCCTGTAAAAAGTGAAGGCCAAGTCCCGGATAACCACTATACGCCGATATTCCAGTAATTGCACCTGTTACTATAGCGGTATTATTGAACGAGACTAAGCCGGAAGCCGTCGTGGTCGAATCAAGCCCCACCCCGGAATATATCGCAATGAGGGTGTCGGAGTTCGAGGCCGAACCGAAATGCCACCCCGTGACCGGATTCTCATTCAGACCCACGATGTACGAAACCCGATTACTCACAGAAGCATTCTTGGAGCGCCAAGTTAGCAAAGTGTATGTCCAGTTATCGGCCTGGTCTCCAACAAAGAGATTTACTGGCACACGGTTGTAGGCGTTCCATAAATATAAAAATCCTGGGTCCCCGTTTACCGCGAGTCCGCCCACTTCCCATGTCGTTGTCCCCGTCGAACCCGTCGTCCGCATCGTGCCGACGTAGGTGCCGCGCTGTGCCGTAACGCTGACGGTGCTTGCGGCCCCGTAGCGCATGGTATGGGTGGTACTGTTGACCCACCGACCGTTAAGACGCTCAATGGTATCTGCGCTACGGGCTGTACCGCTGGTCCAAACTGTCCCGGTCGCCAGCCGTAGCGTGCCTGCATCATTGATTACATAGAGATCATAATTACTGTTGGCTGCCCAGTTCGCACTTGCAGCCATCGCAATGGATAGCTCAGTGAAGCGGAAGACATCCCAACTCGTGCCGTCAAAAATCGGGACTAGGTCGTGTGCATATAAGGCGTAGTAGATCGTCGTCTGGTTCGCCGCATCTGCCACGAGGACTGGAGTAGTACTTGTCAGGGTCAATCGCCCGCCTGGGTCCAGGTAGTAGTTACGAACATTGAAGATGTCATTCCCGCCCATGTCCAGATCGGCGGTTGCAGGATTGAGCATGACCCCTTGAAGGAGGCTTACCCAGGCCGCCCCGTTGTCTCGCTCCAGGGCAAAGGTGTCAGTAGAGAAGTAGATACGTCCGGCAGTCCCCGCAGCAGGGCGTGCTGCTGCTGTCCCGGCTATGATAACATCAGTTCCCAGGACCAACTCTGCTGTCAGGGTGGCATCGGCACTGGACACGACGTAGGTAGCCCCCACGGGTGCGTTATCCCCTGACAGCGACTCTGTGACGCCCTCCTGGCGGAACTGGAACAGTCCCGCAGTGTCGTCATACCAGATGTCGCCATCAACGGGGGTGGCGGGGTCACCAGCGGCAGGGGTAATATTGATCCTGCCGAGGTCAAAGACTACCGTCGCTCGGCCTTCGCCTCGGACGACCAGGCTCGGGCGTCCGTCAACGGTCTCCAGCGTGAAGCGTATCTTGCCCTTGCCGAAGGTCAGGCCTTTGACATCTATGCCAATGTCACTATAGTCCGGCACAAGCGCCCTCTAAGACGTACTGCCACAGATACCGTTCAGGGTACTCGTGGGCACGCACTGTTACCAACCAGCCCGTCAGGGGCCGCTCGGTGCGGTTGTTAATCCGCACGTCAAAGTCCCCGACGATCTGTTGACAGTAATGAGGAATGTAGAGCTTCCACACCCAGAACGACCAGTCGAGCAGGGTGAACCTATATAGCGTAACTATATCAGTCCGGTCGCTCGGCCAGGTCGGTAGTGGACGTGGTTGGGGTCGTTTAAACCGAGGCATGTTATCCTAACAGACTGCGTGCCTGGAGGTCATCAATGACTGAGTTGACAAGCTGCTTCACGTCAGCCACCGTTGTACGAAGCAGGTTGAACTGAGTACGAATGTCGGCCACGTCAACCAGGATGGCTTCATAGTCCAGATCAATTTCAGTGGTATGCGTAACCGCCGTGTTAAATTTGCTCCGAATGTCAGCTACATCGACTAGAATAGCTTCGTAGTCCAGGTCCACCTCGATTGCCCAGGTACGGAGGTCATTAATTGTCGTAATGGCCGAGTCTCTGTTAGCCGCCGTATCGTATGCGCCCGCCGTTGCGCCCGTACCGCCTGCAGGGGCAGCAGCAGGAATCGCTGCTGCGATGGCAGTAGCAGTAGCCGCCGCAGCCGCAGAAGCAGCCGCTGCAGCTATCGCTGTCGCCGTAGCGGCAGCAGCGGCAGCAGAACCATCAGTCTCGTGTGTTCTATCCGCCGTTGCAAAAGTCTGGGTATATGCTGTAGCTGCCGCTGTACCAAACTCAAACAGGGTAACGCCCCGCCGCTCAAACCGGAGAGTCTGGCCCACACGGATCAGGGTGTACCCGTCGCCAAAATCAATCCCATCTACTTCTGTAAATTTCTGTCCCATGTTCGTTATCCCGCGTGCCGGTATTCGACCTGGACCGAATGACCGATATTTAATGTGCTAAAGTAGGCGACGATGGCATCCCCAAACGGCTCCCAGTGATAGGCCTGCTCCTGCCCGAAGGTGCCATCATCGTCGACATTACCAACGGCCACTAACGTGCCAATCTCAAGGGCAGTGGCAAGGGCCGCGGTAGTTGGGGCTGTAGTGGCACGGACGTTTAGTGCATACCAGCCGTCAGAGATACCGGTAAGCCCGCGGGTCTTGCCCCAGTTGAGCGGAGGATGCCAGGCAAAGACATTCTCACCGGCAGCAAAGTTGACTCCTGCTGTTCGTGTAAAGTTGTCTGAGGCGTCGAAGGTCTGGTTGGTCCCAAGAGTGACCCACCCGGACCCGACTGCATTTGAATAGCGGACTGCACCGACTGTACCGGCCCCAATGCCAGCCGTCCCGACGTTGACACTGACCCAGTTAAACGGCACAGCTGATAGGATCACAAATCCGTCGTTAGCTGTCGTAGTCTCCAGCGCGAAATCGCTGGCTCCGATGTCCTGGGCATCAACAGTATCGTCGGTAAAGACCGAACCGACCTCGGTCCATTGCCCAGCCTTCCACTGATCATTTCGCAGGCGAAATCCGATGCCAACGGTCAGGTCTGCCGCAGCCGCACGCTGTTGCAGCCCAAACTGGGTAATGGCTAAAGCCCCACGGACCGTCACCGGAGGCTGTTGAGCCCCCGTATCCGGGTTACGTGTCCCGGCATAGCGCATGGCTGCACCTGCGACAATCAACTCGTCGCCTACCTGTTGATCTGTTCCACGCAGCCTGTAATTGTAGAATCGTGTGATTTTGTTACTCATCTTATAACCCCGCCAAGACTTCCTTGATTAACTTTTTGATCTCGTCACGCGCGGGTGGAACTCCCGGATCACCTTTGTCACCTTTCGGCCCAGGCACCCGGCTACTCGCGCCCGTATCTCCCTTTTCACCGGGATCTCCCTTATCACCCTTGGCTCCAGTTGGCCCGGGGACAGACGAATCTTTACCGGGATTGCCCTGCGGGCCTTGCGGACCAGCGTCTCCCTTTGGCCCAGTCAATGCCTCAACAATCTCCGGATCGGCCAGATCAAGCACAATAGGGAACCTGATCTCGGCGTCCTTCTTCGGATTCTTTACACCCCATAAACTCATTGTCGATCTCCTATGTTAATCGGGCCATTGGAATGTCTTACCAAATGACCGCTGCTGCCAATAGTCAAACCACCGTCGGACTCGGACCTCTTCTGGCGTACCAGGCTCCAACAGTATGGTCGGGTCAATAACAAAAACTCCACCAAGAATTGCTACTTGCCCCCGCTGGGCTAAGACCTGGAACGACTCATATGGGAAGTTGGCCGGGTCAAATGCTGCCGGTATAAGTCCAGTCGGGTCAATGATAATCGGATTGAGGATACCCGACTGTAGCTGGCGTGCCGGTTGAGGAGTCGTTGCCAGCCAATCCATTAACCGAGGGTCTACCGGAGGTATTGGATCGAGAACATACCACCCAAGCTGATTAAGCGGAAGCGCAAATAGAGGGTATCTACCGCTAGGCACCCATTCCATTGTCTGGGGGTCGTAGGCCGCTCCAGGTATGGGGAACGGATCAAGGAACGCCGGGATTAAAATGCCGGGTAGTAGGCCCCTAGCAGGCTGTCGCTCTGAAGGGCTCCATTGCAGACCCTCTGCTTTGTATAGGGCCTCAAAGACCGGCCCAAAGTAGTCGCCCAGAAAGTTCGGCGGCAGATCACGGGCCGGTTGCTGTCCGGAGGGCTGCCACGTCAATAGGGCCGGGTCAATCGGTGGCGTCGGCTCCAGGACATACCATCGATTCAGCGCGTAGGCTAATGGTCGGCCTGCATACCGGTCACTTGGTATCCACTGTAGCCCCTCCATCCTGTACAAGGACTCGAACGGAGGCTGCTGAAAGTCGCCCAGCTTATTCGGCGGTAGGCCCCGTGCGGGCTGCCGTTCGCTAGGCAACCACTGTAACTCCGCCATCTTATAGAGGGCATCAAAATTCGGCTGCTGGAAGTCGCCTAAGTAATTTGGAGCTAATCCACGCGCTGGCTGCCGACCGCTTGGTATCCACTGTAGGGCCTCCATCTTATAGAGAGATTCAAATGGAGGCTGGACAAAATCACCTAGCTTGTTCGGTGCTAGATTACGAGCAGGCTGCTGCCCTTTCGGTATCCATTCCAGGTTGGCCGGGTCGTATGGTACGACCTCCGCCGGGACAAATACCGGGCCGACAAGAGGCGTATATTGATAAACCCGTACCCGTGTAGACACATCGCTACTTCACTAGGCCCAGTGCTTCTGCCAGGGCCGCACGCCGGGCCATCTGATCTAGCTTCTTACGGAACGGGACACACTCCCAGCAATGCTCACGCCCACAGTGAGGGCCATTGCACATCGTACAGAAGCCCCGCTGCCTCCCGCTACCTGGCTCAACGCTCCAATGACCGCCACAATGGACGCACTGAAGCGTATCCCGCTCGATAGGAGGGTGGTCCGGGCTGACCACACTGATATAGCCAGCCGCTTTACCCATGCGGTGGGCAGCCATTTATTCGTCCCAGGCGAGAGAGGCGTTGATGTTCGGTGTACCACCAGACGCAACTGACCGCAGGCCAATCCCGTTGGCCGTGCCGGAAGCTGTCACTAGCTCACGACCAGGGTTGGCGATCCAGGTATATGTGGCCCGCTGATTCAGGGCAATCTGTAAGAGCCCCTCCGTTGCGACTGCTTCATAGGTAGGCTCAGTCATCGTTCCGCCAGTAAGTACACACGACGCCGCAGCCCGGAGCGGATTGGAAGGTTTTTCGGTAAGCGCGGTGCCGCCAACAGCGGCAACCGTGTGCCGCAGGACAGCAAACTCTGTTGCTATATCGGCTGGAGTTGCATCCGAACCTATAATAAGCTGGTGGATCTGTCCAACAACCGCTGCCGTCGAAGCCAGCACGACCACCGTGAGGTTCGTCCCTGCTGCGGTCTGGTGTGAACCATAGTAACTTGCCATTGTTCTTTACTCCTTAATGTTAGAAGGCGTCATACCAGACGCCACGACAGTCGGCTTGATGTGAACGATGTCAGGCCACTGCCGACTCATGGCCCTCATATATCCAATATCTGCGATGTTTATTGACGTATCAAACTCGATCCAGGGACGAAGGGTTGTACCTACATCCGTACTATCTTCTGGTAAATCCCCACCAGAGGCGCTACAACCGAACCGAAGTGATCCGTTGTGGGTATTAGCTCCTGCTCCCGCAGGAACACCCCCTAGTCCGACTTCAGTAACGATTCTGTCCCCATTTAGCATGCTAATAGGAGTCAAGTTCTGGTACTGAAATTGCTGGTTCCGCAGGGCCGTATTGCACTCAGTGTCATCCCTCGTAATAGCTAAAGCTGTGCCGCGCACTGTTACACCATCATTGCTAACCACATATACTTTGTAGGTTACTGATAGGTTATTATTGGCTGCTACTTCGAGCCCCTGATGCTGGGCTTTCACGCGGCCCATAAGTATCTGATCGCCATCGGCCGGGTCTCCTACGAACTGCCGGTGGTGCGAGTCACCCGTGACCTCATGTGCGGCTCCGTCAGGATTCACAGCAGTCGTCGTTAGAGTACTGCTATCGGGTGAACGAAGTAACCTTCTCCGTACTGTATTAACGTGCTCCCAGTCCGTGGCACTGATCGTAGGGCTGACGGCAGCGGCTTCAGTCTCAGAAAAATAACATCGCGTGGCAGCGGCGTCGGAGACTTGAAAATCGTCAAGCCAACCAGCGTTCGCGGTATCGTTATATATGACAATGCCAGCGTTGCCGCTCGTTTTCCTCGTTGCTGCGGTATCATCAAATGTTAAGACGTTCGTTCCGTCTCCCTGATTTACTAGGGATACCGTAGCTCCTGCTCCCGTAGCCCGTGCTCGATGGTAGTGTGTACCAGCCACGAGCCCCCGATCAGCACTAGCAAGAGTGGTCGAGACTCCAGCATCATACCGAAAGATAATAACCTCATTTGCTATGCTGGTGTCGATGGCCATTTCATAGGCATCGAGAGTTCCTGGTGTCGCAGCAACTCTGACCAGGGGGGAAGAAAATGTATTATTAGCACCGTCATTATTCGTCCGACATAGAACTTCTTGATCCCCAGTGGGTGCCCCAAGAAATCTAACAGTGTTGCCAGTAAGAGCAGTGGGCACCTGCACGCGATCATTGGCTGCATTGACCGTCATTGCCGAACCACCAATAAACCCATAGTCGGGATCGCCAGAGGGGTAGACATCTATTACTGTGTCCGAGCCAACTGTGAAGGTGTCTCGGAAAAGAATCGTCTGCCCCGATTTAGCCTGTGGTGGAACCGAGATGTCTTTTTCCTTGAGTAGGACAGCCACGCGGTCATCGCGGAAGGTGCCGAGGGCATGGTTGATGAGTCGGGTTAAGAAGGCCTCGACATCCTCCACATCGTCAATGGTGGGCTCATCAGTAACCTTGAGCACCATTTCGTCGAGTTTCGCCCGCTGAACGGGATTAATTTGATTCCTGCGCGAACCCCGATCTGCTAACTCGATTACGCCAATGTCACCTTCTCCTTCGAGGGCCGCTCTCTGCACATCGTCAATGTCAGCGACACCAACGGTATACCGCTTACCCCGAGGGGCGAGGTTGATATTGCCGCTCGTCGTCTCCCATTTGATCTCGACGGGACCGCTGGCTTGGGCCAACTCCAGGGCGAGGGGCGACCAGGAATTAGGCCGGTTAACCGGATCACGCTCAGTTAATGGGGAAATCCAGAATACTTGAGCCACGTCTACCTCACATTAGATGGAGGCTTTGGCTTCACAAAGTCAAACCGCTTAACGATGACATTCGAGCGGTCGCTTTCGTTGCCGCTCGTGTCAGTTGCCGTAGCCCAGATTTCGACTGTGTACTTACCTGGCTCGGGAAGAACAACGGTGATCGTCGTCGTCCGCGTCTGTCCACCGATAAAGTCACTTGCCGGGACCTGGGGGCTACCTATCGGCATCCCACCATTGATACTATGATATACTCGGGTGAAAGCTAGGTCATCTAGTGGAGTACCATCCGCACTCTCTGCTGGTTCCTCGTAGCTGACGGTTACGGCCTGGTCAGAAGCATAGACCTTCTCCCAGTGTCGGGGAGGCCACAGTAACGCGGCTCCAACAAGTAAGGCGGCAGCAGCAAGGGCGAGAAACTTATTCACTATTTCCTCCAGTCAATCTTGTCATAATTGTCACGATAGTTGTCATTAGCAGACTTCGTCCCCTCGCCCACGACAGTAAAAGAAGGCCGTTCGTATTTCATATGATTATCCTGAGCGGAGAGGTTGAAGCCGTGATGACGCTCGTAGGCCTCGGCATTGGAGGCATCCTTACGGGCTTTGACTTCAGCTTTATCTTGATCGGTCCACGGCATAGGTAAGTCTGGGGGGCCATTGCTGACCCCCCATCCTTGGTTGAGTTACGTAGTGTAAAGCGTCCCACCAGTACCGCCCTCAGTAGTGGCGATATAGTTGTTACACAGATCAGCGTCACCGGCAGTACCGCCCGCGAGTGCGGAGAGACCGATACTTCCGTAGACTTTGGAGATCTGAATAACACTAGTGCCAGTCTGAGCGCCACCAGTAATAAGCTGACTGATGGCCCCAGTGCCCGCGAGTGAAACGAACACATGACCATCACAGATGGTGATACCATCCACACCGTCCGATGAGTAGTCGATCAACGCGGTAGTCCACGTGCCGACAGTCTCAGAAGCATTGATGTAGAAGTTTTTGAGAGCCACAAAGTGCTGGGCCACATCGATATTCAACATGGGTCCCATCGCAGCGTCGGCAAGTAGCGTGAAGTGCTCGAAGAGCGCGTACTCAATCCCGTCAGCCGTGGTGATGACATCCATGAACTCAGTGCCGGCGTCGGTAGTGATACCGACGGTGTCCCACATGAAGTCATGGAAGTGCATGTTCTGCGCGACGGCATTGGCGGTGAACATGGGAGCCGCTGACGTAGGCACGAACCGAAGATGTGCAACCTCCAACCCGTCAGCGTCTGCGCCCAACAGAATAGTGCCTGTCGTGGCGACGCCCATTGTGATACTCGCGTTCCGCACTCGGGGCGAACAGCCATAGAACGGGGCCTTGGTCTCCGGCCCACGGATAGTCGCGTAAGGCACGTCCCACGTTGATACAGCACCAAGGGTATAAGCTCCCGGGGTAACAAATAGCGTATCCCCACGGAAGTCAATCATCGCATCTCGTGCAGCGGTGAAGGAGGCGGTCTGTGAGGCATAGGTCGTGCCCTGGTTCCCGGTCTCAGGCGTATAGAACACCCGAGTATCGCCGCCCGGCTCACGAGCCTGCCACATATCGAGCGGTCCCGTCCCATCCGCACGCGACCAGCCCTGCGCCGCTGTACGGAAGTTCGAGTCCACCCAGTAGTAATACTGGCCGATTTCAGGCGACAAGCGCCCATCGACCAACGGTCCAAACTTGTTAACAGCCATTGTTGTTATCCTTTATCGGCATTCGGCCCTTGCGAGCCAGGCCCCTGACGCCTATTGTTAGAACCCGTATCCTGTTGAAAAACTGGAGCCGGGCCGGCGAATCCCACGCCGTCCTGAGAGTTACAGGCTCCCCGTGCTAGTGTTGACACCAG
>ERZ1292644.1716-Hain-H14-01um-R2-1716-length-10802-cov-4_pt1 | contig 10802 bp, 18 predicted proteins | sample MGYA00564402_ERZ1292644 | MGnify/ENA primary metagenome ERZ1292644 (study PRJEB36523, sample SAMEA6512644) | groundwater metagenome | collected 2019-01-09 | study: AquaDiva: Metagenomics assemblies of 32 groundwater samples | reverse complement strand
GTATCAGCTGCTATCGGCGGTACAGGAGGCGCATCATCCCAGATGCTCGGATCGCCAACCGGCGTAAAACGGCTTTGCATGAAGACGGCTTGCCAGACCATCAGTAGCTACTCCCCGTTAGCACTTCCATCTGGTTCCAGAAACGCCGCGTGCCTTCCATTGCCTCTAACTGCGCCTCGAACGGGATGCACTTGACGCACTTCCCCTGACCGCAGGTCGGCCCCATGCAGCGGAAGCAGAAGCCGCGCCGCCGTCCGGTGTCGGGCTTCGGTTCGGGCCGCTGATCGTTTCTCACGATCACGTCTGAGGGCGACCAGATATTCGCGCTGTGTGACGGCTGGATCATGAAGACCATGTTGCAGTGACAGCAAAGAAGCAGGTCGTACTCCGCCACAACTTGGCCATCCTGATAACCGGTCACGTTTCCTTTGTGATAGACACTGCTCATTTACGCCTCGGAGACAGTTACGACCTTTCCCTCGAAATGAAGGTCAGAGTATTCGTCCACCGTGGCCTTGCCCACAAGGAAAAAGAACTCGCCCATGTCGTTGCACTGAAGCGGGCTGACGACGTTTCCCTGGCTGTCGTAATCGACAGGGATAGTGAACTTTATAGTGCGGTCCCGGCCCATCTCATCTTTGCCGTCGCGTACCTTCTCTTCCTGCCGCGTTTCCGCGACCACTGCGTCGCGAGCTGCATTTGCTTCTGTGATGTCCTTGAACATATCAATCTCCTATTCGTCCCACCAGGCTCCGACCACGAAGTCCTCTGTCCGCGAGGCGTGTAGAGCCTGCCAACCGAGACCAGCGCCAACTGTGGCGGCGTGAGTAAGCCGCTGGCCGGGGTGCAGGTTCCAAACAAACGTTGTGCGGGCGTTGTTGAATTGAGTGTCGTAGAACACGGCATTGGCGGTGTACGTTGGCTCCGCAGTATGGTTAGAGCCGCACGCTGCCTGTGCGGCGCGGTCGGCGGGATCCATAAGCCCCGGCGTCTTGGCCGTACTCGTGCCGAGCGCCGAGCAGCGCTGACCCGTAAATGTGAATTGGGAGTCAGAGGGAGTTAATGCAGTCGATAGTTCAAACATGATGATAAAGTTGCGTTGCGCCGTCGATGCGTTGCTGCCTACCGTCAGCGCCGTCGTGAGCGCCGTCGTGAGCGTCTGGTCTCCCTTGACGTGGTAGAAGGCTCCCATAGATGTTTCCCTTTCCTAGTAACTGATCACGCCGATTGGCGGCTGCGGGATCATCCCGCCGACTTGACCAAAATGGATGGGCACTGAAGCACTAGCAGCAGCACCCATCACGAGGAATAACCCGATCCTTGCCGTTGCATCGACGCTGGACCAATTGATCGTGAAAGAGTTTTGGTCAAACGACCCGAAGTCTGCTTCGGCTACCTGTGTCGGTGTACCAGGCGTGAAGTATTTAATCAGTGCGGTATCGTCTTGATCGCGATCCGCTTGCATGGGATCGGCAGCATCGTTATCGCCACACCAGCACGAATGCCGCGCACTGCTTGAGGTGGCAGCGCCAAAGGAGATACTGAGATTGGCCTCTCCGTCCGAGTTGCTCGCGTCGTTTGCGCTCATTACGAGGACGAGTTGAGGGGTTACACTAGTCGCCGTTATGTTTTGATTGCCCGTGGTTGATGGCTGATTAAAGGAGCCCGCCGCTACGGTGATACCTTTGAGACAGAGCGCCCAGATTCGGGCATTGGCTACGCCAGTTGTCCATGTAACCGTAAAGCCATCTGCATCCATCGAGTCCAACGTGGCAGCGCGATAAACGGCATCGCTTAGGACCGCCAGGTAGCATTGATCGTCTGTTTGACCGTGACTCGTTGCCGCTGCAGCTTGACCATTAAGACTAACCAGCCCTAGAGAACCCTGGGCGCTCGCTGTGGCCCATCCCATCGTCATTAGGCTGGCCGTGGTTGTTACTGGTGGCGCTGATTCTATATTCGCGCTAAAAAACAGTACCGCATCAGGCTGAAATCCCGCGCCGGTTACGGCCTGAGCGCCCGCGCCACCCGCTGTGAACTGGACAATCGAGGCATTGGTTAGGTCGTCCCCACCAAGGGCGATGTAGGCGATGATCGGGCGGTCGTTATCGTTAGTCGTCAAGTCGATCGTGAAGCCGTCTGCATCGAAAGAAACGAAATCGAAGGCGCGCAGTACCGTGCCAGTGGGATTGATCGCTGTATAACATTTCGTGTTGTCATTCCGCCGCGCCGCTGCGGAAGTAGCTACCGCATCATCGGAACAGACCGACATCGCCATACGGCTTGTAGATGATACGGCCATGCCGAATGTGAACAGCATTGTCCCTGTCGTCAGAGGGAGAACACCTACGGATGCACCGAAAAAGATGATCGCTTTAGGCTGAAAGCCAACGCCGGTAATAGACTGATTCGATAAACCGGTATCGAGTTGGAACTTACCAACCTGAGAACTGAACGCCATCAGCCATGCTCTTCGCAGTAGGCGAGCCAGAGCCGCCCCTTCTTGACCATGCGCACGGCGAGCGCAGGACAGTTGAACCCCGTCTCCAGAACGAAGTTGCACGGCGACGATTCGCAGCGCGTACCGAGGCGCTTCATGGCATATTCAGCCACCGCGCCTGCCTCTCCTGCTCTTGCCCGCCTTGCTCATGGAGATGGCGACGGCCTGCTTCTGGGGCTTGCCGGCGTGCATCTCGGTGCGGATGTTCGCCGAGATCGTCTTCTTCGAGCTACCCTTTTTTAGCGACATGTTGCCTGCTGTCGCCCCCTCCTCTTATAGCAAGGGGTTCGGCGCGACGGGATCGTCTACCGCCGAACCCCTTGCTTGACCTGCCTTTTTAGTGACTACTCGTCAATTTCCTCGAACACGATCGAGACGCGGTACAGCGAGGTTGTCGTTGCAGCGACATCGACGAGGCATACCGCTGTGCCGGGCTTGACCAGGAAATCGCCGTCGTATTCCTCTCCCAACGTGTACGGGGCCACAACGGCCGCGACAGTGCCAGAAAGCAGCGAGAGAGAAGTCGTGCGATAGAAGACCGGCGCAGCCGTAAAGGTGTTTGTGGTTGGCGACCAGTAGGCTTTCGAATCCACCGCGCCACCAGCCACCGCGCTCACAACATCCACTCGTGTCGCCGTCAGGATCGCGGCGCCTGCCGGCCCGATGTTTGCGCCCGCGTTCACGACACTGTTCCACGCCAAAGCGCCAGGCGCGTTCGTGCCAGAGACAAGGCCCAGGTGCAGCCTACGGATACTGATCATGCGCCCGCTGCCCAACGGGTTGAAGAGCGTCGGGTGACCACCGGTCGTTGCCGCGACGATGATGGCGATACCACCGGTCGCCGAACTAGCGATGAAGAGCCGGTTCCTCCGATTGCTCTCATAAAAGTCACCGTGCAATTGATCCGTGAGGAGTTGCCGGTCGCCGCCCAAGAACGGCGTTGCTGGTTCCTTGTTGCTTCCCAGGAACGGCAGTTTGAGAGTCATGTCCATTGCTATTTTCCCTTTCTCTCCCTACCGCGTAGCAGAGAGGCTAGAGTCCCTCAAAGAGGAGACCTTCCGTCACGTCTTCGGCCATGCCTTTCAGGACAAGGCCGGCATAGAGAGCCCGCAACCAGAACGCGACCTCTTCGTTGCTGGGTACAAGAGCGGTGCCAATCTGAGTGCCGTCGTCGTTCACGACAGCGATTGTGTCGAGCTTTGGTGTCGCGCTCGGGCGAAACTTGCCCTTTTCACGATCCCCAGGCGAACTAGGAAAATCAGGCGCCCCATCGTCAACCGTGTCCTTTTGGGTTTCTGGGAAAGGGGACAATGGAGGCCATTGAGGGTAGTTCAGAGTCGTCATACCGTTACCTCTTCGAAGCTATAGCTGCACACCTTCTCACCCGCCCATTCGTCCACTAGGTCGATGTCATGCTGGACGAACGGAAAGTCTGCGCACGTCTGCGGCCTTTCAGGGTCGCCAAATATGCCACAGCGCCCCTCCTCCGTGAGCTGAGTGCAAACTGCATTGATGACCGCCCAGACCCCTCCATCTCGTTGGTAGAGACGGATGCCATGCAGCTCGATCCATTTCCTTCGGTCTGCCTCCCAATAGGCGGGGTTGACCTGGAGGATGAGGAACTTGCAGCACGCGGCACAGCCATTGCACTCACCAACTCTCACCGCATCCAGTCCTTGATCTGAAACGGTCCGGACTCGACGCCGGTCTCGCGCTTGGCCTCGACCGAGCGCTTGTAGAGGCCGTAGAGCTTCTCGCCTGCCTCGTCGCGGCGGCTGCGGTCTGCCGGTCCCTGGACGCGCCCTCTTGCGGCTGGCGTATGGACGTTGATTCGGCTCATGTTGAATACCGGCTTCATGCGCTTGCCTTTCGCGCCAACGCCTTTGCTTGTGCGCCCTTCGGCTTGTACGCAGGCGTGCGCGGGCAATTGTCTACGTGCATAGCCGTGATGCCGCGCGCGCGGGCGCCAGTCGCCGTGGCGCTGTCGATCTCCCAACGCTCACAGCCACAGGGCGCGCTTTCAAGCTGAACCGGATTCAGTTCGGCAATGTCATCGCGCATCTCTATCTCCTGTTCTGCCAAATCGCGATGTAGTCGAGCGTGAACAACAGCTCCGTAGACACGGTATGAGTCTGGCCAAAGAATCGCGCCGTGAGTGCCACGCCGCCCTCGATCTGATTGGCTAGCGCTGAACCATGCTGCGCCGATTCAAGTAATGCAAAGTCGGCGTCGAAGTGGTAGCCCGCTGCCGCGTCCGTAACGATCTGGATACGTGTCGCAAGGTAAGTGGCTGCAGTGGGACTTCGTGTACCCAGATCGGTCTTTGTCGTGTTCATGTTGGCCGTCGAGCCGTCGGTGATGAAGGCTTCAGTCTTAAGGGTTTGCGACTGACTCAGACGGATCAGCGCTACGTCAGTTGCGCCGTTGGCGATGGACGGCGTGTCGATGTCATCCACGGCGGGCAGGGTGTCGTCAGTCTGAGGATCGGTGAAGCCAGTCTCATAACCGAGGGGGGTTGTACCGACTGCGTTGACCTGCCATCTGATTTCCATGCCGCATTGCTGATCACCGTTCCAGTCGGCGCCGGTGAGGAGGGACACCGCCTCTTCATCGGTGGCTCCCGTATTGCCCTGAACACGTCCACCGATACCCGCGTTCTTGGCGAAAGCGGTAGCGCCCGCGTCCGTGCCGAGCGTGTAGTGGTCGGAAAGATTGGCTGCAATGTTCTGAGTGAAATCGTCAAACCAGAACACGACATCGCGCCAAGCGAAGGGGAAGAGGAATTGCGCCAGGGCGCTCTCGCTCGGCCCAAACCGATCGAAGTGACGAAACGAGTTGGTCGGGGTTAGTTGTCGTCCAAAACTGCCCGCTGTAGGCATTGTCTGCTCCTTTCCAGCAGTCCAGGGTTAGACCCTGGTCAATGCGCGCCGTTGCTCTCGGTTAGGCGTTACTCCTGTTGGCAGAATCAGCTTGCTCGTCTTCGGCGTTTCGAGCGTCGTCGGGCGTTCGCTCATGCCCTCGATAGCCCAGCGCTTCCCGTTTCGTGTTAACGCTAGAGGCTGTGCTTCCGGTTGCGGCTGCGCCGTGTCCTCAAGCCGGTAAACGTACTGGCCGATATGTCCGAGCCTGATTGCCGGGTCGATGTAGCAGCCGAAGCCTGCTTCTTTCGCCCGCTGGCAGAAGGCGTAATCCTCGGACAGCAGGATCGGCTCACCCGTGTCTTCGTCCTCGTACTCGATACAGCCATAGAAGTTGTAGAAGGCGCGGTCTTCCTCGCTCGCATGGAGCAGAGTCTGATTCTCTCTCAGCTTTTCGAAGACGCGGCGATGCACAGCCATGAAGCCAGTCGCCGCCCATTTGACGGGCACAGGTTCGTGCTCGAAGGCATGGAAAACGCGCACGCCATCTTCGTAGAACGTCGCTGGGAAGGTACGCGCAGCGGAGCGGCAAACGTAGACGCCGGCCACGATGTCATGCTCCATCGCCAGCTCGCACATCTTCTGGGTGTCTTCGAGAGAAAAGCCCATGATGTCGGAGTCGATCGAGAGATGGACGTCGTAGTCGGTCTTGCGCAAGAAATAGGTCGCGGAGATGCCCCGCGCCCGCTCAATCAATGCGTCGCCGGTCTGTGGGTAGTAGCCGAAACCTGGCGCCCGCAGGAGGGCGACGAGAGAGCGCATATGTCCTACGCTCACGTCGCGCCAGATGCAGGAGCCGATGTAGACCTTTATGGTGCCCCTCCCGCAACAGTCACCAAGAGGGTTTCCCAGTCATATTGACCAGGCTCAAGAAGGTATGTACCTACATGGATTGATCCCTGTGGCCACACAATTTCGAACCTGCCGCCTTTCAACCGGATCTCAATTTCGGGATGCTGTGCTGAAAGACGGCCAAGGTTATATGCAGCGATACCCGTGCCTAGATAGACATCCAGTACGTTTAAATGGATCGCGACTTGTTCTGTAGTCATCTGGCTCATACCGTCTCGATCTGCACCAAGTCGTGAGCCTTACGGTGTTTCGCCAACCGCGCTGCCGCCATCACACCCTTGAACTCCTCACCGCAGTCGTCGCATTTAAGCGCCGCAGCGCGAGCCGTCGCATTCCCGCTTGGCTCGTAGTCAATAACGCTGAGGTTCAACACGTCGGGCGCGTTGAAGTCGATGCCTACGCGGTCGCCGTAGGCGTTTAGGCTCACACGGTCCCAGTCGTGCGAGATGCGAAGATGGCTTGAGAAATTGCTGACCGCGCCAGCCAGGATGCCGTCATCTTCAGCGTTGCGGGCATCGACAAAGAGGCGCCGACAGCCTGCTTCTGGACAGCGGTATTCCTTAATCTTCAGCCCTTCGAGCTGTGGGAAAACGACATCTGGGACAGGGCAAAGCTCCGGCCTATACCAGCGAAAGGTAACGATCTGGTCGATGGGAAACTCGGCCGGGCCGTCTGGATGGGAAAGAATCTGCTCCCAGATGTAACGCTCTGGATTCCAACCAGCCTCGGGCGGATGGCTCTTGTCACCAAAAACAGCTAGGTCGCGCTGAGAGGAATTGACCGTCCCATACTGCATCAATGGCTGAAAGCCGCGGCGGATGTAATCGCGCAGCTTCGACCCGCTGAGGTTGTCGCCCCAGGTGATCCAACCCGCGTTTTCACCCTTCCGAGGACGGCGGTAGTAGATAACCTGGTCGCCTTGACCTCGCCTGCCGCCGGTCTCGGCAAGGGCGGTCCAGTCCATCGTTTGCATCGTCATACGTAGATCACTCCGTCTTCTTCACCGACGTGGCCGCGATTCGTCGCCCGGGTGAAGTTGCCCTGAATCAGAAAGGCGCAGCCCTTCTCCAAGTTGAACTCGTCGCCGCGATAGCCCCAGACTTTCTGCGCAGTCCGCCGCTGTTCCTTCGGGATAAGGTGATTCCCCTCTTCGGGCACCCACTCCCGCATTTCGCCCACCTTCTCGGTGTACGGCCCCCAGACCTTGAACTCGTAGACGCTCGTGAGCGGCTCGAAACCGTGCCTCCTGACTTGACGCACGAATTCCTCTGCATGCCTCACTAGCGGACGCTTCAACATGTCGAACGGCCACAGTTCAGGGAATTTCCCGAGGGGCGTCCCATTGTGTGTCCTGTCGCCCGCCGTCTGACAATCAAGGACCAACTCGTAGTCCACGACACACTTCGTCGTCACAGGCTCGGCAATCGTCACGCCGCTGTTGCCCGTGCCGTCGTAGAGGGCGAAGAAGCCGTCGAGAGCTGAGCCATGATCACGCATCGACAGGCTCCGGATATTGATAACGGTGATTGATCTCCACAGCAAGTCGGCTTCCTGCTACGAGAGAAGATGCTGAACCACCCACATCAACTCGCCAAGCCATATGATCGAGAGCAAAACCGAAACTGATGCTTTGTATCCCTGGCTGCGCCAGATAGGCAGCAGCAATCTCTACTGCCTCTTCGCGAGTCTGATGTATGCTGGACTGGCTCTCGATCACGCACCCCTAATTCCAACGTTGAAGCGGTCGTCTGAGGTTCCGCCACCCAGCGTGCTCGGGGCGATCAGGCGCTCGGCAAACTGGTAGATCATCGAGGTAACGACGTCCCAGCCGAAGTAATCGGTATTCCACCAGGCAGGGTTGACCTTCGGGCTCTGCTGCATGATCAGCGCCACGCCGCGCTTGTGACAGAACCAGGAATAGGACTGCGCCGCCGCCGATGGGTTGGCGTTCGCCAACGATGAAACGTGAGTCGTCGCGCCGTAGACAGGCTTAGTGATCCGCCCCGACGAAACGCCACCGTTCGAGCCGTAATCGGCGTTGATGAAGACGTCTTGCTTGAGAAGCGCGGCATGTGTCGGTGGGCTCATGTAGAAGAAGCGCCCACTCTCAGGCACGTCGCCGTCGTCCAGATACTGCACGGCGCGGATCAGGTTATCCGTGGTTGGATCGGAGCCAAGCGTGCCGACAAGCTGGGAAAAGTCGTCAGGCAGCGAAGTTAGGCCCGATGTCAGGTCTCCCTCGACGTAGGCCATGAGCGAATACGCCATGTCCGACGTGTACCGAGACCGCAGCGCGTACTTCGATTGCAGCTCCGCGATGTCTTCGAAGAGCATCCGCGAGTACGCTTCGCGGTTGATCGTGACGTTCTGCTGTGTCTCTGTCCGGTTAGCGATGGTCGCCGCCGTGTCCTCAGCCTTCACACGCACCGAAGGGTGAGAGAAGTCCTGGATGTGGATGATGTCGCCAGACTTCATGTCGCTCTCGTAAGAGCGGTCAACCAGGTCTGCCAGACCGAGGTGCGCCTTGGTCGCGTCGCTCAGGTCAGCCGCCCAGATTTCAGGAATGAAGTTCGCAGCAGGCCCGATACCCGTGGTGTTGATTGCCATCTACTTAACTCCTCAAGCTGGTTTCCAGCGCTGCCGCTTCATCGCGCTGCGCCGGAGTGAGTTGTGAACGTTCCTCGGTGGTCATCAGGGAGTACGGCTTCATGCCGCCCGCACCTCGCCCGTCGCTTGTGCGCGGCTCGCCCGGCGTGTCCTCACGGCCTTGCTTCCGGCCAGCCGCAAAGCCGAACTTGTATGCCTTCGCAGCCAGCCCCTTAGCCGTGTGCAGCCCTTCGGCCTCTTTCTTGAAGGTGGCGCGGTTGGCTTCAGGCAGTAGCGCCTCAAACTCCGATGCCAGACCATCTATCAGTGCCTTGGATGCTGCGGGCGGCGGTGGGATACGGTTAGTGAAGTCTTTAACGATGTCGCGCAAGAAACCGTCTGACGCTCTGACCTTATCGATGGCCGCGTCGAAGGGCTGACGCTGGTCGGCTGGAAGCAGCAGCTTCAGGTCACTGATCCAGCGTTCGTCCGCCGAGAGGTTGGCCCCGTCCTGGACTCTCAGGCCGAGGCCGTCGAAGTACTCCCCGAGGCGATCCAGCTCCTCTTGTGAGAAACGGACTTCGCCCACGTCGTTTGTCAGGCTCTTCGCCCACGCCGCCGCACGGTTCTTGTACGTGCGGACGGCTTGGAGCGCCTGCCGGCGGTCTTCCTCACGACGCTGCTCATCTGCGGCAGCCGCCTCTTTCGCTAGGCGGTCTTCCTCTTTTTGTGCATCACGTTCAGCGTATTCGGCGTCTAGCTGCTGACGGATACGGGCTTCGGCTTCAGTTTCACCGCTTTCCGCTTCCTCGCCGGTCCGCGCCTCGCCCTCAAGTTCCTCGTCGCCTTCTGCAACTTTGGCTGACTCTTCGGCCTCAGCTACGGCTGCCGCCGTCTCTTCGGTGCGCTCGGCTACTGCCGCCTCGCTCATACCCTTCTTCCCCTCATGCTCCAAGGGCAAAGAAAAAAGCCGCCCAGTCCGAAGACGTGGGCGGCACAACGCTCTGCCGACAGAGTTATTAGGTTTGGCTGAAAGTCTACGTCAAAATGCGCGTCTCGTCAAAATGGCTATCGCAAGAAAGCACGGTTCTTAGCCTGTAGCCAGCCCAGGATCATGAGCGTACACTCCGGGCATGAAGAATCCATTTTCGTCTCGCTGCCAAGAAAAAGGACGGGCTGGCCGTTGTGAATTGCATAAAGACCATTTCCGTGAGGTGCCTCATATGGCCGATGACGGGCGTGAGATATGGAGCGGTAGTCGCTGTGTCTGGGCTCCGACAAGAGACCAAGCGTGGCAGATGTGGAAGGGGCCGGTGCCTGAAGGAATCGCCATCTACCGCAGCCATCTCTCTAATCCGATTCCTAGACTCGATTAGCTTCACCAGCCGACAAAGCGCCTATCGCAGAAAGGCGCGGTTCTTGTTCCTGAAGTCGCGTATCTGGCTCGCCGTCATAGTCGAGCCGAGTTCAAGGCGGACGGGCACTTCGGAGTCAACGCCCATCGCGTGCAGGCTTTCGATAACAAACCCGCCGGAGTCGCTGTACTTCTGCGGCTCGAAGCAGGGGATCAGCGTCCCCGAGGCGTAAGCGACACCGTGGTCGCCGACCATGCCCCAACCGAAGTCTTCTTTGCGGTACCAGTTGGCGCCCGCAAACCCGCCGTGACCAAGCGCAACAACCCAGACACGCGCATTTCGTGGACTCTCCCCGAGGCCCGCTGCGATATATGCTTCTCTGAGTGTCAGGTCGCCATCGTTCTTGGCGGCTTCGCCGCAAGCGTCGAGGTCGCCCGCGCCGAAGTACAAGAGGTTGTGCGGGCTCCTGACAACGAGGATCGGCGCCAGGTCGTACGTCTTCCCGGTCTGCGCCTGGAGCCAAACCCGCTCCGCTTGCGACCAGGCTTCAAAGACAGCCGCCGCCTGGGCCGCCGTGATGTAGCGCTCGCC
>ERZ1292644.1715-Hain-H14-01um-R2-1715-length-10802-cov-6_pt1 | contig 10802 bp, 14 predicted proteins | sample MGYA00564402_ERZ1292644 | MGnify/ENA primary metagenome ERZ1292644 (study PRJEB36523, sample SAMEA6512644) | groundwater metagenome | collected 2019-01-09 | study: AquaDiva: Metagenomics assemblies of 32 groundwater samples | reverse complement strand
GAACGGTTAACGGGGTTGTTGGTCTGCAGCGAAGCGTCCGGCCGCCCGGTGCGGCCGTGCTGGGACCCGTGGCCGCCGATTTTCGATTTTCAGGCATTCCCTGACAAGTCGATCGAACCGCCGTCTGAGCCCCTGCCGTTGCGCTACAATCTCGATGCGATCTGGGGTAACGGCCCCGAAACCGGCACCACGCAGACATTTGCCGACGCTCCGGCGCCGGCACCAGACGACGCCACGCGGCTGGCCAACCTACTTACGACGGTTCCCTATTACAGCAGTCTTGGCAAATCGGCGGCGTTCATGGGACCGCAGGCGCCGCTGTCCGCGAAGGTTTTCAATCTGACGACATTCGTTCCGGCAAACTACGACGGGACGTTCCTGCCGTCCAATTCTGTCCGTACGACGGTGCCGCCGAACGAAGCGGCCGAACTCGACGCCATCACGCGAACGGACAAGGACGTAACAGACAAGCTTTGGTCACCGCCATGGGGCGTTTCAAAGGGAGTATAAAATGGCAGGAAAAATCTGCTTGGCTGTTGCGGCTTGGTCGACGCTCGGGCTCTGCGCCCTGTACTTCATCGCCGTGTTTCTGGTGTACGCGCGGATTAGGGGTTACGCATGACAACTGCCGCCGAAATCATTACCCAAGGGCTGCGCCTCTTCGGAATTGTTGATCAAACTGAGGACGCCCAGCCGACAGACCTAACCAACGGCGTCAAAACGTTGAACGATCTGTTGCGCAATGAACAGGCGGACGGCGCCGTACAGTACCTGATGCGGCGAACAGCAGTCACTCTGCCGGCGGGCGTCAGCGGTTCTGTCTACTCGTTTTCGATCGGAACAGCAGATGCCGGCTATGCGGTGCAAGTCGACGCCGTTGCGGTCAAAGCAATCTGGATGAACGACATCGGCCTGACCGTGAACCGCGAAACGCGGCAGGCGCCGATTGCGGACGTAGTGCGAACCACCTATCCCGGCATCATCACAAAATGGCATCAGGAACGACAGTCAGACGGTTCCGTGCTTGTCACGGCGTGGCAGCCGCCTAACCGTGCCGTACAGGCTTTGATCGAATATGGTGGCCGTCTGCCTGCGATCACGGCAGTGGACGGCAGTGACGTTGTGCAGCTCCCGCCGGAAGGTATTCATGACGCAACGCTGTTGTTCGGTCGACGCGTATGCACGTCGTACGGCCGCACCTTTGAAAGCGTCGGCTTGATCGCCCAGGATGCCGAAGCGGTGAACCGACGGTGGCGCGACTGGGCGCGCGGGCAGCAATGGCTTAGGTTTGTGAGGAACTGACATGCCGCCTCTTGACGTACTCGGCACGTTTCAGGACCCGCTAAATCTGGACCAAGGCGCCGGCAAGCTGGTCAACGTGCGCGTCGTGCCGCGTGAAATGAAGGAGGGCAAGCCGGGCAAAGTCCGGCTGGTAGGCGCCCCCGGCTTGCCGCAAGTCTGCAAACCCACGTCGTCACCGTGCATCGCGATTTCGCATGCACTGGGGACGATCTGGAGCGGACACGCCGACGGTTCGATATTCTACGGTGTCGACACGCCCGCCCCTACGCTGTCCGGCTTTGTTGCCGTTGGCGCGCAGCCCGTCATTCGCTTTGCGGAAGACCGTACGGCGCTGGTCATCACCTCAAACCGCAACGTCGTCAATCCTGCACTTTTCGGCACCGCCTACACGGCAACGCAGGTTGGCGGTGTCATCAATTCCGGTTTCGATCTTTCGATCAATTTTGATCCGTCTGCGTGTGCCGAACTCGACAACTTCGCAATCTACAGCGGCGCCTCGAATTTCTACATCAACCAGAACGATAGAATGTATCGCTCCGCCGCGCTGGCTCCCGCGACCGTCAACCCGCTCTGGTTTGCGACCAAGGAAGCCCGTGCCGATCGCGTCGTTGACTTGGCGATTTCGGGTCGCGTCATGTGGCCCCTGGGCGCGCGGTCGCTGGAACAGTGGTACAACAGTGGCGCTGATGCCGATTTCCCCTTCGTCGCGTTCCCGAACTCGCTCATATCGGTGGGGCTCGCCGCCCGGCTTTCGCTGGCGGTGCTCCGCGACGTGATTGTTTTCGTTGCGACAGATCGTCGCATCTGGCGCTGTGCCGGGCAATCCGGGCAGGCGATCTCGCCGGCATGGATCGACCTGCTTTTGCAGCAACTTACGACCGCGCAATTGGCGCAGCTCACCGCCTACGCCTACGGCCAGGGCGGCAGCGACTTCTACGTGCTGACGCTGCCGGGGCAGTGGACGCTCGAGCTGGCGGGCTCCACGGGCGTCTGGTCGTACCGACAGACCAACGGCCGTCTCGACCATGCCGGGCGCTGTGCCACGGAGCACGACGGCGGTACGACCTACGTGGGGCTTGATACCGGGGAGATTTGCGCCATTGATCTCAACAGTTCATCGGAGCCCGCCGGCACGCTGGCGCGCAGCATCATTACGCCGTGGGTGGGTTCCGAAGAGGCGCGGGCGACGTTTAACGCGCTCGACGTGACGTCATCCATGGGACCGGCGGCCGGCGCCTTCCAACTCGATTGGTCCGAAGATCGCGCCGTGACGTGGCGCGGAGCCCGCCAAATCGTCATGCCACAGCCGGGTCAGCGTCGTGCAATCGGCCGCGAATTTGGTACCGGCAGGCGGCGTCAGTTTCGGTTGCAGTACACTGGCACGCAGGCGCCGTTCACGATCGACGAAATGTTCATGTATCTCACACCAGGGAGTTAGCAGTCGCGAAATCTTTCGCATAGCGGGTCAGGCCGTAGTGCTCTCGCAAGGCAACGCGCGCCCATCTGGTTATCGGTGTTGAACCCTCGTAAACGGCGACCAACGGGCGGTCGAAACGTGCCAGATGCATGATAAGCTTTGGCCGGCTGCGACTGTCAAAGTCCTGCATCTTGTGCGAACCGTCGACCGCTTCGTATTGAATGACGAACATGTGTCAAGTCCTCTGCTAAACGATTTGCGTACGGTACTGTACGCCTGTGGAAAAGTCAAGCAATGGCCTTAAAGTTACCGCCCCCGCCACCGATCGCCAAAATGGACCCTGCGTTTAATCGCTGGTTGATCGAACTGACGTCTATTCTGGCGGCCGGCGGTGGCATTGACCCCAACACGATCGACGGGTTCACGGCACTGCAGAACCAAGTCGATACGAACACGACAGACATAACGGCGCTGCAGGGTACGACGGGCGGACAGTCCGGGCAGATCGCTACACTGCAGGGGCAGGTCAATGCGTTGATTGCGTCTGTTGCAACGATCAACGGACAGATCACAACACTATCAGCTCGTAGCCAAGTCTTTGCGGGTGCGGGTGCGCCGGCCGCCGGCCTAGGCGTTGTCAATGACTGGTACGCGAACGTCGGTGGCGGCGTAGGCGCTCGTATCTACATCAAGACGGCTGCGGCCGTGTGGACGCCGTTCCCGTTCTAGGTAAATATTGCGAGCCCGTTCACGACGCCTTGAAACTCTTCCAGCGTACGGCAGAGAAAGTACGTGTTGCCGCGTTTTTCCCACCGGACTTGAAAGTGCTTTTGGTCCATACTCTGTTCGCCATCACCGTGTTTCAGTTCGATTGCGACAGCGCGGCCGGGTAGGAACGCGAGATAGTCAGCTACGCCCGGCATGACGCCCATGCGCTTGAAATGTACGATCGCGCCGATACCGCCAATGCGTTCGTTCGGGACATGGAAAATCAGCAGCCGCTGCAGGAAGCCGGACTGCTCCAAAAATTGCTGGCATCGATATTGCAAGCCGCGCTCGGGGCTTTTTCGCTTTTTCTTCGGAGCCGCCTTAGCGGGCTTTTTTCGGGATGACGCCGAGTTTTTCAAGTTTGGTTTCCTGTTCTGGCAACCACGCTTCGAGCGCAGCCTGCAGGGCCGCGGAGCGGCTTTTGATGTCACCGTCGGTGTTCCGGGCGACGAAATCAGCGCGCGCTGCCAGGGAGGCCGGCAGGCGCACGGAAACCATTACGGTTTTGCGTTCGGACGTCATGAATGCTAGACTACGGTAAAATGTATGACACTGCAAGGGGCTGGCACATGGGCTTTGGCGAAGGGTTGGGGCAGGTAGTCGGCGGCCTAATGGCGGACGACAGCATTCAGGAAGGCAAGCAGACTGTTTCGCGCGTTGCAAGTGACTTCGGCGGCACTGCGAAGCCGTACAGCGATTTCGGCAGCTCTTTCCTTGCACCGACCGCAAACGTGTTGCTCGGCCAGACGACCAACAAGAGCATCGGAATGCAACGCCTGATGGGAACAGGCGACGACGTTACGCAGTACGACGATTTTATGAAAAACTATCAGACGTCGGACGCAGCAAAGTACGCCATCGGCCAAGGTACGGAAGCGATCAACAACAGCGCTGCGGCAAAGGGCAAGTTGCTCTCGGGCTCCAACCTGCGCGGCCTCGCCACGATGCAGCAAGGCATTTCCAGCCAGTTTGCAAATCAGGCGTATGATCAGTACCTGAAGGGCCAAAGCCAGCAATTCGGACAGCTCGAAACTGCGCTCGGGAACATGTTCGGTGCGATCGGTGTAGGCACTACGTCCACCGGTCAGCAAGCCGGCGTGGCGTCGTCTCAGATGTCGTCCCAGGCCGCGCTGGCGCAGGCCGAAGCCAAGAACGATCAGTCCAAGGGTAGCGGCTTGGGATCGATGTTCGGCGGGCTGGGGTCGCTGGCGACGATGTTCTAGCCGCGGACGATTGCATAAACAAAGCAATCTTGCGGTTCTGGCCCCAGGTTCGGAAATACTTCAAACCGCCGCAACCGGCCTTCGCGCTCCGCGCCCATGCGCTCCAGCACCCTCTGGACGGGTTTGTTCTCCGTGTGACAGTATGCCCAGACACGCCAGATTTGCGGATGCGTGAAAATCCACTCGACAAAGGGTGCAGAGAATGCCCGGCCGGCGCCGCGGGCTCGCCAGTCACGCGAAAACATTATTGTCACGGTTGCTTGGTGACGCTGCACTTCGAACCCGACGATACCCAGCATGTCGGCGGGGTCGTCTTTCGGGCAAACGGCCAACCAGCGGCCGCTGGGGTTGTTCTTGTATCGTGCGATCAACGCGGCAGCTTCGGCTTCGTCCTTGTGGACCGGAAAGCCCATGTAGCGCATTACCTGGGGGTCGCCGGTCAAGCGAAACACCCGCGGGGCTTCCCACGGGTTTATCTCGCGTACGACAAAGCGGCCGAGTTCTGCGTTCATAACGGCAATTCATAAGCCTCCGTACGCGTACTGTCAAGCGGCTGTGTCGATCTTTTCAGCACCGGAACCCATTTTACGTACCGGGCCGCTATTTCTACGCAAGTCGTGTACGGCACGTCATGCTCGCGGGCGACGTCTTTGTGGCACTTGCCCTGCAGATACGACAGTACAACGGCGTCGGTTTTGGGGTGTCGCTTGCCGGTTCTGTAGCGGCTCATTTGCGCATCCAAGAAGGCACCCAACCCAGTTTAGCACTTTTACGAAGATTGCAAGGACGGCCGCTTTTAACCTTTTCTGTTTTGTATAGTTTTGGGTTCATTACTTCCTCATTCGGGAACTTTCGTACCCGTCACAATCCAACGGCAGCCCGGTTGTCCACGGTCGCGGGCGTTTCATAATCGCGCGCATCTGCGCCGATCGCTCTTTGGCGACGCTCGCGGGAGCCCATGCGAGGATGCTGTCATAGACATCTAACCCTAAGTACACGTCCGGCAGCTCGCGTTCGATGTCGGCTTCGGCTTCGGTCACCAGATCGCGCGTCATGCACTGGCAAGAAATCTCCAGCAACGCACCGCCGAACGCCTTTTGTCGAAGCATGGCGCCGAACTTGGCGCGAAAGAACGCCATCTCGCCCGTGCCGTCAATATGAGCGGAGTAGTGCGGCACGGCGCGGCCGGAGGGCAGCATCATCCACACGGTGCCGTGCGCGTCTTTCTGGAATGCCACTTTACCGGCGGGAAATATGCGGCCGGGCTGCTCGTAGATCGAATACCGGAAAGCATCGTCCAACGATTGGAGCAGACCATTGCGACTAAACAGCAACGGATTGGCTTCGCGATAACCGTAGATGTCCGTTGTCGCCTCTTCGATCTCGATCCGGCGCCCTTCCCTGCGCTGGTGCGCCATGTACGTCTTGGGGCCTAGCGAATAGTTGCCGCCCAACGTCACGGATTTAAAGGTTTGCCGCTGTTTCGGGTGCGTACCCTTGTTGGCGTCGGGCGGCAGCTTCAAAATCTTGATGGCGTTCGCCATGTACAGATCACCACCTGCAGCCAGGATGCTCAAGCGCTCCTGGTCGCCGGCCATCCATAGCGCTATGCGCAGTTCCGCATTGGATAGGTCGTTATCACAGACCATCCACCCTTCAGGCGCAACGATCAAACCACGCAGGCAGTCTGTTAGCGCTACATTGTCGTACTTGTACCCCTGTTTCAGTCCCGCGATAACGGTATCGATCGACGGGCGCCCCTCTTTGCCGTCGTACCTGCCGGATGGCCGGGCTATGTTGAAGGTGTTGACCCCTTCAGACGTACCGCGACCCGATCGCGTACCAAAGTATCGCGTACCGTCTTTGTAGTAACCGCCCACGTGCCGGTCTAGCAGTGCCTGGGCCTTCAGCGGCGCCGAACCGCCTTCCGCCTGCAGCAATTCTAACACTATACGTACGTCAGGATGCAGGTTTTCGTCCGTCAATTTTTCAGCGACGATATGCTTTTGCGTGCTCTCCAGTCCTGCGGCGCGATTACCGCTGTTCGCCCACTCCATAATGCGCTGGCGTTGCGAAAGCTTGGTGACGGTGTTGTTCGTCAACTCCATCAGTTTCGCAGTGCTTTCTTGTTCGATCTCCTGCCGGCGGAGCGCAATCGCCGTTGCTAGGTGAATGTCGATCGGTAATCCGGTTTCGTTCTTGCGCCATGTTCGCTCAAAGATCAGGCGTTCCGCAGCGGATAGCGGCGGCAGACGTGCATCCACGTCTTTGAGAGCGCGCTTGTCTTGCAGGCAGTAGGCAACCAGCTCGCGGTACGTCTCGACGTCTTCGTTAAAGGTCCCGTCTTTCTGCGGCTTGCACGTTGCCATGACGAGCGCACGGCCGCGCGGGTCTTTACCCCTCACGCCCAGCGTTGTGCAAACTTCGTCCAGTCCGCCGGGCAGCGCGATTGCCTGGGCGCGGCCCATGGTGCAATCGATCTTCGACAGCGGCAGATCAAGGAACGGATTGACCGCGCGCAAAATGTTGGCGTCAAAGTTAGCGTGATGCGCAACAAAGCGCCGGCAAAGTCGCGCGTCTGCGTACAAATCTGCAAGCGTGTGGGTACCCAGGAACGGGTGCACGGGACACGCTGTCTTTTCAATGCCGCGGAACTCCCACGCCGCGCACGTGATGCCGGTCGACGCGTCGGCGGCGTATCGCCTTGCGCCCGCGGATTTTAAATTTACCCGCGAGCGCGTCTCAAGATCAGCCAATAGGTCGTCAGGGTGCAGCATTACCGACCAAAGGGGCCCTGCGGTGCGTTAGAAGGGAATGTCGCATTCCCATGTGCCGCGTTTGGCATTCCACCAGGCCCCGGGGCACCCTGCGGCGCAAAACCCGGCTGCCCTCCCATCGGGGCGCTTGTAGGGGCAAACCCCGGGTTCTGGCCTTGGGGGGCTCCAGGGAAACCAGCCGGTTGGTTGAAACCCGGCGCCCCCTGCGGAGCGCCACCGAAGCCCGGAGACCCCGCAAAGCCAGCGACCTGCAGGCCCTGTCGCTGGGCTTGCTGCATCAGTTCCGCGCCGCTGACGGTGTTAGCGAACACGATTTCCTCGCCCGGAGCGGAGAACACCACGGCATTGAGGTACAGCTTGGCAGCGCGGTTATTCTGACCGCTGACCGCTGCCGTTCCGCCCATCATGCAGTAGTCACCGGACTTGACGCCGGTTTTGTTCGCCAGCTTGACGAGCTGGCCGCCGGCTTGCACCAGTTCAATGTTTGGCAAGTTGCCGGAAGACGCATTGAACAGCCAGTGACCCTTGGCAAATTCAGACGACTTGCCTTCCGCGTTAGGCGTGTCGCCGTCTTCAATCCGCCAATCGACAATTTGCGGGTTGTTCTGGTACAGCTTGCCAAGTGCCTGTACGAGCCCGGCAAGTGCGGGCTCCGCGTGCCACTGCGCTTGGGTTTTGGGCACGATAAAGCCGGCGAAGTAGTTCGGTTTCTGTTGCTTCTGCCCCTTGTACGTGTCGCTCGGGGTCCACAAGTGCCGCATGTCGACTATGCGGACGTTGAACAAAGTAAACGGTTCATATTGTCTCTGCGTGGTCATATTCAATTCTCCAATTTTCAGGTTTTCAAGTTTGCCGAATGTTTCGGCCGCGCCAACCGTACAGCACGGCTGGAGTTAGGTCAATTAATAAAATGCCTTCAATTCGGCTTCGGGGGTGTGCGCGGCGACTGCAGCATACTTTTTACCTTCCGGCCCTAACTTCTCAGCTTGTGCCGGCGAAACCGGTTTGACCGCTTTCGCTCCGTAATGTTGATGGAGCACAGTTGCTGCTTGCTGCGCATCGTTCCATGAGCGCCAGCGCCGTCCAGGCTTCAGCGCCGCACCATCTGCCGTGCGCCCCAGTTTTAGGTGCGTGGCTAGCGCCTCTTCGTAGGCTGGTTTGACGTCGCCCAAGGCGCGGATAAGCCGCAACAGCCGTACCAGTTCCTGCGTTGTCAAATCCTCGATACGGCGCGACATGGCGCCCATGACGAAGCCGGCATCGGTGTGCATCGCTGGACAAACTTGGAACGTCTTGCACCAGCGACAATGCGGTCCAGGTTTCGGCGGGCTGCGATCAGCGATAGCGCGGAGTACGCGCAATTTGTGCGCTTCGACTTCGGAACGGTGTGCAACCCATTGCTTCCACGGTTCTTCGTCCAGCCCGTTCGGCTGGTAGATTACAAGTCGCCACCATATTGCGCGATTTTGCGACAGAAATCCGGCGCTGTACGTCAACAGTTGCATGTTGTGAAACGCAGGCACGTCCCACTTGCCAAACTTGCCGTCTAAAACGGTGGCGACGTCCTCGTTGTCGTTGAAAAAGTCAACGGTTCCGCCGCAGTCGTCGGTTAACTTGATACGCGCTTCGCGGTATCGAAGTCCCGGCTCTAACTGACGTAGAAAAGCTTCCACGTCCGGTACGTTGCCAGCTTCCATATCTTCGTGAGACAATTTGCCCGTTTCTGCCGCTTCTTCGGTGCTCTCTTTTTTAATTTGGTAGTGCTCCGGTACGGCGTGGAGCGCAGAGTAGCTGCATTCGATCCACGTTGCAGCTGACGAAGCGCTGAAAATGTCATGGCTCATGTCCGTACCTCGAAATGGTGCCCGGGGCGGAAAGCTTCCGGCCTTCCTTCAAACCCCGGGCTGGCTTACGCGGCCATCAACTTCGCAACGTTCTCCAACCCAAGCTGGGCCATCTTGGGCAGGAAAACGCCCTTGATCTGGTCCATGGTGGCGTTCGCCGCCTCGGGGCCGCACTGGCTCTTGAACCACGCCAGAACCTGATCTGCAGGCTGCCCAGACGCAATGGCACCGTCAATGCGAGTGTTGATCCGCTGCACCAAGGCGGCGATTTCGGGCGCCAAAACGGGCGCACCGGCTGCAGGGAATGCCCCGGCCGCCGGTCCTGCACCACCCACCGAGGGCGCAAACCCAGCCGTAGCACCCGGATTGAAACCCACCTGGGTGCCGGCGTTCGGCGGCTGCAGCGGAGCGGGTGCGTTGCCCGTTACGGGGGCGTCGTCGGTCTCGCCCTTCTTGCCGCGGGTACCCTTCAGGTTCCCCACGAACTCTTTGACTTCCTCGATACTGTCGAAACTCAGTCTCATGTCTGTATCCTCTGGTTGTTAAGACGCCGATGTATTACACCATCCGTACGTCGCGTCAAGCGTCGAAAGGTTCACCTCTGATGTACTTTGCCATGAACGTCGTAGATGCCAGCAGCTAAATAGCGGCCGTTTTGCGCTCGCTTCAGGAAAACAGAATGCGGTTGCGGGAGGTCTTCAAAAGGCCAAAGCGCGGTAGTAAATTTTGTGGCGAGTAACCAACCGCCAGCATCGTTTTTGACGGGAGCACTAACTATTTGCTGCCAAGGTGCATCCTCGATTATTTTTTTTATGCTGACGGCTTCGTACGCGCCGCCGCGCGTCTTCAAGTCCTTACCTGGGGACTGCGAAATGGTGTTGTCGAATTGGCAGAACGGGCAAATCGGGTGCAGGAATGCCGCGTACGTTTCTTCGCATGCTGCGCACTGCTTGATGTCAGCTTGCTGCGCTCCACAGTGCGGACAGCGCATGCCGTGAAAATGCGGGTCAAAGCGTTCGCTGCAGCTCTTGCACTTCGGCGCCGATCGATGGATTAGCTTGCAGCTCGGGCACGTCTTGCCGTGTTCCCAGGTTTCCCAATCCCTGCCGCAACCCAAGTCCTCTTCTCTTATCGCTTCACAAGTAAGCATTCGACCCGGGGCTGCCATAACTGCGTCCAAAGTCCCGTGACGCTGTATGTTACCCCCGAAGTCCGACACCAGACAATTCGGTGCGACTGGAGTGATACGGGCTCCGCGCCCCAGACCCTGAGCGTAATATACGGCCGATTTAGTCGCTCGGCAAAAAGCCATGTAGTCGATATCAGGCACGTCAAAACCAGTATTAAACATATTGCAGGATACCAAGATCGGGGCGACGCCATGTCGAAAAGCCTCCACTGACTTGTCACGTTTGCCCGTAATTGACTGGCTGTGTACGCCAACCGCCGGAACGCCTAACCGCTTGAACTC
>ERZ1292644.1714-Hain-H14-01um-R2-1714-length-10805-cov-60_pt1 | contig 10805 bp, 11 predicted proteins | sample MGYA00564402_ERZ1292644 | MGnify/ENA primary metagenome ERZ1292644 (study PRJEB36523, sample SAMEA6512644) | groundwater metagenome | collected 2019-01-09 | study: AquaDiva: Metagenomics assemblies of 32 groundwater samples | reverse complement strand
ATATCAATTTCTCCCTGCTTTTTGTTCTGCGACTACCACTGGTCCAAAGTGCCCGCGCGCTGCAAACAGGCCGTCTATGCGACCTATGTGTCTGGGCAAGAGGTGACGAAGATGACCACGGCCGTCTACCGGCAAGCCGCTGCCGCGGCGATCATTGCCGTGGCGGAGCAGGAGGGCCAAGCGATCCCAGCCATCTATCGTACCATGGCCGCAGGAAAGGAGGATACATAATGCCCACCCTAACCCATCTCGCCCTGCTCGACGGGGGCCTCGCCTGGCAGGTCATCTTTGAGACGGCCCCCGACGACACTGGCAATATCTACTATGCCTTTGTGCAGACGATCCCCCTGGGAGAGCGAGCGGCGTTGCCCTCAGCGGTCGGTGGCGGCTGGCGCGTGGTGGCGTCCCTGAGTAATCAGCGGCGCTTGGAGAGCCTGCTGCCGGGGTTTGGTGTGCGGCTGAAGGGGCTCGTACGGCAGATGGAGTTGTTTCCGACATCAACGGGGGGACTATCATGAACAGATCAGGCAGAAGAGGCACCGGCAAATGGCAACGGCGTATTGTCCAGACGCTGGCAGAGGCGCAGGGAGTCCTCACGGTTCGGCAGCTTGGCATCCGGTGCGGGGTCGGCGTAGGATTTGCGCCGACTGTAAATACTCTGAGGCAAAAAGATGCCTTCAGACAATGTCTGTCATACCTAGCGCGTGAGGGCTTCTGTCGCCGGGTCGCGCATGGCGTCTACGCGCTCCCGTCCGCTATGTCGACCTGACGCTGAATCAGCGCCAGATACGGGACGGACATCGTTGCAGGGACAGCGCGCCCGCTGTGGCCGTGGCTTCCCGCTGCGCCCCAGGCCGTCCACTCGCTGGCAAACTGCTGGTGCCACCGGGCGACATCGGCCTCATGGGCCGGGCGCAGTTCGACTAACGTTTCGCCCGCCGTCAATCCGAGACGCATGGCGTTGGTTATCGTCGCCAGCGACACCGTCGGCATAGCGAGAATCGGCACCGCGTGGACGGTGCCCTGGCAGTAATACGTGCAGATGTGGGCAGACCAATCAAGGGACATGGCTTCTCTCCTCCTGTGGTGGCCCGAGGACAGGCATTGGTTCGCTGGGCACACACCAAAGTATCTGTACAAGGCTGCGTGCCTCCTAGCGTCTCTGGGAGGCATTCCTGTCTCTATGGAATGGTCTCGGCATCGAACAGGTCCCGCACGGCCTGGAGGGAGTCCCACTGCCGGATGACCGTTGGCCGCGACGGCAGGGCCAGAGCGCGGGCGTTACGCCAGTCGCCATAGGCGGGAAATGCGCCAGTGCGGGCGACAAACCCCCGCAGGGCGTGGAGGATACGCGCCTTCGTCCAGTAGGCGTGGCGGCGACCCGGCGTGCAGAGGTCTCCGGGGGCAGTCGCAGCGTGAGGGTCGGACGGCGTCAGCGTTGTCTCCAGCGCCTCTATGAGCAGCGAGCGCGCTAAGAGGCGGGTGAGGGATGTGGGGTTGAGATCGTCGTTACTGGGCATGGCATATTCCCTTGTTCTGCATCTGGGGTTGACGCTAGCACGCACGCTGTCTACTCCCTGTTATCCGCTTAACAATTCAGTAGAGCGAAACCCGGGAGCATCTCGCTCAAAGAGATGAAAAACGAGATCGCCTTCACTCAATTGAAACGTGCCAATATAGCGCCCTGGTTCTCTATGAATTTGTTGCCCTGTGCCATACAGGCAAAACGTTCGTGGCATCATCGGTGCATCGGGATCGAGTAATACCCAGAGACACGGGGTGCCGTGCTGGAGTTGGACGGCGAGCACCTGCGCATTTGCAGGGAGCTCGCGGGTCAATTGGTCTGTGACGCCGAAGGGATATTTATGAATTGTTTGCATCCTAGTTCTTCCTTTTGGTTCGAGATTTACGCTCATAGCCACGGCACTCCGCTGGGTGTGCTCGTTGCCAGGCAACAGCCCCAGTGATGTCACACAAAGAGTACCAATTGTCCTTGCTGGGCTTTCCTCCTTTGCCGAGGCGCCCGGCGCGCCGGTGGTGTTATGCTACTCCCCTGTGCAAGCAGCATATCCCCAAAGAGCGGCAATGGCTCCGGTGCAGTGGCCGGCTCCTGGGTGCGCCAACTATCATGGATGCGTGTGGTAATCGCCTCCGCAGGGCGCACGGTGGCCACGCTCACAGGTCGAGCGGAGGGTACGTCCAGTTTGTGGGCGGCATGTAGTGCCGTAATCTGGGCGACGATATCCTCAATGGGCGGGAGACTCTGGGGTGGGTGCTCGGAGAGGGCAGCGCTGAGTTGTTGGCGTAGGCCAGTCAGTGCGTCACGATAGGACGCGAGCGCAAAAGGTTTGCCGAGTTGAGCCGCATAATCCTGGCATTGCCGCTCCATTGTTTGTATTTCCTGTGCAAGCATGGCACCGCGGCCCTCATACTCCCCGGCAAGCCGCTGCACGGCATTCAGGATTGCCCGAGCGCCGTGCGAGCGCCGTGCGAGCGCCGTGCGCACAATCGTCTGTCCGGTGAGCCAGATTTCCGGCAGGGCATAGGGGTGGAGCGCCAGATGGACCTGGAGCCCCAGGTAGGTGCCCAAGAGGATGTTGGTTGTGTCGCTGACGACTAAGGGAAGCGTCTGCAAACGGCTGGCGAGGACGGCCAGAGCATCGGCATCAGCCAGCGGGCGTTCATTCAAGACAAAGGGCAGCGCCGATGTGCCCTGTGTGCGGACGGTTGCGCCGTCCTGCTGGAGCTGTGCCAGCCGTTGCTGCATGTCACGCAAGAGGGAGGGCATGTCCCGGACCTTCACCCGCGCGACGTACTGCTCATCGTCATGGTGCCTCGCAAGTACCGCAAGTCGTTGCAGCGCCGCCTCCGTTTCTGCCATCGTCAGCACCGCAGGATTCCCCGAGGCGATGGCTTTGACCTCCGCATACGACAACGCTTGCTCGCTGATGTCCTCGGCCTGGCGCACTGTGCTATCTCCTGTTATCACCTGGGCAATGAATTTGGCCTTCGTCTCCAGCGCCTGCCACATGAAGGCGTCGAAGGAGCCTTCCGTGACGTAGCGATAGATAGCGACTTCAGCATTTATGTTGCCCTGCCGGAGGATGCGCCCTTCCCGCTGCTCCACTTCGGCAGGCTTCCACGGCGCGTCGAGGTGATGCAGTGCAACTAATCGCCGCTGCACGTCCATGCCCATGCCCATCTTTTGGGTACTGCCCAGGAGCACCCGCACGTTCCCAGCACGCACTTTCTCGAACAGCGCGTGCTTCTTGCCGTCGGTGTCGGCATCCCCGATCATGGCGACTTGTTCCCGTGGCAGGCGGTGCTTGATGAGCTTGTCGAGTACGTCATCGTAGACGCAATAGCCCCAGGCTGTAGGATGCACGCCCATATCAGCGAAGACCAACTGTGTCCCGCGCCTGCCCTCGGTCTCTCGCCAGATGCCGCACACGTTCTCGACCAGGGCATTGACCTTGGAGGCAGGCTCATCCTCTGCCGTGCCAAGGAGGAGACGCGCTTCGAGGGCGAGCTTGCGCCCGTCTGTCGTGATGGCGAGGGCATTGTCTTCCCAGGGCTTGACGTGGCCATTGCGCACGGCTTCGTAGCGCTTCACCAGCGCATCCTGGAGGCGGCGCTGGACGTCCGACATGGGGCAGGCGATAATGGCGGGCTTGCCGCCTGTGAGCGCCGGCGTCGGGAGCTGGAGCATGGCGGCGGTCTGCACGTCCGCAAAGAGGCGAAACATCTGCTGGAGTTCCGGCAGGTTCACAAAGCGCGCAAAGCGGCTTCGCGGGCGCAGCGTCTTGCCGTCTGGCGCAATTTCCATTAACTCAACTACTTCGCCAAACAGCGCGGCCCAGGCGTCAAAGTGCTCCAGGCCGGCGGCTTCCAGTCCGTCTGGGTCCAGGTAGCGCTGGATCGTGTACATCTCGACCATCGTGTTGCTGACGGGCGTGCCGCTGGCAAAGGCGATGCCGTGGCCGGGGTGCTGCTCATGCAGGTAGCGGCACTTCATGGCAAGATCAAAGGCCCGCTCACTGCCCCCGGTCTGGATGCCCGCTACGCGCTGCATCTTGGTCGGTGTCTGGAGATTTTTGCCGGCCTGGCTCTCATCATAGAATAGGTAGTCAATGCCGAGTTCATCAAAAACTAAGCCATCGTCTTTCTTCCCCTCTGCAGCGAGCGCTTCAAGCTTGGCCTCATACCTAGCCTTCTGCTTCTCCAAGGACTTCATGATGTTCCTGTGAGCCTGGTTGTAGCGGGCATTCTCCCTCGCCTCTTCGGCATTCACGAGGAGCGATTCGTAGGTATCAAGTTCCTGTTGGAGAAATCGCTGCTGGAACGCCCTCGACATACTGATACGCTCAAATGAACTGTGCGTGGTCAGAATGCCGTCCCAGACGCCGCTGGCCATTTTGGCCGTCAGCAGTTTGCGCCGCTCCTGGGTGAAATCCTCCTTGGTCGCAATGAGAAGCTTAGCATTGGGGTAGAGATGGAGGCACTCGCGGGCGAACTGCTCCAGCAAGTTGTTTGGGGTCACTATAAGGGCCTTATGAATAAGCCCTGTTTGTTTCATCTTCATCATTGCTGCCATCATGGCGTAAGTGTTGTGGCAGACAATAAAATCGTCCGTAATGTAGAGTTGTGATGCATGCTCTACAGCAATGCATTGGCAGGAGGCTTTCCCTATGGCATGAATTGCCACGATCTGGCGCAGCGGTGAACGGAGATACTTCTTGGCCGCAACGCTTTTCCACGCTTCAATTTTACGTGGCAATCTAAAAGGGCATACCTCTTTTGGTAGGTGTATATGGACATTGAATCGTATTGATCCTTGCCTTGCTCCTGGATAGGCATGATAACTTGCGGTCCCACCGAGGCTTCTGGCAAGAGCTACGACATCTTGTGCAAGCTTTTCAGAATAACTTGTAAAGCTTGTGGATCGCCCGCTTATGCCTCCATCTGTATCCATTAAGCCTTGGAGCATAGCAAGCCGTGCAGAGGAAGTGGCATATAGATAGTTATGCGGAATAAATCGCTCACAACTTCTATGCCCGTGAAGCCCAGTATCACGCAGTATCTGCATAAGTGGATTGGGTTTTGCATTCCCTGCGACAAAGAATACTTCTGGGCATGAACCCGGAGGTTTCTTTGCTGGCTTCATAGCTATACCGTCAGGAAGCGTAAGGAGATCGAGCTGTGTGGCGTCAGGAACAGAGAGACGGACTGCCGAGTAGATAAATGACCCATTTCCAATTAGCACTCCAAGTGTATAGGCATCCATTGGTAGTGGCGTCTCTTCTTGTAGCCTTGGGGAATCAGCGAGTGGGATATAATGGCGCTGTTTTAGAGTTTTTGTTATCTCCTCTGTTGTGCGGATCTTTGGTTGCCCCTTGATTGTCACATGACCCTTGTTTCTCGCCCTGCGTGTTTGTTCTCGCTCGCGACTTGTCTGCGTGAGCCAGAGATGCTCTCCACATGCAGTCGTTTCAGCGCCGTCGCTACATAGGACTCGATAAACCTCTTTCTCTCCTTGTGGAAAAACGCCAACCACTTTTGTCGGCGTACCATCCACCGCAATAACCATATCTCCTTCATGAATCTCGCCCATAAGTTTCCAGCCTGTGGGCGTTAATATCTTTGCATTGAGGGGTTGCGCTTTGCCGCTTCCGACCACGTGTGCGAGCAGTGTGTTTCCCGCACTCATTATGCGCCACACCGCATCTACCTGATGTTTAGCGAGTTGGATATGCGGGCTCATGCCTGGGAAGCGCAAATGCGCGCCGTCAAACGTGCGGAGCCGCACGTTATTGTAGAGGTCGTTATAGATCCGCACAAGCCGTTCAGCCCTCGATGGCTCGCTGAAAATCCACTCCTTAAAGCGCTGCTTGATGCGCTGTTGCTTCTCGCGGGCGGCGAGCGTCTCCTTCTGGTCGAGCGTCCGCACTTCCTTCCCCTGCTCCCAGCGGGCATTGTAGATCGTGGGGCTTTGCAGATTGAGCGCCTGGCCCAGCAGTGCGATCCCGTCAATGCGGCTGGTGCCATACTCCGCCGTCGCAGCGACTGTTGAGGATGCCCAGTGAGAACCGTCGATGCTCCACAGGGCATCTTTCGCGCTATAGGCCACGGTGATGTGGAAGTCACGTAGGCCAAAAACCTCGCAGGCAAACGCATGGATATCCGTCGCGGGAATCCACGGTGCGCCCAGGTTCACGTCAATGTTGCCGGGGAGTAGATCCTCTGGCTGTACAAGCCGGAGGGCCTCGGCATTGCGCTGATACGCTGTGCCGCACTGCTCTGCCCGTGTCAGTTTGGCCCGCACATTACCAGAGAGATACACGTCTGCGGTCTCCCAGGCCTGGGTATCCGGGTCTTGGTAGAGCAGGTCGCCCAGCTCATCCAGGATGTCTGGAATGGCCTTGCTGGTGAGCCGGGCGATGTAAGCCAGATCGACGCGGCCTTTCTGGTCGAGCGACAGCAGCAGTCCCTGCTCGGCAGTCTGCGCCGACGTGATGGGCGCCTGATGCACCACCACGTCCTGTTCCATGATCGCGGCCTTAGTGGCGATCCCCGTGGTCTCATCGTACTGTTCGAGGGCCATGACCAGCATAGCGTCCGGGTCATCCCGAAACGTCACCAGGTTGGGCATGCGCCGCACGGTGATGCCCTTGGCGGTGGTCGAAATGACCGTGTGATTAACCGGGCCGTAGAGCGCTATGAAGGCATCGTAGTCGGCATTCAAATGGTGGCGGGCCTGGTCTCTGACCGCTGGCGGCTGTCCGGTATTTTGTACGTCGAGCACATACCTAGCGCTGTCACGCAGCCGGATCAAGTGCGCCAGCCGTCGCCCAAGAAGGGAGCCGTCCGGATACACTGGCTTCCCGCCCTGGAGCACGGGGACTGCTTCACCGTGCTGGACTTGGAGTATCGCTAGCGTGGTGCCGTCAAGAAAGAAACTGCCTTCCGTGACGCACTGGGGGACTGCGAAGAGCTTGTATGGCGTTGCCCCGTTGGTCGACGCGAGGGGGAGTGCCGGGGATGGAGCAGCGTGGAAGATGCCTGCGTGAAGATGGCTGATGGCCCCCTGGAGCTGGGTGGCCAGATCCCCGGTGGGAAGGAGGCTAAAGCCGCTTTCTGCCCCGTAGAGTCTGTCCTGGCGTGTCCAGGTACCGAGGCGCATAGGGTGTGGATCATGATGGAAATAGCGATTGACCTGCACGTCCACGCCTTCAATGGACAGCGGCGCACTCCACAGCCAGTCAGGATCGACGTGGCGGGCCTGTTCCTCCGGCAGACGCTTCTGAAGAAAAAGCAGGTCTGTGATGACGCTAGTGCCTTGTTCAGCAAAGGCGGTAGCAGGAAGTCTGACTGCGCCAAGGAAGTGGGCGCGCTCCGCAAGTTGCTCTCGGAAGCGAGGCTGCTGGCGGTCCATGAGGTAGTGAGTGACAACCATTGCGAGGACGCCGCCGGGCTTGAGGAGGTCGATGCTCTTGGCGATGAAGAACTCATGCAGTGAGAGGGACGTATCCCAATAGGGCAGCTTCACGTCAGCATAAGGGGGGTTCCCGATGGCGGCGTCAATACTGTTGTGTGGAAGCGTGGTTTGTTCAAATGGCTCCACCCGAAGAGTATGCTGGGGGTAGAGGGCCTTCGCAATGCGCCCGGAGATATGGTCTTGCTCGATCCCCTTGAACTGCATGCCGTCAGGAGCTAGGGCCATGAAATTGCCGCTCCCGGAGCCCGGTTCGAGGATAAGGGAGTTATCTGGCACGCCAAGATGGGCGAGCGCAGCATAGAGAGCCTGTATCACAATACGAGAGGTGTAGAACGCAGAAAAGGTTGATTTTTTCGCGCTCAGGTATTCTTCCGGCGTAAGCATGGCTTGAAGCCGCTCACCGAGTTCTTGCCATGCCTTCGTGCGGTAGCGGCTTGTTATGGGGTCAGCAAAGATGTGCAATGCCAAAGGCCCGAACCCAGAGAACGCCATGAGCATTTCGCGTTCTTCGACGGTTGGCCGTCGATGTTCCTGCTCGACACGCTTGAGTGCCTGGATACTCTCTAGGATATTCTGGGCTTGTGCGAGCAAATTACTTGATGGAATCGAACGCATGAAACCCCCTTTGAAGGAACAATTATGTTCTACCATTACCTCCTTATACCATTGCTATTCTTTTGCTTGCTGTTTCTTTCTTTTCTTCTCTGCTTGCATAATGCGGATATACTTTCTTACGTTCCATTTCTCCTTGCCATCTATCAGACGTACTAAACCCATAGCATGAGCCTTCGAGGTTGCTTTCCAACCATCTGATAGCTCTTTGTCCATAAGAAATCTGAGTAACTGATTTGGTGTCTGATGCTTTCGTTTGTTCAGCAATTTATGCCATGAAACCCATTCAGGTTTTTTCTTGCGTGGCTCAGATTCACGTTCAAGCGGGGCACGATACTGCTCATGGGCTGTTTCTAAATCATTACCATCATTCACTTTCCCATGAATAGCTGCATGGCAATCATCGCAAACAGTCACAACATCTTCAGGCCGTTCTGCCCCAAGATTGTCATAGCTGATATGATGAACTTGTAAAGAAGGGCTACGTTTCCCGCAGCAATAGCATGCGCGTGCTTTAACGCGATCACGGAAAACGCGCCATTGAGGGCTTTGGAGGTACGCAGCATAGGAAGCATAACCAAGACGACGAGCGCGAGCATCTAAATAGGCAGACATGGCAATAGACTCCTTTGCATCCGTCAAAGGGCATCCATTTGTGAGGATGGCGCGGCGGGCAGTGGATGAAGCTGCCAGCGTAGCTATGCGCTGTGCCGCGCCATAAAACGCCTAGTATAAACTACCTTCCCTACCGTTTACAACCGCTAATTTATTCCTTCCCAAACCGCCACGGCAGCCGCTTCACCAGCGACTGGTGCTCCCCCAGCCGGGCGACATGCACGACCAACCTCGGCGTATTGATCTCCCTGGCAATGAGCCACAGATGCCCGTACTCCAACCCTTCGGCCTTGCGCGGATACCGTCCATTGACGGGCATGCACGAGCCCCGGGAGTGGGTGGGATCATCGGGCCAGCCTGCCCGGCGATTGATGGCCATCTGCACGAGCCAGGCCGGGTCGGTGGTATACGCGACGGGGAAGCCAGCGACCCGGGCGGCACGGCACTGGCGGAGGTAGTCGAGGGTGTGACGGACGGCAGAGAGCGTCATCAATATTGCCAGGTTCGCGTGTTGTCACAGAGAATACTCACGCCCAACGCATGCCAATACGTTGCACATTCGTCATACAGGGCGTCTTTGTCCTCTGCCTCCTGATAGCCAAAATTCTCATTCTCCTCGCTAATTGTCCAGTGGCCATCTGCATGTTGCGTTGCCGCAATGTCTACAGCATCAACCAACTGCTGCCATGTCAGCTCCGCACAGCCGACAACCGTCACTTCACTTCGAGTGACGATTGCCATACCGTTGACGACCTGCCGGTCAAATGTTTGCTCTGTCTGGAGGATAATCATAGAGAAGGGTCTCCTTTCGCGTGCCACACTATAGGTGCGGGCATGTGAGGTAGTCGAGGGGGTCGCGTATTTTTCACGCCTTGTTCTCCTGTACGTCTGGATGATTGCACAAGGCATCTACGAGTATCACGGCATTAGCCAGCATCGTACAGACCGTACATGCCCACTCGTACTTGCCGGCATGGACTGCGTTGCGATGAATGGTTTTGGCGTGCAGCAGGGCGCTACGCGCTACGCCACATTCCAGGGCAGTAGTCATGAGGGGAACGGGAGTGCGAGGTATGTGAACTTTCCTCCTTGTCTTGTTGGGATGTTTCTACGGCCGAATCTGCAATCCATACTGGCCGTCGCCCTGCGTATAGCCATACGCGACGCGAACCACCACCCAGCGACTTCCTGCGCCGAGGGCAGGGCAGGTCACTTCAGCGCCAGCGCGCGGGAAGAAGCCGATAGGGTCGTGGGCAGGCGTAAGGACACGCACTTCTGGGCCACATCGCACTTCGTAGCCAGCGACTTCGATTTGTGCCGTTGCGGTGGCCAGCGTGTGCGCGACGGCCTCTTCGAGCGTGCCGTCAAAGGGAGGATTTGAGAGGCTCTGCATTTCTGGGCTCCTTCTTTGCCGCATGCCACCGCACGGGCGGCCGCATGTACGGCGTGATTTTCGGTAACTGCTCGCGCCTGACGACCCCGCGATGCGCCAGTGTGACGAGCGCAGCATGGGCGCCTTGTCGGGTGACGCCGAGGGCCGCGGCAATCTCGCGTGCCGTGACCCCGTGCGGATGTGCCGCAAGCACATCCAGGTAGCGCTGTGTGGTGGCGTGCTGGGTATGGGCGGGAATGCGCAGCGCATAGCGCCAGCGCGCAATCGTGCTGAGGCTGATGCCCGTCTGCGCGGCCAGGCAGCGGTCGGGCATGGTGCCGAGGCGCTGACGCACTGCCGCTGGCATAGGTATGGGCTTGGGACCTGGCATGCAATGCTCCTTTCTTTAGTTGTGGCGAAGCCATTGTTGGTGCACTTTGTCAGGATTCGGCTCTTGATCCTGGTACTCCGCTGCCGTATAGGGGAGCATATAGCTGTTCTCCTTTACAGTCCCACCCGTGCCAGAATACGCTGACAGACCCCCTCGGCTAGGTCCGTTTCCGAGAACGCATGCGGGTACTGCCAGTACCTATTGTGCTTGGCCTCCAACAGCCAGAGCGTCGGCGAGCCGATGCCGGTCACATGGCCGGTGGGCGTGAGAAGGCGGGCGTCCCGGCGCATCTGTTGGACGCCGTTGGTGTCGATAAACGT
>ERZ1292644.1711-Hain-H14-01um-R2-1711-length-10832-cov-5_pt1 | contig 10832 bp, 11 predicted proteins | sample MGYA00564402_ERZ1292644 | MGnify/ENA primary metagenome ERZ1292644 (study PRJEB36523, sample SAMEA6512644) | groundwater metagenome | collected 2019-01-09 | study: AquaDiva: Metagenomics assemblies of 32 groundwater samples | reverse complement strand
TCTGGTTGGTCAAGCATGCGTAATGCCGGCTCATACGACAAATAAGCGAGCGCGTTACCTATCGGAACGATACAATCGGGCGACTGTGCCGCTTGGTCTATGCCCGATTTAAGTTTTTTCACCGTTAATGCTTCGGTGAGTGTCGTTCCCACGGTTATCTGCGTGTATTTTGCTTTGAATATGGAATGTCTGCCTGCAAACGCAAGTAAGTTATCGGAAAGTATACCAAAGCCACCGCTCGGGCCGTCAAGCGTCAATAATGCTCCCTCGCCTGCTATGCGTGGTGCGGAATAAGTGTATGCCGTGTAATCAGTATTTTTTGAAATGAATACCTCGTTGTCATCAAACGAGCCGATGACGATTTGATTTTCAAAATTGATAATCGTGTCGTTCGTGTGAGAAGCGGCGGGCTTATTTGACTGCGTAACTATCTTTTGAACGAGTGTGTCGCCCGCTATAAGCCCCGTAGTATCGGCTATTCCCGTTAAGGTAAGCGTTCCCGCGCCACCTGTGTATGTATACTCTGTTCCCGTCCGAACGCAGGTAAAGGTCAAATTACGCGCGGTATAAAATCGGTTTTGCGCGAATGTTGGCGTACCTGTTTTGGTAACAGTCGTTCCCGTAATTGAAGAAACGATTGCCACGCCACCACCCCATTCGTAGATATTTGCGTCTCCGAGTACGCCAAGTAATAAATCAAGATTTTCTCCCGTATCCCACCATGTGGCTAAACGCATAATCTCGGTCGTACTCAACGATGCAACGACACGCGTCCATGCGTTGATTACCGTAGCATCAACCGTCCCCAAATATACTTCCAATTCATCGTCATATTGGCGCATCGGCAACTCGCCCCCTGTGGAATTGTTCCATGTTACGCCTTTCCTCACGGGCGTAAGGGCGGCATTTGCCGCACCGAGGCGCGAGTAGCCGTTCCTAGAGCGTACCTTGCGATTGCGTTCTATCAAAACATTCTGCGAACCATCAACAAGATACCGTGCATCGGTATTGGTTTCTTCTTCGTTCGTTACATAGGCAAGTGCCTCCGCCACGAGGGAAAATGGTCTCATGCGCTAGCGGCGGAAACGCGGCCCGCCAGAATATCTCGTAACGGCCTTTTTCGCCATGCTTGGGTTTTCCGCACGATACTTCGCATATAACCCCATGCGCATCACGGGATCGGGCGAGTTCGGATTGCCATGCAAGTTCACATTCGCGTAATTTATATCAAAAGCTGAATCCTCGCCCTCTATTTGGTGCGCGCACACTTTAAGAAGCTCAAAAAGAAATATGTTATTAAGGTCTCCGTCCCCAATGACGGTATCACCATCAGCCGTTGGCTGGGCAAGATAAGTTCCCGCACTGCTTTTGAAAAAGAATCGTGAGTAATACTTTATATCAAATACACGACCCAATGAAAATGTGATATTGTCCACACGCACATTGGTTATTGCACCCGTTGAGGCAACCGTTACCCTAAAAGAGTCAATGGTGGCAGGCGCAACCGTTCCCGTTTCCGTTGCTGTGCTCCATGGCACGCGTATCCAGTTCCAACCAACTCTAAAGGCAGTTCCATCCGCTTGTGCCGTTTGTGCTACGCCCGTCCAATAATTCGCAGTCAAATCATTTCCCCAACGGACAGATACGCTCGTTACTGCAGTTACAACCCCAAAAAATATAGGAAATATAACATCAGCAAGTTCGTCCCAATCGGTAAGGTCTATCGCGCTCTGCGTCGTGTTCTGTATGCCATCACCAGAATCCACGACATCAAACTCAATGGATGCCGAGCCAGTAAGTTTGTAAAGCGATTGTGCTAGTAATCCTGTCGCGCTTCCCACCGCGCTCCATGTCCCGTTCGCTGTAAGCGAGTTCATCGTATTAAGCGTCTGTGGAGATTTGCTTTTCCAATTTATGCGCAATATCTTCGTTCCCTCACTTGCTTCAATGGCTATTTTCTTATTCTTTATTGTTGTTTCAAGTGAGAAGTTTTCCGCATAATTCCGTTGTGCTGAATCAAGGTGTGTTCGGTTATCTTGCGGATATAGGTCAATAATTTTCTTAAAGTCCGAGGGTAGTGGATAGTTATTTAAGTCATCATGCACCACATTTGATAATGATGCGGTGCGAATGGTCTCCGTTGGTTCAATGTTTGCTAAAACCGTATTAGCCGCGCGCTCGCAAGCAGGATAAAAGTTCCGAACCTTGGATAAGGTACCGGAGTGCAACATAGGCGAGATATTATCCTTTGCTTGCGTTACCGTCATTTTGTTATGACGCTATTTACTCCATTTTGTAATCGTTACCGCCGCAGTAGCAAGACAATTTACCGCTCCCTTGTGCGCGTAACAGTTTACCGAGCCCGGATAACATTCACCGAACATAACCGAAGAAGGCGTGGTTGAAGCCGCTGGACTAATGATAATACCGCTACCAGATGCGACTGTGGAGGACGCCGCCGTGGTTCCTGTCGCATCCATTGAGCATGTTAGCTTGCCAGTCGTGTCGTTTATGATTTGCCCAATCTTCGTGATGCCAGAGAACACCTGCGTTGATGTCGTGTTTACTGTGCTTGTCGCATGCGTGATATTTGATGCCGAAGTGTCAAGGTAATTCGTTACGCCACCAAGTGTGTTTTCGGGAATGTTGATAGGGGGTAATTCTATGTTCGGAACATTCACCGTCGTACTCTTAAAAAGAGATATGCCGATAAGTATAAAAATACCGGTCATTATGATTAACGCTATATTTTGCTTTTCTTGATTCATTGTTTTATATATTTTGACTTTTTAACTTTGTTGCCCGTTCATCCCCACCTCGGGTTTCCCCGAAGCAGAGTGAGCGGACAACGCTTAATGCGATACAACGCAAACGCGTGCCGTCCCGCTTGCAAGGTCAAGGGCTACTTCCCCAAGATTCACAAGCTGTATGGTACTTGTCGCCGTAGCAGTGATAGCACAGGTAAGTTGTGCCAATGTGCTGGTAGACGAAGTAAGTGATGCAATACATACATCCCCAAGAGCCGCACCAGTAATGGCAATATCCGTTGTCGTTGCCTGCGCAAATGTGCTTGTGGCAATGGAACCGGGGTTCCAAGTTGCCGTACCACACCTGTATAAATCGATTTCAGTGCCTCCTCCAACGGAGAAAGTACCGGCTGTACCCGCAGTAGCGGTATTAGCCGAGGTCGTTAGTTTTAAGTAACGAGCCGCAATACCACCGTTCGGGAATCGTGTTATACCACCCGAAGCACCAAGAGTGTCGGCTGATTGATTACCAACCAGCCGAGCGACGAAGAAAACCGCGCCAAGGACGACAATCGTTGTGATTGCCGCCACGGCTATAGCTTTGAAAGTGTTCATGTCAGCTGGTTATTTTAGGTTGATAATCGTTAAGCCGATCCGTTGCTTCCCACATATCCGTTCCACGACCCCCAGAACGAAACTTCCGCAAAGCGAGAGCGGTGCTCCCACGAATCCGTGTCCGAGTAGCGCGGTTCAATAAGGTCGGTGTTCAATTCCGAAAATATCTTGCGCGATACTTGGTGATTACGGCTCAAGACATGGTACGAAGTGTTCGCGTTGGTGTTCGAGTTGTATGTTGAACCAAGAAACACCGATGCCCTAATAGCAACAGTGCCGTAGTCAGTGTCAAAAAGATTGACATTGTTCTCACCCGAGTTCGCCAATAGCGTCGAGTTCATAACTTCCTTTGCGGTCTTGTAAAGCGTAAAAGGAACAATAAGTCCCTCAAAGACATACGACCCTGAGTCGCCGTCTTGCGCTTTTTGGTTCGCTAACGAAGTTACCACCGTCCACAATGCGTCCGGTGCCAATGCGCCCGTTTCCAAATTGTCTACGGTTGCACCGGTAAGCGTGGTGTGCGAGTTAGAAGCCGCCGCATCTCCATCTGGCGTTGTTGAAATACTTCCATCAAACGCATCACCGTAAGTGTTCAATACCGCCTTGAAGTCCTGCGTCAAGCGCGCGCGGTCGCCTACTTGGCGTCCAATACGCTCACGCTTTCCTACTTGGTCTGCCTTAAACGCCTCCCATGAAATCGGAATTGACTTCATGAACTTAACGACAGTCGCCGTCGTCTGGTTTCCGATACGAGTATCGGTACGACGGATTTCTTCCTGTTCGCCCGTTTCCTCGAACATTCCCACATTCGAGTCCTCATCGTAGATAAACTTATAAGTGTTTATACCCGATGTTTTGAAGAACATGCCATCGCTCGCGCCAAGATACGATGGTTGGCGTTCACGGTCATATTCCTCCCACATTACCGCATCAATCGCGGTTTGCACCGCGTCTGGCGATAATTCAGCTGTAAATCCTCCAGTTATTGAACTCATATTTTTATGCTGTTATTTCTGCCCTCATAGCGCGCGCATCGACTGTGACATCAAGTAATCCTTTGGAGATGATTCCATCTACAATGGTTAACCCACTTGTATCTGCGGTTGAGTCATCGTTAATTGTGTAAACTCCCGAAGTGAGATCCCACAATACTAAATCCCACAAAAGTCCGAGAAGTTCGGAATCTGTGTCAAAAGTTGTCGTAACCTTTCCCACTCCTCGCATTCGCGTGCAATAAGGAATTGGCACAACTACTGAAAGTTTATGGGCCAAAACTGTTCCTGCACTATTCACCTTCATATTCTCCGCCGATATACCTACAAACGCTTCAACTGCACCCGTCGCCGTAATTACCGGCGTTTCATCAGTCGCTACAATGACCGTATTGGTTGCAGTTGTGCCTGTCGTATAAGTAGAGTTCTGGTTAATAGGTTCACCAGCATAACCTCTCGTAGCAGAAGCGGCGACACGAAAAGGTCGCGCTCCACCCGAAACGCCTATTACTGAAATATCTCCCCTGCTCATTGCGATTTAGGTTCTTATTTTATATGAAAACCTCGGAAAAAAGCGATGTTCAGGGTTTCGAGTCCCTTATGTCGCCACTACTCTGCGCGCTTTCGTCTTGGGGTCGTAGGTAAGTACCCGTCCACCTTTCATGGTCTTGACATAGAGCCGTAGCTTTCCGTCCCATGTATATCCTGCGGCAGTAATTGCCCGGATGTCGGCAGGGTTTCCTTTCGGTTCCTGCGATGGCGGTGAGTCCCTATGCGTTCCCGAAGCGTCATTCGTTGCGTTTTCCTTGCCTTGCAAGGCGCGCCTGAGTTCTTGATTTCTTTGAATAATACTCTTGCCGTTGGCAATTATATGCGCCTCCTCAAGTTGTTCATCCAAAGTCATTCCCTCGGGAAACGAGCGATTTTTATGGATTTCAATAATGAGTTCCGCTTCCGTAGGATTGCTTGCGATCTTCTTTGCTCCTTGAGCAATAAGTTCGGTCTGCATCTCTTTCCGCGTCTTTTGGTTGCTCCGCTCAATGATTCTCGCCAAGTCCTTTTTCGTTACGGGCTTGTCGTCATCGCCGTCATCATCAAAATCCTCATCTTCGCCATCCTCGCCTTTTTCCTTGCGCCTCTTATCACGCAGTTTGAATGCGGCATCAGCGGCCGCCTTTTCGGCTTTTTCCGCCCGTGCCCGTTCGCGCGCTAGTGCTTCTCCGTGTTCTTTCTCCTTTGCTTCCGCAGATTCGCGCTTTGACCGTTCCTCATCGGTTTCGTTCTCGCGCTCCTCTTTGAGTTTTTTATCCGCCTCTGCTTTTATCGCATCGGCTTCTGCCTGCAATTCGGCATCCGTCTTTTCTTCAGCCATAGTTTTGACATCTCGTTTATAACGACCGAGTAGTCGTATTTAACCTTTTTGTAAAGGCATCGGGTTCGAGCCCCGTTGCTTTGATTATACGCTATTTCATATTTTGAAGACGAGTTCTTACAATATCATCAAGATAAGTGAGCAGTTGCCCCCAAACAATATCATCTTTAACGCGCGCATCCTCAAACATCTTTTTGCCCAGTTGATAGCGTATATCCAACTTGATTACATGCCACAGTTTCATACCACGCAAATAATTGGCTTCTTCACGCAGTTGCGAAACTTCCACACTTGTCAATGGTTTGCCACGAAACAACCATATACCGTTTTTTTCTTGATGAAGAATATCATCGGCTCCGATTGCGTGATACAGATGTTTCACTGCCTCGGAAAGAACAAATGCTTTGCTGTCCGCATCGTCAATCTCCCGTATATGACGAATAGCGCTCCATGTATCAGGAAATCCGCCAAGCCATACAATTACCGCTCTACGCAATGCTTTCAGCACATTATTCCTCCTCTATCTCTTTTTTACGCCTCTTTGATGGTTTTGCTGTCTCATTCGGGCCGGAAACATGCTCCTCATTCAACTTCATGCCTGTCTGTGGCTTCTCGTCTATCTCTACAAGCGGAGTTTCACGCGCAACACCTTTGTCAAAGTCGTAAAACGACCCAAGCGCAACTTTTTTGCCATCCCGTGTGCGTACAAGCCCGCCAATACGGTCATATTCAGCGAGAATGGCACTTATTGGCGCATCCTTACCTAATCCATCGGTAAGTTTTCCCTGCGCGCCCATAACGCCGTTTATCACACGATCCAGTTTTTCGTTGTTATACAACACAAAATCACCGTATGTTGCTGGTTCTTTTTCTACTTTTTCTACTTTTTTTGCTTTTGCCATATCAATTTCTTTTATTCAACGACCTTTTGTTAGCCCGTAGGCGTAACGCCAACCGCGCTTGAGTTCGGTAACGATGCAAGCACTGGTGGCGTTGCACCGCCCTGTGGCGCGCCGCCTTTACCAAGAATAGAAGCAATATCCATCTGATTTGTTTGTCCGCTTCCCCGCTTTGCCATCATTTCCTCAATCTGTTGCGGAATGGAAGAAGCAACGAGATTTCTCACCAATGCTTCGGGGTCAATAAGCGGATCCTGCCGCAAGAGTGAATACATACGCTCTGCCATTACGCGCATAAACTCCTTATTTTGCGGCATCATCTCGTCCGCATCCACATAATACGAATACTTTTGCTTTGAGAAAAGAAACGGATTAAGTACGAGTATTGACTGCGTGTTTTCAGGATATCCCGATTCTTCAAGTAACTTCATCGCATATTCCTTTTTCTTACTCTCACTCATTTTCTTACCCATCAACGCCTCGTCAAAGCGTATTTTCTTAGCCACCTTACGCCCGTTTATCGTTTGGTTCTGCAAAACGAACTCACGATACTTTGTTTCACCCGTAATCTCATCTATCTGCGCCGTAGTCAAGTTCTGCAATGCTATGTCAATCATCAAATTGCCAAATGCCGTTACAGATTGTCCGAGCGACTTCATAACGCCGGAAAGAAGTATGCGCGCGTTCCGTTCCGTTTGCGCCACATTATACGCTGTGGTACTTGGCGCGGGCAATGCACCCATCTGCGTTTCAGAAACTGTTGCCTCACTCATAGAGTCCTCTATGGCTTGCAAGGCAACATAGGGATTACCTTGACGCGGTGGTAAAAGTGATTGCGCTCTTGCATCTTTGTTATCCGTTGCAAATACCGCGCCGGGAAACGCGACTGCCGTATCAACCTTGTCCACGCCCGTAATCATTGTTGGTGGTTCAAGGTCTATGAACTCGCGATTCATCGTTACTTGGTACATCGCGTCAATCAGTTTGTCGTCCCAGCCGACTTCAAACATGAGCGATGCGTAATAAAAAAAGTGTTCGTTCACACGGTGATAGCCAAAGGGAGCAAAATCGTACTTTGGCGCGTTGCGATTATCACGGTGCCGTATCGGATTCCAATCCACATTGTTCTCATCACCAAAGTAAATGCCGTTCAAATAACAAACCTCCATATCCTCACGGCGACATTCCCAAGTAACCTCCTCACATAGATTGGGGTGCTCGTCATCTTTTACATCATAGAAAAGTCCATCATCAGAGTTATATACCGACTTAATACCCGGCTTTAAGAATCCCCAATTCGGATGTTCTTCATACTTCGCGCGCAATTCTTCATAATCCACAAACCGCTTCTTTATCACCGCGCGCTGTTTCTGTATGTCCTGCTCGTATGCATTCGTTATCAAAACTTGATCTGCGCTCATTACACGGCAATTAAGGCCTGAAAGCACCTCGTCCAATATCTCTGTCGTTGAATATCCCTGCTCCGTGCGCTCTTTTATCGTCTGATACACCTCGCAATAATCGCCTTGCAGATATACAACGGGATTCACGAGCATACCCATTGATGCGAGCAAGAACGATGGGCGGTAATTGGAGTTTATCGTTTCCCATTCCACAATATCACGCATACCAGCCGCCATTGCCTTATCCTCATCCTGCGAACTGTTTTGTGGCACAACGCCCGGAACGATATAACTTGCCGTCATATGCGCGTGCATGGCAAACGCCTTTTTGCGCGCAAGCGAGCGCGTTCCTTTCCACTTCCACGCTTCATTCGGGTCGTCATTTGATTCATCAACAAAACTTTGGAAAGTACGCTGATCCATGTTCATACGCTCAATAACCGAATACCCATTCAACTCATTGAATGGCCTATTGAGTATCTCCGTTCCGTAGCCATAATCCTTTTGCGTGCGTTCGGTAACGGCAATAACCTCGGGCGAGGGTTGATAAAACGATAGTTCCTTTTCTTGCTGTGGTGTTGAAATCATCTGCTTATTGCCTGCTTCGCGTCATCATAACTTATTATATTCCCGTGCATCATTCCCGATAGTTCCACGGCTATCGCATGCAAGAAACGCGCAACCGCGTTCCTATCCTTTATTTTCCGCTTCACAAAACGGTACTGCTCCATATACGCTTCCTGTTCCTGCTCCAAACGAAACTGTGCATCCGCGATATACTTTTCCCACCATAGTTCCACGCTCCCGAACTTAACTTGTTGCCGTTCATGCGTTTCTTCATGTGCCATCAAGTGGTCTGCAATTGGCAACTTATTCGGATTGTAAAGGAAATGCCCATACGCGAACACGGGGCTTTTTCCTTCAAGCGAAAACGCTTTTCGTATTGCTTCTATATTCGGCGGATACCCAGAAACAATTAACATTTATCTTATTACAGTTTACCACATATTGCCCCACTTGACAGGATTTTTTCGACCGACTATATTTAAGATAGTTAATAGATAACTTGCAACTACTGTCTAGCAAATGACCTATGTGTTATGCGCCTTTTTCCTAGACAGTGGGGGCGCAGAACAGATAGGTTATTTATTTGGGTCGCGGGCAACCTAAGTCATTATCGGCGACTATAAAATGCGATGGTGCGAGTACAGAAACCTCAAGTCAGCTTTGTACTCAAATGGCAAGGCAGTAATGTTAGATGAATGGTGTGGCGTTACTGAATGAGCGTGCGGGAGTCCCCCTTAGGGGATATCCTTCATAGAGCGACACCTCGTTATCTCGGACAAACCGATTATAGATAACTAATTCCCTGTGGGGGGTAGGGGGGCAACCCGACATTTCCTAATATCGCATTACCTCATAAAGGACTTAAGAGATATTTTTATGAATGATAAGCTACAGAAGATTTATGTTGATAGTAGTTACGATTGGAATAAAACAGTCAATGGAAAGGGTACTGGTTTAATTTGTATTGCATATCAAGGGAAATATGGATTATGGGAATATGAAACGCATGAAGTAACTTTGCATATTCCTGGTCTTCGGCAATTAAATAATAGATTTGAGTTACGAGCAATCGAGATGGGAATTAAAATCGCACGGCGAACTAATAAAAAAGCTCCCAATCATTATGTAATTTATTCTGATTCCCGTGTTGCGGTAGGGTGGGCAAATAATCATAGAGTATTATGGATTCCACGAGAAGAAAACATTGCAGGAATATATATAGAAAATAATAAACTATATCAACATCAACTTTGTTAAATAAAATCGCGCGCCGATTTTATTTTTTTATTATATTCACTCCATACTGGCTTGAATGAAGATAGTGATGGCTTCTCATTTATCGCTATCTGTAATTGATATGCCGTTGCATCAAGAACATCATCATGCACGCCTAACGGAAATCCTAACTGTTCTTCTTCCAATGCATCACATTGTCCATCTACATGAAACACCGAACCCGAAGCGTATAACGGGATAAGCCCGCGGATACGCAGTTCCTTTGCCGCTTGATTGTGATGTAATTCAACTATTGGTAAGAACTTTCCTCGCTTCCTTTGTTCACTATCAAGATACGGTTTCAATCCATCAAGGTATGCTGTTTTTTCAATGCCTATCTTTTCGTACTTATTATTTTCGTGAAGCGAGAATATAGCGTTGATAAGTTCCTCCGGTCCGATTTTCATACGCCACGCGCGCAAGTGCCAGAACTTCTCCCTGTTCACGCTATTGTCGCAAAAGCCCGTAAAGTCCGCCTCTGCACTTTTACTCATCGCGGTGTCAATGGTAAGGAAACGCCGGCAATTCATTAGTGATACTTCCGTTTCCGTTACCCGTCGTTTCCATTCTGGCTTAAACTCTTGATTCTCGGTAATGATAGGTGAACCCATATACAGTGCCGCCCAATCATACGGCCCGATTATTCCTTTAATTTCCGCAAGCGCTGATAATGGATATTTGTCATGCCACAATGGCTCTCCCGCTTTCCTATGCTTTCCATCCACCATAGCAATCGCCGGTAATGAAATAATCTTACATAATTCAGATAAACTAGGGTCATTGATTATATGCCCCGCAAGATCGTCAATGTGCCATCGTGTCATAATAATAATAACCACACCATTCGGTTCAAGACGGGTAAAAGCCGTAGAAGTAAACCATTCCCATATCTTATCGCGGTACACTTCCGAGCGCGCTTCCTCACTATTCTTGATAGGGTCATCAATCAAAAGTATGTTCGC
>ERZ1292644.1709-Hain-H14-01um-R2-1709-length-10833-cov-4_pt1 | contig 10833 bp, 18 predicted proteins | sample MGYA00564402_ERZ1292644 | MGnify/ENA primary metagenome ERZ1292644 (study PRJEB36523, sample SAMEA6512644) | groundwater metagenome | collected 2019-01-09 | study: AquaDiva: Metagenomics assemblies of 32 groundwater samples | reverse complement strand
TTCCTGCGCCCGCCTAGTGCTCGCGCGTGAAGGGGGCCTTCAGGCTGTGCCAGCGCGTGCAACAATAGGCCGTGAAGGCGGCGCAGCGGCGTTCGTAAACGAGTTGGGCCTTAATCGGTCGATCTCCCTGTAGGCAATTCGCAACTGCAAGGTTAATCGGTGCAGTTCGGCGTGCGCCCTGTCGCGCTGACCAGCCCAGCTCCGCTCGCTCCCCCGAATCAACCTGACAAACCACGACTCGTTTCGTTCCTCGACTCGTGCTGCTTGCGGTAAGACCCAGAAGGACATGGCGACCATCTTCTGGTACAGGCGCGGATACTTCAGACGGATGGCGTCGAGTAGTTGTTGTGTTTCAGCATCTGATAGTTGATGCACGACTGCTCGTGGATCGAGCACAATCAACTTCACCTTGCGCGGGATCGGCGTCCGTAATGCCATCTGTTCCCACGTCCTTTAGCACTTACCGCATGGGCATTCAATGCACGACCAAGCGCGCACAGCGGCATGGTACACCCCAGCCCGTGACGCGGTGGATCCCGATGTAACCGCGACCGTGACATTTCGGGCAGTTCGGCTTCGCGCGCAAGTCGAAACCGCTCACCGCATCCGCGAGCGTGATCTTATTGGCTCGATATGCCGCGATCCGCCGTTGGGGATTTCGCTTGATCCACCAGAGTTTGAGACGAGAGACGTAGCGGATCATGCTCACTTGCCATCTGGTTGGATGATACGTTGGAGGCCAAACTTCTCACGCAATTCATCGTCGGAAACGACCTGTAGTTCACCTTCGTCAACGAACAGCACTGGGCAGGGCCATTGCATGTTGCAGAGCAAATTAACTAACGCCTCGCTCGCATCATCATCCACACCCATAGCGATGACTAGGTCATGCTCTTTCGGACATGGAACGCGCACGAGCTTCGCCCGTTCCAACATGGCGATTTCAGCGTTGAGCCTAGTAATGACTGAGTTGCGCTGGCCAACCGCTTCCCACCACCCGGCATATCTTCCTTCATCGAAAGCACGGGCCTGAAGTCGTCGCTTTTCGTCCGCAAGGGCGCGTGGGATTACGAACTCACAGATGCATCGCAATATGTTCATTCAAATACGGCTCTACCGCCGGGCTTTCTTTGAGCCAGACTCTACCGGCGGGCTTGCCGCGGCGCAACAGGACACGCACGATCAAACAGGGACGGTGATCTCGGGGAGAAAATACCAGCAGACAGGGCTGGCGGAAGTAATGGCGGTACACCTCTTCGACGACTCCTCGGCTCACCAACACATCATGGATCGCCACCCCATCCTCCTCGAAACTCTCGCGCAACCGGCCCGTGAACTGACAACTGCGCACTCCCAGTTCACTGACGCAGAACAGGTCCACCATCGGCCAGTTGCGTGGGTCGGCGCCGGTCGGCAACGGCTTCAATTGAAGCAGATCGGACAGGTCGGGATTAGGCGCGTCCTGGGGGCCGGTAGACCTTGGGTCGTTCATCGCCGGTCCGTCGTGCTGCAATCTTTGGGCCGGCTCGGCGAAGTTGGCCTGGCGGCGGTATGGCCGATGGGAACGGCGGCGGGTGGTACACGCGCGGGGCGTCCTCGGGCCGGTCTCGACCCAGCCCAAAAATGTTCTTCATGGCTTCGCCGAGCGCATCCGGTCCATGATCGTGGACACCGTCTTTGACCGGCCGCCCGCGGTCGTCGCGGTAGTAGCCGCCGCACATGCTCGCTACCAGCGTCGGACACGCGACCGGGTCGATCTCCATACAGCCTTGGCTGATGATGTCTTGGACAAGGTCGATGCGCGGATCGATCTCGGAGTGCATCGTGCGCACGATCACGCCGAGCACGCGCAGGATGCTGATCGAGGTCTCTGGCGTCTTATCACTGCGCTGGTGGCCGGCGGGATCGCCGTAGTGCACGATCTCCGCGCCGGGGAAATGCGTCTTGAGATAGGGCAGGACGAGACCCTCGGCGAACGCTTGGATCAAGGTATCGGGCTGGTGCAATTCCTTCAGCACATGGACGACGCGCTTGAGGACCTTACCGGTATTGTCCTTGACCGGCTCGACCTGGAGACAGCAAAAGAACGGATTGCAGAAGCCGAAGTCCCAACCGCAAAACAGCTTGAGATTGGGACGGAAAACCTGCGGTGACTGGACGATCCGCTCGGTATCGGAGTACACCGGCACGCCGGCGGCCACGCTCGAATCGTTCTCCATTTCTCTCCTCCACTTGCGAGTGTTGGCCTTGGCGGCAAGCTGGGCGGGCAGCTCGTGCCACGCGGCGCCGGCGTGGGTCAGCGAGTCCTTGTCGGGATCGGCGCAGTAATTGACCTGTAGGCAGCGGAATCCGTTGCGCCGCCAGCCCCACACACCGCGGATGATCTCGGTCTTTTCGGGTGGCGCCACGGCCTGTGAAGCGGCGCGATTCAAGTCATGGTACATGACGCGCCAGAGAGCGGAATGGCCATTCGGGGTGGATACCTTCCAATACCGGCCCGTCCGGGGCAGGATGCTTGCGTGCAACTCCTCGCCCCCAGGGTAGAACGCGCTTTCGTCCTCGAACACCCCTGTCCACGTGTATGACCTCAGCTTGATCGCTGCTGAGTCGAACGCTCCAGTTTCGGCGGCGCGCGGGACGATCCTGGATGTCGGCTCGGCATCGAGACCGTCGTGATGGACATGGAACTCACCGTCGAGCAGCCGGGCCGATGGTCGCTCATACTGCGCGGGGATGGCGAGGTAGAGCCGGTACACGCGGCTACGCACGTGATCGAGAGCATCCCCATACGTGAGACAGTACCAGGCGATGCGCTGGCCCCGGCGCAGAAGCACCTGATGGAGGATCAGGCCGGCGAACAGCCAGGTCACCATGATCTGCGATGATTTGTCCACGGCGAGATGCGTCTCCCTTTTGAACTCCTCGGCGATCACCTGAAGATGCGGCTTGTCTGGGAACGCTCGCTCTGGCGGCAGTCCGACCTCGGCGGCTCGGTCGTCGTAGGTGACGCAGCAGCGGCTCAGGAACTCCCACGGATCGGCGGGCAGCGGCAGACGTAGTGCAGCGGCAGTGTCGGCGCCGGTCTGCGAGGTAGTGAGACGCTCCATGATCCCAGCGATGCACTGTGTCGCGGTCACGGCGCGAAGACCTCGCGCAAACGCAGGAAGGTGTGCGGTGTGGCCGGCGGCAGGTCAACGAAAACACTGAGGGTGTAATCGTCCTCGGGCACGATCCCCTGAAAACACGGCGGCTGGCCGTCACCCACCAGACAATCATCAATGCGCGTCCAGGTCTGCATGTCGGTACTGACATCCACCTCAATCACCGCGGTCCATGCATTGTTGGTGGCATACGAGTACCAAGCGCGCAGTTGGTACTCATCAGCCTCGAGACGCGCAGGCGCAAAAATGCTTTCACCACGCGCAGCCAGCGGCAGCAAAATCAACGCGCTGCCGGCGGCGAGCAGCCACAACGCGATCCAAACGCGCAGGAATCGGTCCTCGCTCATCAGTCGCTTATCATCTCCACACACAGCGGTCGATCCCGTTCATCGCGACTGAATCTATCGACCAGTACCACAGCAGACAGTGTCCGCACGTAGGAGCGTGCCAGCCACCGGCGGCGCCGTTCCCACGCACTCTCCAGTTCTTCCTCAATCTCCTCCAGCGTGCGCATGCGCACACCCGCCCGGCGATCTTCGTCTGACGCAGCGAGCGCGACCATTAACTCATGCCAGCGCGCGGCCAATCCGTTGATCTCGGAGAGCACACCTGCGCCTTGGCGGATGATGTAGTAGCCCTCCTGCTCTCTCCACTGGGGGTCGTCGATCACCGCGTTGGGGATTGGATCCCGGTCGATCACTTGCGCAACTCCTCCACGATCCGCGCGATAAGCGGCTGGCGATGTTGCTCGGGTACGATCAGCACGGCGACATGGATCGAGCGCACTACCCGCTCGATGATCTGCTGTCCGACCGATGGCCGCAGATGACCGCGCACCTCGTAGCCCAATTCAACGGCGTTCATCCGGGTACGGTGATCGACGACCTCGTGACGCTTGTCACCACACCAAACCGAGGTGCTCGCTCCGAGACCCTCGCGGTGACGCTGCACGATATACTCGTCAGTCAGACCTGACCGGTCCATGATCCGCACGATCTCGGGCCGGCCAGAGAGCACCGCGACGACGTCAGCCGCGTGATGCAGCGCGGTCGCCTCCGAGTAACCGGCGTCGCGCAGCGCGTCGGCCCGCGACATGTTGCCGCGCGAGAGATTTGCCGCCGCTCGGCGCTGACGCTCAGTCGCAGCACGGGCACGTTGTTTGTGTCGAGTCCTCTTGCTTTTGGTTACACGTTTTCGCACGTTTTTTTGGTGATGCAATTTCTGCGCCGACCAAATCGTACATGCAACGCGATTTTTCGAGCATTTTCGCAAGTTTCCAGTGACCAAATCGTTCATAAAATAATTTGTGAAATAACTGGAAATCGGTTTGCAACTGATCTTTAATGTGTGGAGCAGAGGAAGCTCCAGCCGGGCCGCCGGGCGACAGGCGGCAACAGCCCGCGTGAGCCGCCGCTGGCGTCCGAATCCAAAACAACCGGCAACGGCTCACTCCGTTCGCTGGACTGATTGGTTGTGCCGTGCTGACCCGAAAACCTATACCTGAAGTGAAGCCGTCAATGTTAGCGTGGCTTCTCGCCAAGGAGGTCGGCGACCAACTCTGGTACACCAAAGCGCACATACGCGACATCGCCAAAATCATTCAGGCCGTCCTCGATCGGCACAACGCAAAATACCGGCGGCCCGTAGCGTCGAACGAACAAGAGCAGCAACAGACTGCGAGGAAGCAGCCATGAAATCCACCCCGCGCGTTCGTCGAGCAGTCTGTTCGCTGCCTCGCCGGGTTCGGCGTTCCTTCTGGCGACGCATACGCGCTGTGAATGCCGCCCCGAAGCTGAAACACGGACTGCGCGCATGGACGAGCCGCGACTACAATCTCGCCGCCGATGCGGTAATGGAGGCTCTGAGCCTTACTCCTAAAGAATGGGGCCGCGTGAGATGCTCAATCCGAACCGTGCTCGAAACGCCGAACGCCGACATCAGCGACGGCGGGAAAGGAACTCGATCGTGAAACGAGCAACCAAATCACAACGCCGCTCCAAGCGCACGGCAGAACGCCGTTCACTGGATGGAGTAGTTGGCCTGCGTCGTCAGTGGGAGGCGCGGGCACAGGACTACCGCACCGGTAGAACATGGACCTACTACGACGATCAAAGCGTGAGGCTGCGACAGGTCAAAGCCGAAGCAATAGAGATTTGTGCGCGCGACCTAGCCTACGAACTGCGAAGGGTCAAGCGGGCCAACGCTCCGCATGAGCGACGGCGGGAAAGGAACGTGTAATCGTGAAGAAGGCAACCAAGCAACCTCATAACTCGGCGCGCACGGCTGACCGCCGTTCGCTGCATGGAGTGTTAGCGGACTTCCACGCTGAGGTTGTGCGACTCGCATCAAAAAACCAAATGGACGGATTGGTCTCAGACGACCCCGAAGATGACCGTGAAGCGTGGGAAGATGGACAGACGCCCAATGAATACCTCAACAACATCTACGATGCGGCAGTCCGCTAACAACGCAGAACCATGAAATGACAACTTCCCACACGCAACTGAAGCGCCGTGGTCAAAAGGCGAAGCGGAAGAACTGGCGGCAATGGGATCGGCGAACTTCGCAGTTGGCTCACGCCGCCAAGCGGGCCAAAATCATCCGGGTGGCGGTCGCGGCTGACGAAGTTGGCGTTGTGGTATTCGCCGGGCCGATGTTCGGCGGCATGACGCACCGGTTGCGATTGCTGAACCAAGCTGGCGAGCGGCATCTGCTCTTGGAGTTCGATGGCGTGCCGGCCAAGCCGCGGACTTACCGGGGCGTCCTACGACTGCTCGCCCGGCGGCTGACTCAGCCGCCCAGTGCCTCGTCAATCGCTAGGGCGCCTGCCGCATCCACGCCGCTGCCCTGATCATAGAGGTCGGTGATTTTGCTGTCTTTGTGCCCGAGCCACCGCTGGACGTTGCGCTTGTTGGTGCCGGCATCGAGCAGCGCCGTGGCGAACGTGCGGCGCAGGCAATAGGGGGTCGGCAGGCCCAGCTTGCGCATCAGGCGGCCTAAGGTCGTGTCCAGCCAGGCCCGCTCAGACTGCCGAAAACTCAAAATCGGACACTTTTGCGCCTGCTGGGCAGTTTCCTCTTGCGACGTTGCCCCAGGATCGGCGATCTCGAACCGGTCCAATATCTGAGTACGGGTGATTTTGGGGAACATCCATTCGCCCTGATGACTGGCGAGTTGCGCTTCGAGGCTGAGTCGCAAGCTTGGCGCAATCGGCACGTACTTGACCTCGCCCGTCTTCGGTTGGAGGAAGCGGAGGCGCCCGCGCTCGAGTTCGACGTCGCCGCGGCGCAAGCCGCACAGATCGGATGGCCGACAACCCGTCAGCAGCATGACCTTCAGCGCACGGTGCCGCCAGTCATCGTCGGGCAAGGCGAGCAGTCGGTGCCGTTGTTCGGTGTTCAGGATCGGCCAAGCGCGCTTGGGATCTTTGGCCGGGCGCAAGGAACGGTCGCGCCAGGGATTGCGCTCACACCATTTCACGGCGACAGCGCGATCCCAAAGGCCCGAGAGATGGACCCGAGCCACGCGGTAGGTGCCCGTGGCATAGTGGGCACGCATCCATTGTTTCCAGCCTTGGCAGGCGGCCAGATCTATGTCGGCTACCGTCAAATTACAGACAATAACCCGGTGTTCTGCGGGGTTTGTTGGAGATTTTGCGGAAATCGCCGAAGATTGTGCGACGTTGATTTGAGGCGTCCCGGTGGCTCGTGGTGCGGTCAGATGATCGATCAGGTAGCGACGAAGCCTCGCGTAACGACGAGCAGTCTGAGGGGCAAGCCCGCCGCGTTTCCGTGCGTCGGTGGGGTCGGTCGCTTCCACGTGGCGCCGGACGAGAGCGGCTTCCTCGTCGGCGATCTCGGTGAACCATTCGGAGAGCGGCTTGGAAACCAGCGTGGGATCACCGGCTACCAGTTGACGGAACAGCGTTTCGTTGAGTTTGCCGCGGCGACGGGTCTCCAAGAGCAGCTCGAAGTCGGCGGCCTGGGCCTTGGCGGCGGCTCGATCAGCCGTGCGGGTGGACAGAAACACGCGTCCCCGACGGTCAGCCTTGGGATGGTCCGCACACGTGAAGCGCAACCAGAGGTAAGGTGACGCTTTCCGCCGAAAAAGGGCGACTTTCACATCTCAGAACGAGGCAATTTTCGCGCCCGATAGCTTTTTACAGGAAACTGAATGGAGGCATTTTCCGGCGCGCTTTCACAGAAGCCGCGTGGCGGCCAGCGCGCGGGAAAAGCCGCGCAATTCCTTGCAAATTTCGGGCCTGCTTCCTGTTGGGCGGCGACGGCTGCCAGCAGGCCCGATGATGGCGTTTGCCTCAAACGCCGTCGCTTGGCTCACTGTTGAGCGGAGTGCCTGACCAGTAGAGGTCGAGCCATTGGCCGCCGTTCCACCATGAGTAGAATTGCACGATTTCAGCCTTCTCCCATTGCCGCGTTTCGTATGGGCCATCGTTGGCGTAGCGGAGTCGCTTCGGCAGCCAGAGGAACTTAGTCACTGTCCGCTGTGTCGAGTCCGCGATTTTGTAGTGTTCTCTTTTTCTCATCGCCACTTCAATCATTGGTCTGCCGCTTTCCTCCACTCTGAGGAAGCGCGTAATCGATGGTGTTCATCTCGACCACGCGGTTCTGATCGCGGATCATGCGCGACGAAATGCGCTCGTCCAGCGCACTGAGTGACTCAAACGAAATGTTGCCGGTGATGATCGTGAACTTGTGTATCCGTTGTGCGAGCAGATCAAAGAGCCGGTCGGTGATGGCACCCGAAGGATCGCGGGCCGCCCCAATCTCATCAATCACCAACAGCGGATAGTCCACGAGCAAATCAATGTAGCCGGCGACCTCGGAAGGAAATCGTCGGACCCGATCCTTGAACATACAGACCGATAAGAATCGACCGCCCCGCCACTGCTGGACGCCGCACGGCAATAACTCCCAGACGCATAACCTCTCCTTCCATGCTTTCAAGATCAGTGCTGCCAGCATCGTCTTGCCGGTGCCAACCGGACCGAGTAACGTCAGCCAATGACCCGGCGGATCGGCTACAGCGGGACAGGTTGCGAGATCACGAAGGAATTGCAACGCCATTTCCTTGGCTTTTCGCAGCACTGGATCGAGCGTCCCGTTCGGCGCAACTTTGAAGCAGTTCAGCCGACTGTCGATCCAACAGGGCGCGGTATTTACTGCCGTCCCCGTCGTTGTAGGTGCCGATGTTGCGGTTGACCCCACCGTAAGGGGAGATGCCACCTGTTTTATCAGTTGATTGACGTTTTCCATGTTCCTCCTTTTTGTGCATCCAATTCCGGAGCACGGCTCTGGGATCACAGCCCAAGCCGCGTCCGTTCGATTTCCGCCAGTCCTGCGAAGCGTAGTAATCCCAACACTCGTCGCGATCGTTGCCGCTGATGCTCTCTGTTTTTGCGGCAAGCTCAAACTCAGCACGCCCGAACGGTGGCTTGGCCGGCACAAGCTCCAGGAGTGCCGCTGTTGTAGTGCCGTTGCTTGCCCCATTGCCGCCCCCCTCTTGACTCCCCCCTACCGGATCCGGAGTGTTACTATGCAGTGCAGTGGTATGGCATATGCCAGTGGCATCCATGTTAAGTTGTTGGGGATCAAGGCTTTTTCTACGCGCAGGATTCGTCTTCCAACGGGCTTTTGCACCCTCGCGCGCCAAAATTTTGAAATGTTCGATGTGTCCCTGGTATTCCCGCCAGTCATGGATTTTCCACCCGGTTTTGCACTCGCCAAGGAAACCGGACTTTGTGAGTGCGGCAACAGCTTGCCCTGGTTCGCCCCACCAACCAATGGCAAGCTCAAGTTGGGCAGCTCCGTAATTTCTAAGTCGCCCATCACGCCAATGGTACTTGGCGGCATGACACCACAGATGAATGGGTAGGCAACTCGCACCGGGACCCAGTTCTTCCACAAGGCGCTTCGTCTTGGGATGATTCGGATAATCGGGATCGACATTGATATGCGGCATGTGCCTCCTTGAAAACACAAAGGCCCGTGGTGGCGAGTCGGGCCGAAGCGACCAAGTCCCGCCCATTACTGGGCGAGCGAAACCGCCGAACGATTCAACGTTCACCGACCCGCCAACGCGGGCCTCAAATTTTTCGATTGTCCCCACTTGGAATTTTCGGCTGCGGTTGATCTACCTGAATCCTACGCTGGGTTGCAAGCCAGATTTTCGACAACCATTCTAGCTCGTGATTCTTTCAGGCTCGGCCTTGGTGTTGATGTGGGGAATTCTCGGACCCGCAGTTCCGCCGGCCATTCCGTTGGGTCAGCGCCTTTCCGATCTTTCAATCGACAGGGGAAATCAGTCCAGCCCGCCGAATTCTTCGGTAATGAATGAATCGGATGGCTGCCGAGTTGTTTGATGAAACAAGCGACACCGGCACTGCGGCATTGGCGGAGAGTCTCACGCGCCCAGCCAACGTCGAAGGGTCGCGCGCCGGTGCCAGACTCTCCGCCAATAATCAGCCAAGACAAGCCGGGGTGAGCTTGGCCGTTTTCTGGTTGTCCCCACATCAACCGAGAGTGGAAGTCCACCGGCCCCAATGCCGGTTCGAAACTCACGAATCGCAGTGCCGCCGGTGTTTCCAGCAACAATGGAATGCGCTGATCTGCTGATTCTTGGTCCTCGACACTGACTCCCAACCAAACATTCGGCGGAGGCTGATCGTCGTACACCCAATCTTTGATCCAGTTGATCGTATCCATCGGCATGGAATCCTTGAAAGCCCAAGCCTGCTGTAACCGGCTGCTCCAGTTCTCGGGGCGCTTGGTGAGCAGCAGAAAATCCAGGTTCGGGCAGCGGCGAATCACATTCAACATGTCCACGAGCCAGATTGTGGGCACATCGGCGTCGAGCCAATCACCCAAACTCAGAGCGAACACACGCCGGCGATGATGCCGAACGGCATGTAGTCCAGTCGGGCACTTCACCAACTGCGTGCCCAAATGCAGCCCATACATTTTTGATTCAGGCGTGGTCATGTCGTATCCACACTCATCACAGATCCACGGGCGTTGATTCCAACGCAGTGGCGCGTTAAACGTCGCCGGAGCCGATCGCCGCCGCGGGCCGCCCCATTTCACGCTGAATGCCCGCGCCGGAGTCGAGACGGCGGCAAAACAGTTCTTACAACCAGCCGATACTTTCTCGCAGCCGATCCACGGATTCCAAGAGGCATCACACCAAGAAATTTTTGTGTTCGCGCTCATCGAGAAATTCCACTGATGGCAACCAACAGCTCGATCTGGTTACCGGCTTCGGGCACGTCGTAGCCATGTTTCCTCAGCCACAGCACCGCCTCGGGCACGCGCACGCGCCAGACTCGGAGTTGATTGCCATTGCCCTGGCTTTTTTGGGATGGCCGGGTCAAAGGTCGCAAGCCTTCGTCAGTCTGGAACATCACCGGCTCGATCAGCGCATGTTTGGCGTTGCCGAGGATCGTGAACGTCGAGCCAATGACATTGCGGGACCGATCATCCAGATCATCGCTGGCCACATCGTCAGCGGTGAACCGGTCGATGCCGCGCTGGCGCAGTTGCAAGCCGGTTTGCAGCACGCGCGCGGTGTGGGCCTGTGTCTTGTCGCGCTTCCAGGCGATGACATCCAGGGTGCCTTGCATTTGGCCAGCGTTCATGGATCCAGGCTCGTCGGGGGG
>ERZ1292644.1707-Hain-H14-01um-R2-1707-length-10845-cov-5_pt1 | contig 10845 bp, 11 predicted proteins | sample MGYA00564402_ERZ1292644 | MGnify/ENA primary metagenome ERZ1292644 (study PRJEB36523, sample SAMEA6512644) | groundwater metagenome | collected 2019-01-09 | study: AquaDiva: Metagenomics assemblies of 32 groundwater samples | reverse complement strand
TAGTGCTCCTCCGCCAAGTGAAGCGCGAAGTTTCCGCCTGTGATCATGCGGCTCTCAATCCCGGCCGCTGCGAGCCTGCCTACGAACAGCTCCCGGGCTTCCTCGGACTGGCAAATCAGGGTGAAGCCGAAGGGCACCGCTCCGCGTTGGAGGTCTTGCAGCACGAACCGGTCGTCGCGCATGAACGCCCTGATGAAATCTCGGGTGTTATTTATGCGCTGCTGGTTCATTTCCTTGAGTCGCCCGAGCTGCGCGAGCCCGAGCGCTGCGGAGATTTCCGTCGGGCGCACATTGTAGCCCGGCAGCACGAACTCGTAGTCCATGGAGAAGCCATTCCTCGGTGAGAAGCGCCGCAGCGGGCTATTGGGGCGCAGATCTCGTGTCCAGCCGTGCGCGCGCAAGCAAATTGCGGTGTCGGCCAGATCGTCGTCGTCGGTGAGGATCATGCCCCCTTCCACCGTGTTGATGTGGTGACTGAAAAAGAAGCTGAAGGTGGAGGCGTCGCCGAAGGTGCCGGTGAGGCGGTTGTAAAAGTCGGTATCCTCAACAGAGGCTCCGAGTGATTCACAGTTGTCTTCCAAGAAAGCGAGCCCGTGCCGGGTGGCTATTTGCCGCATCTCGTGCAGCGCTGCCGGGTTGCCGAGAATGCTCACGCCAACCAGCACTCGCGTTTTCTCTGTGACTGCTGCCTCGATCTTCTCGACGTCGACGTTCAAGGATTTTAGGTTGACGTCAACCACCCTGAGTTTGAGCCCGTATTGATGCAGCGGTGCATAGGTGGTGCTCCACGCCACCGCTGGCACAATGGCTTCGTCGCCGCGCTGGAATTTGCCCATATGAAACATGGCAGCCGTGGCGATTAGGTTGGCAGAGCTGCCAGAGTTGACCATGACTGCCCAGCGCCGGTTGTGCATTCGCGCGAAAGCTGTCTCGAATTCACGCACTCGGCCCCCCATGGTGACGCGCTCAGAGAGGAGGGTGGAGATAGCGGCTGCCAATTCCTCACGGCTCCACGAATTGGCCGATAATGGCCAGAGAATCGGATTCTCTTTCAACTCAAACATTGCCCTGCTCCTCAGGTCGGCTCGTTGACCAGCACGTGGGTGCCTTGCCAAGCTATACGGAAGTCGACGGACTCGGTGCCAATTCCCCGCCGCAGCTTCAGCATGTCGTCCGTGCTGGGCACGAAGAAAAGCATGAACCCACCACCGCCGGCCCCGAGTAGCTTGCCACCGGTTGCCCCGAGATCGAGCCCGCGGAGGTAGAGCTGGTCGATAGCTTTAGAGCTGATTTCCGGGTGCAGACGCTTCTTTAGCTCCCAGCCTTCGTGCAGCAGCTGGCCGAGGCGCAGTCGCTCCCGGTCGGTGCCTTCGAGCAGCAGCTCCAGCCCTTCGTGCGCAATCTCGGCAAGGCGCGTCAGAACAGCGGTGTTGAATCCGTCCTCAATGAGCGCGATCTGCTTGGCCGCCATCTCGTGCGCGTCGCGCATGGTGCCGGTATGGACCAGCACGAGGCGCTGCTCCAGCTCGCGGACAATATGGCCCGGTAAATCGAGCGTGCGCACGGTGCGCCCGATATCACTGAAGGTCAGGAACTTCAGGCCCCCGTGTGCGGCGAAGATTTGGTCTTGACAGCCGACCGCCTCCTTGATTACGTCACGCTCTAGCATGATCGCCGCGTCGACTAGCTGCCACGCGTCGAGGGACTCGCGGCTCGGCACGAGCTGGCGGTGAAGGGCATGCAGGAGCCCCACCACGAAGGCGGAGCTGCCCCCGAGCCCGGAGCGCCCAGGCTGATCGGCGAAGATGTGGAATTCGAGCGGATGGTCAACCTTGAGGAATTCCAGTGCCCCGCGCACGGCCGGGTGCTTTATCTCGGACACCAACATGCAGTCCTGAACCTTGGAATACTGGACGCGATATTTCATGCTCTGCCCCGGGGGCATGCGCTTCACTCCGACGTAGACATACTTGTCGATTGCCATGCCGAGCACGGCGCCTTCGTGACGCTCGAACCATGCAGGATAATCCGTGCCACCACCAAACAAGGAGACGCGGAGCGGGGTGCGGGTGAGGATCAATCTTTATACTCCTGAGCTTGTTTGAAGCCTTCTGGGGTTCCGACATCGAGAAAGCCGGGCACGAAGTAGCGCTGAGCCCCGAGCAGCGCAGCCGGGAAGTCATAGGTGCGCTGATCGGCGCGGATTTCCTCTATCGCCTCTTGGCTGAGCACGCAGGCACCCGCGTAGCGTTCGCGCCAGCGTGCCAAATCGGGAACCATGGCTGTTGTTGCCCAAGCTCCGTGGCGCTGCTCGTGATAGGCCAGTAGTGAGCGCAAGTCGAAGAGCGGCAGCGTATCCCCATTGAGCACCAGCACGGGCCCAGAGCGAACGCACTCTCGGACAGCCGCGTGCGTCCCATGAGTCAGCCCAAGTTGGGCGCCGTAGTGGGAGTGGGCGGTAGGAGTTGATTCCCACCATTTCAGAAAGAAGCGCTCCACTTCTTCGCCCCCGTGCCCGAGTGCGAGCCTCACCGTTTTAGCTTTGATGCTCAAGCAAAGACCTAGCAGGCGCCCCAGCAGGGGCATGCCCCCAACCGGCACAAGGCACTTGGGGCCTTTCCAGAGCCCGTGCAGGCGCGTTGCTTTGCCGCCGGCCAGAATCACTACATCAATCACTTAAGAATTTCCTTCACTTTCTTGACAATCTGCTCAGCGGTGGGGGGCAGCACGTCGGCCCAATCGGCGAAGCCGGCGGTGCGGTTGGGGAGCCCGAGCACATGAGTCTCGGTGCCGAAGACTCGGTGCAGCTCCAGAGCGATGTGGCTCATGGCTCCGCCTTCGTAGTCGTCGTCCAGCACCAGCACCTTGGCGGAGAAGGGGGGTGGCACGAGCAGCGGCTTGAGCTGCGAGATATGAAGCAGGTCGGCACGAATACCTTCACGGCTCAGCCGGGTCTGCGCCTCCATGGCCGCAAAGCGCGTAATAGAAATCGCGTAGATGGAAATCTGCGCGTTTTTGTCATGCTGGATATTTAGCAGCTCCGTGTCATTGCCCCACGCTCCGCGGTGCTCGGAGGCGTAGAAAACCTCGCTCGCGCCCGGCATCATGAACTCCCGATACATGCCTGCCCACTCACCGGGCGTCATGGGCGCATAGACGCGCACGCCCGGCATGCGGTAGAAGAGGCTGTGGTGTGAGCTGCCGGCCACCGGGCCTATCCTGCCCTCCATGGCAATGGAGCGCACCAGCATGGGGCAGGGGCGCCCCCAAAGCGCATCGGACTTGGCCGCATAGTTGACCACTGCCCAAGCTGTTAACCAGTTGAAACCTTGGTATCTGACTATAAATACAGGCCGCTTTCCTGCGAGAGCCATACCAACAGCGAAGGCAGAGCCAGCCACGTCAGCGTTTGGAAGCTCTACCATGTCGGTGCGCTCTGGGAGCGTTCCACCAACCCAACCTACAGCAGACAAATTCTGCCCGCAGACTATATGGCCAGCGTCCAGATGGGCATTAGTGAGCTGCCGAATTGTCTCTCTAAGGTTCATTTTGCTGCCTCAAGCGCGAGAGCCCACGAAGCTTTGACTTGGTCAGTAGCTTTTTGATCGCTTTCTATAACTGAAGCTGTGGGTAATACTTCCCACTGGCACAGCTCGGCCCGCACCCGCGTGTGCCGGTCTTTTCCAAGGGGCACATCCCTACCCGCTCCAGCATGCCAAAAGAGACGGGTGGTTGTCACGTTTAAAAGAAGTGGCCATGGGTATCCAAGTTTGTTGCGAAGAGTTGCTGGTGAATCTTCAGTTGCAAAAGCCAGAAGCCCAAATCCTTCCGTGACCTTAACGATGCTCCAGCTCCGGCGCACCTTCTTCTCGGTGAGAATCGAGAGTCCGTTGTCCTCGACAACAAAGAGAATCGGAAGCTTCTGCGTGGCGGCCCAGCCGAGTGCCGCGAGCGCATAGTCCTCCTCGATTGCCGCATCACCAGCGAAGACAATGGTGGGGTGCCGCGTGGCGTGACAATAGCCGACCGCGATGGGAATCTGCGAGCCCATGAGCCCGTCGTGGCCGAAGATATCTGGCTCTCCTTTGTGCTGGATTGAGGCCGAGCCACCCATGCCCCCAGCACAGCCGCGCTTGTCTCCGAGCAGCTCGCGCCAGAGGGCCACCATGTCGCCGCCGAAGCAGAGGTAGGTGGAATGCCCGCGGTGCTGGATGAATATTTTGGGCCACAGCTTTTTATCCTCACACCACGTGGCAATCGTGGCGGGAATGTATTCTTGCCCGGCCGATAGATATACCGGACACGTGATCTGCTTGGCCTCGACGCGCCGGTAGACTTCCTCCTCGAAGGCACGGCAGAGCGCAGCCTTCCGGTAGACGCGCTCCAGAAAATTCATGATGCTGTGCAGGAGCCCCAGCTTCCTCGCTGGATGCTTTTGTTGCCAGCTTTCCACATGTTCGTTATTGAGATTGCATGGAGCATCCACTCGGTGAGCCATTTGTAGTGTGGCGAGGTGACCAAGTGTCTGTCGATGCAGACCGAGGGCCCCTCAGCATAGACCGCACCTGCATTTTCAGCGTCAATGCCGAAGGCCGGATAGCAGGTGAGGAGCCTACCCTTGACAGCCTTGGCTGAAATTAGAAGTTGCACACCAGAGCACATGCAAGCCAACGGCTTGTCTACTTTCATCCACCCAGCAATGAAGGTCAGCACCGGTTGAACCTGCCTCATTTTCTCCATTGCTTTCACTCCGCCAGGTAGCACGAGCAAATCGTGCTCTTCCATGAGAGAGGCTATGGTCTGCATTTGATCGAGCACTGAGTAGGTCTTGGCGGCCTCGATCTTGGTGCCTAGAATCCCCACGATAGGCCCGGAGCGCTCGGCGATCACCAACGGCTCGTCTCCTTCTTCGCGCAGTCGGTGGAAGGGATAGTGCACTTCCTGATCTTGGAAGCTGGAGTGAGTGAGGATGATGGATTTCATCACTTGGTCTTCCGAATCCAGAGAAATGCGGAGTGTGGCAGTGGAGGGAAGACCGCCGCTATGCGCTGCACCGACCGCCCGTCGATAGCCTCACCCGGCGGCACGAGCCCATGTCCCAGCCCGCCGCACAGCGTGACGCAGATGTCGCTCTCGGTCGCCCCGAGGAGCAGTGGGGAAATGGAGAAGAGACAGCCCGCAAAGAGAAAGGGAGTGCTTTGGCGCACCTCGTTGGAAATCCACAGATCCTCGTCCGGGTCTCCGCGCTGCTCGAAGGCCTCGCTGCCCTCATAGGGCGCTCCCACGCGGCCGTAGGAATCCTCCAGCCGCACCAGATCATGCTTGTCGTCCGGGCTTTCCGCTTCGAGCAGGACCGCGTCCTGAAGCGCGTGCGTGGAATGGAAGCGCCCCCGGAATATGTTGATCTTCTCCAGCGGACCGAGCAGCCGCACGTCGCCGCGCACGAAGGAAAGGTACACCGCGCCGTCCAGAAGGATCAGCGCCGTGCTCTTCTTGGGGTGGGCATGCAGCGAGGTGCGCTCTCCGGCCTTGATATGCAGCACCCAAATTGCGACGTGCTCATTGCGGAAGCAGAGGTACTCGCGCCCCCAGGGCTTCCGAACGACGACGTCGGCGATGTCGATCATGCCCAAAGCCAGCCGAGGAAGCGTGGCTTGCCGGCTTCACGGAGCTTGGCATTGACTTCTTCGACAAGCTCCTGCACGAAGAGCTGGCGTCCGTTGACCAGCGTGAGCATGGTTCCTTCTGTCTCGACCTTGCGCTTCATGTTCGGCGCGGCCGGATTGGGTGGGGGCTCGATATTGAGCCTGGCGCGAACGACAACGAGCACCGAATCGGCGCGCACGCCAATCGGGCCCCCGGGATCGCCGGGCACGACAACGGAGGCGAAGGTGACCAGCGGAGCAATTCTCATGACTGCCTTTCTCGGTGTTTGCGGCGGGGCTGGCCGGCGGCCAGAATCTCGTTCAGCTCCAGCACGGCGCGCGCGCCGAAGGTCTTGGCGATCTTTTCGTGGTAGGCTGGACGGCTGAAATAGGCCATGAAGGCGCCGTCGCGGATATCGAGCAGCTCCTCGGCGCTCAGGGCCTCCGTGCGCAGCGGCAAGGCCTCGTAGGCGTGCTGGGAATAGCCGAGCCAACCAGGGCCACCCTTATCCTCTGGCAGCGCCCAGCCGCGCTGTTGGGCCTCCCTATGCAGCCCTGAGCCCGGGTAGGCCATGGCGCAGTAGAAGTTGGCCCATTCGGTGTCCAGCTCGACCGCCAAATTGTAGGTGGCCGCGCAGCTCTCGGCAGTATCGTCCGGGAGCCCGAAGATATAGTTTGCTCCGACATAGATGCCGGCGGCTTGGACGCGCCGCACCGCCGCGATGATTTCCTCGTTGCCGAAGCGCCCTTTCTCGACGCCATCGCGTACATGCTTGGAGCCGCTCTCCACACCGATGCCGAGCCAACGGAAGCCAGCATCGCGCATCATGAGGAGCATTTCCTCGTCTTTGACCGTATCGACGCGGGCATAGGCCCACATGTTGAGCTTCGCGCCGAGCCCCGCGGCAATGAGAAGGCCACAGATTTCCTTCACGTGCTGCCGGTCGAGGCAGAACATTTCGTCCGGGATGCGGATGTTGGTGATTCCGTGGACTCGCACCAGTGTGGTGATTTGATCGACGACGTTAACCGGGCTCCACTTGCGCAGCTTGGGAGCCGCGCCACCGCTGGTGAAAGGGGCGTTGATCGCGCAAAAGCTGCACTTGAACGGGCAGCCAAGTGAGGTTTGAACGCTGGCATAGCCGCCGGCTGGGTCGCCGCTCCAGAGGTGCCAGTTGTGGGCACGGTATTTCTTCATGTTCAGGTGCCACCACGCCTGCCCCGGCAGCTCCTTGTCCAAGTCGTTCACCAGCCGCGCCGACCCAGAGCACCCGGTGCCACTCTTGTTGCGCCAGAGCAGCCCCGGTGGAGAAAGGTGGGCCGGAATCAAACTCCCGAATTTCATCCCCGCCCAGAGCGCGACAATCAGCGCGTCCAGCGTGGCCGGGCCCTCGCCGGTGCAGAGGAAGTCGAAGGGCTCTTCTTGGAGCGTTCGTTCGGGCAGCGCGGCGATATGCGTGCCGAGCGCGAGAGTGGGGATATGGTCGTGGCTGATATGCCGCAGCGCGTTGACTGCATCGCGCGCGGCTGGGAGGCTCTGGGTGGAGGCACTGGGCTGGTGTCCGTAGATCGGGAAGACGCAGAGCCGCGGATTGGCTCGCAGAATCTCGAAGGCAGTCTGTTGTGGGTTCAGCTCGAAGGCTTCGGCGTCGAGGATTGCGGCGCTGTGACCCCTCTCTTGACAGAAGCGCGCGAGCAGCCCGGCCCAGACCGGGGGTTCTACGGCTGAGAAGCGGGCAAGCCCCCCATAGACGGCTTTGCGGGAGGCTGCGTTGACGAAGAGGACGTCGATCATGGCTGTGTGGTTGGTTTTCGATAAAAGCAGGAGAGCATCATGTCAGCGTTTCGATAGGGCCGCTGCATGATGGAGTGGGAGAAGTGCAGCCCCTCTAGCTCCGCCGGGCAGGCCTCGGCCCGGGGGGCTGGTAGAGTAGGGGCTTTTTCGAGGACATCCAGCCGGCTTTCGATCCGCTTGTTGTAGCCGACCACAAACGCAGCCATGACGACAAGCAGGAGCATAACAATGATGTTGCTGAGTGTATTGCTTGTCTGGCTGTCCACGGAAAAGCTCCCTTCTGAGGAACGCCCAATTATACGAGCTTCACAGCAAGATCTCGCTGCCTTTAGCGGTCTTGGCGACCGTTATTGTCCCGGCGAAGCCGCCGAAGTCGAGCGCGCGGTGATCGGCCAGCAGAATGACCTTACCGCGGCGCTCAGCTCGGTCGGCGAGAGATTGGAGCAGGTCGTGAATGCCCCCTTCACTCAACCACTGGCTGGGCTCGTCGAAAAACTCTACGTTCGGCGTGATGCCCATGCGCGAGCAGATAAGCTCGGCGAAACCCAGCGAGCAGGCCACCCGGAGGCGCTGCGATTCACCGCCGCTCCAGACTTCCCACGGCACCTGCTCCTTCATGTGGGGCGCCCGCACGAGAATGGTGAAGCCTTTGCTGAGCGTACCCTTTTTGGTCTCGCGTTCGACGTCGAACTGCAACTCCCAATCCTTGAGTCCCAGCTCCACGAGCGCGCTGTTGGCCTCGACGCTGAGCTGCGCGAGGCTCTCTTCGATCAAGGAGAGTCGCAGCTCCTTGAAGCTCTTGGCCCAGAAGACGGAAGCCCCCTGCTCGGTCTCGGTGCTCCCCAAGGCTGCCTTGGCGTTGACCTGTTCGCTGGCAAGCTTTTCCCCGCGGGCATTCAGCGTGGTGCGCTGCGCGTCAAACGGGTTTACTTCTGCGCAGAGCCGCTCTAGCGCCAGCGTCGCGTTCTGGTGGTCCGCACCAACGGCCGAAAGCTGCTTCTCAGCCTCCAGCAGCTTGACCTCCTCGTCGCTGAATTGGGTCATTTCCAGCATTGCTTTATCGTGTTTGAAGACAGCGCCGTTGCTGAACCCTTGGGCCTGAAGCTTGGCCTGCTCCAGCCTGTTGATCTCTTCCTTAAGGTGTTTGTTGGTCACCGGCTGCCCGCAGGTCGGGCAGTTCTTGACGTCTTTGCGCCCCAGCTCGTCGATCTGCTTTTGCAGCCGGCGCACCTCGGCCTCACGGAGTGCAACCTGCTGGGTGGCGGTCTGCACCAACTCGCGCTTAGCTCGGAACTGCTCGGAGCCTTTGGCGTGCTTGTCGCGCTCTTTCTTGGCCGTCGTGAGCGCGGCCTCAGCGGTGGCCTTTGCGACGGTGAGCTGCTCCTCCTTGGCCGCCATGGTCTCAAGCCACGCTTGCTCTTCGCCGTCGAGCCGTGAGAGGGCTGCCTGCGCCTCGCTGAGCTGCCCAGCTAACCGGGCTATATCCTCGCGGCAGCGGGCCACCACGGCCTCCAGAGCGCGCGCCTGCTTGCCGGCCTCCTCTGAGGCCTTCTCCCACAGGTCGAGGCCCAGAACGGCCGAGAACACGCCCATCTGCTCCGCTGGGCGCAAGTCGATGAAAGCGGGCGTGAATTGGGCGAAATAGATTGAGTAAAGGTAAGCCTCGAAGCTCAGCCCGAGCAGCTCCTCGACTTCCTTCTGGTCGGCCGGTTTGGGCTCGCCCCCGTCTATGGAGACCTCCAGCGCGTTGGGATTCCACGTGCGCAGCACGTCAACTTCGTACTGTGCTGTCTTGACCGATAGGACTCCGCCGCAGCCCTTCGGGTGGGCCCAGTTGCCGACGGCGCCTGCCTTGAGCTTGCGGCTGGTCGTGCCCCAGCCCAGCCAGCAGGGGGCCTCTAGCAAGCTGCTCTTGCCGGCGCCGTTGGGGGAAATGGCGGGCTCGACGTCGTTGCGCCCTGCGAGGTGATAGAGCCCGGGCCGCATTTTCGTGAAGTCGATCTCCTGCTGCCCCACGAAGGAGCGGAAGTTCTGGATTGCTACTGATCTGAGCTGCACTAGCTAGCTCCCTTCGGTAGGAACTCGTTTGTCCGTGAGCAGAGGAGCGACGCGCTTCATATCGCCACGCTCGGTGCAGATTGCCACCGCCTCGTTCTCGGCGTGGTGGCGACAGAAGAGCTTTCCCTGCACCAAATATTTTCCGCGGAAAGGGCAGCGTTGATCTATCTTGTTACGCCTTTTCCATTCAGTTATTATGGTCAGCGCAACGCACTGCTCTTCGGCTGTCTCCGCTGTTAGCGGCCTGCCTCGGCGCCTCACTCGTCGTCCTCTCCGGGCTCGCGCTCGCGCTGATTGATGTGCGTGCCGCGCTCGTATTGGTCGTGGACATTCTCGGCCTGCGTACCGGGCACGGTATGGTCTGGGTGAATGCAGCGCGAATGGTGGCAAAGGTGCCTCAACACATCAAAAGGCCCGAGTTTGATTTCTTTGTGCAGCTCGTGGGAGAGCCGGTGGGCGAGAACGCCACAGGCCACGGTTTTTGATTTGCCTTTGATCCATCGCTTCTTTTTCCTCGGCCGGCGAATGCTGATGTGTGGGTAGCCGTCTGGGCGATTGAGTCGCCCGATCCAGAGCCAACAGGGTGACCATTCCCCGTTAAGCTCAATACCGATTTCTTGCACGACGACTGAATTGACATGGAGGCGCTCGAGTAGATCTTGGTACCTTACTTGGCGCCGGTCGCCGCCTTGAGGAGTTGCTGCCCCATTTCGGCGACCGGCTTTTCGAGCTTGTGAGCTGCGCACCACGCGCTGAGCACCTGCTCCGGACTTGAGCTTGCGGTTGCTCCGCCCCGCGCCTTGAGCTTCGGCACCGGCGCCTCCTCCTGCCTTGCGATTTCCAGCCCGCACAGCTCGACTCCCTTTTTCTCGCAATATACGGACAGCTCTCGCTTGATCTTCTCGAAGCCACCGAACTCGGAGCGCTTGAGCGGCACGCGCACCTTGATCTGGTCGCCGGGCTCCATATCGTAGACGCTCAAGTCTAGCTCCGAGCGTGCGGTGACGCTGAGGCGCTGGTGCCCCGGCGGCTTCAGGTCCGTCGGCTTGCGTAGCCCCTTCTCCAGCAACACGGCGCGCGGTTCGAAGGAATCACCGAAGCGCACCGGGTAGGGGGATCCCACATAATTGATGTAGACGCTGCCTACCTTAAGGCGCTGCGGCACATGTACGTCGCCGCTCCAGATTTCCGCGCGCTTGGCGGCTGCCAGTACCGAGACGCCCATGCCCTCCAACTCGTGCCCGGTCTCGCTCTGGGCGCCGCTGAAGGTCTGGTGCATGAAGATTACCTCGGCCTCGTGCAGGAAGTCACGCCCCCACTTCTCGGGCTCGCGCGTATGCGGCAGGA
>ERZ1292644.1706-Hain-H14-01um-R2-1706-length-10845-cov-9_pt1 | contig 10845 bp, 19 predicted proteins | sample MGYA00564402_ERZ1292644 | MGnify/ENA primary metagenome ERZ1292644 (study PRJEB36523, sample SAMEA6512644) | groundwater metagenome | collected 2019-01-09 | study: AquaDiva: Metagenomics assemblies of 32 groundwater samples | reverse complement strand
CGCGGTATGAGCTGCCAATGGCGATACAGAAAGAAATCGTATCCTTCGATCGCGGTGGCGGATTCGATCCCGGCCAGTACACCCTACTGAAGCCGGCGCGCTTGCTTGGCCCGGGTGGTGGCGGGAGGACGAAGAAGAGCCGATCGAGGACTGCCAAGCCTCGGCGCCGTCACCTCGTCGGCAAGGTCCGCGCTTCCATCGCGATGAATGCCAACCAGAGAGCATGAGACCCCGCTGCGCCGAGTGCCAGGGCTGGGTCGAGATCGCGGCCGATTACGAGAAGCGGCTGACCGCCGCCCTTCAGAACGAGAGCGTGCTTTTTACGACGCTCCGACTCCTCGTGGAAGCCGTCCAGTCCGGGAACGCTACCGCTATCGCCCTGGCGAGTGGCTGCGCCGATCACGTGCTCGGCAAGGTGGCGGCGCCAGAGATCAGCGACGAGACAATGGGCGGGATGATCCGCCTCTCGATGATGGGCGGCGACGGACAGATGGCAACGGCCGGGCGCGAACTCAAGAAACTGCTGGCGGCCCGTGCGCGCGGGCTCAGGAGACGCGATGATCCCGAGACACCGTGACGACATGACCGACGACTACGCCGACCCGCGCACGCTCAACTACATCGACCTCGTGAGGTTCGCCAAGGCCCTGCTCGTCAGGGAGGACAAGCGCACTCACTGGTCTGTCGCCGCGATCGTGCTCGGCCGGATCACGGATGAGTGCATCTACGCGCGGACCGAATACGGCGCGTACGGGAACGAAGAAGAATGGGCCAAGGAAACACTCGGCATGACCCGCGGCGAATTCCGGCTGGCTCTGAAGCTTTACAGACTCATGGGTCGCGCGTCGTCCGTCTCTGCCGAGACATGGCTAACTCTGTCGAAGCCCCGCGCCCTCCTACTCGACGAAGTCCTGGCCGCGGGCGGCGACATTACCGAATGGTGCATGAAGGCCAAGGGGACCACGACGCGGGACTTCGAGGCCGAGGTCCGGCGACAGTTGAAAGAAGACGTGTTCCTGACGCTGACGATCCGGTATCCCGAGTCGATGAAGGAGATGGTCGAGGAAGCGTTCCGCCGGGCGCTCCACTACGGCTACGACGAGCCCATTCAGCACGATCCTGCGCGGTGGCGGGATTCGGTCGTCGTCTTCCAGGCGCTCGAGGTGCTGTGCCAGTCGTACCTCCAAGAGACCGAGCCGATCCCGGAGACACCATGACGCACAGGCCCACGCAAATCATCAGCGGAGGCCAGACCGGGGCGGACCAAGGGGCGCTACGGGCTGCCTTGGACCTCGGGATCTCGACAGGTGGGGTGGCCCCGAAGGGATACAAGACCGAGACCGGCCCGAACCAAGTACTCCACTACGTCTACGGTCTGACCGAGGGGCCGGCGGGATATGCGGCCCGGACCCGCGCGAATGTCCGCGACTCTGACGCAACGCTGATCCTGTCAGTGGATGAGGGGAGCCCCGGGACAATAACGACACTCATGGCAGCCACCGTTGAGTGGCGGCCCGTGCTTTTGCTATCGCCGTGGGATGACAGAGCGGTGGAGCGGATTCGGGAGTGGCTGGACCGAGTCAAGCCGAGGGTGCTGAACGTAGCTGGGAATCGTGAGAGCGTGGCTCCGGGGATTGGTGAGGCGGTTCGGAGACTACTCGCCGAAGTGCTGGCATGATTCGATCCTCTATGAAGCGCGGCCGGGTCCGGGTAGGCGCAGCAGCCGCAAAACGTCGCCGTGAAGGCGGTCAGCAGGCGCAGGGACGCGCGTCGGAGACCGTGGCTGGGTACAAGAGCCTGACCGAGCGCCTGAGGGCTCGTAGCGGCTCCTGGTGCGAGATCCACGGGCGGCCCTGCCAGGGGACCGAGGTCTGTCACGTCGTCGCCCGTTCGGCCGGCGGACCGGATGATGACTGGAATACCTATTGGGGCTGCCGTGCCGCAAACCAGCAGCAACAAGCGGCGTTCCGCTCGGGGCGTCTTGTCGCGTGTCGCGTGATGAAATGCGGCGTCAAGGGGATTGACTGGGTGGTCATCCGCGCTGCCGGGAAGGTCGCGTATCAGCTCGGCGAGTACATGATCCACGCGGCCGGCTTCATCCGCGCCGAGATCGCGGCCCATGGCAAGTAAGCGGCGGCTACGTCGGAAGGAATGCGGGAAGAAGATCGCGCACGACAAGGACACGGCCTTTCTACTCGCCCGTCGCGCCTGGAAAGCTGGGAAGCACATGCACGCCTACAAGTGCCAGTTCGGACACCATTGGCATCTCGGGCATTGGGCCGGAGGGGCGAAGTTCGCTCTTGACTTCCATCCCCCGTTCGGCGGATAGTCGCCTCGTTGAGGGTGCGGTCCTTCGGGGCCGGCCGTGCGGTGCCCATTACACCTCGCGTGCCGGCCTCACCACCTTAATGGGAGGTGCGTTTTGAGCGTCAAAGTCATGGGTCTCATCTTTGAGGCCGTGATGCCGCCCGCCGAAAAGATTCTCCTGCTGGCTCTCGCCGACGAGGCGGCCCACGACGGCGGGAGCATCTTCCCAGGGCAGACCTTGATGATGATGAAGACGAGTATGGGGCTCCGCTCCATCCAGCGGCATCTCGCGGGGCTCGTCCGTGACGGAATTCTGATCGTGGAGAAGCCGCCGACGCAGCACCAGCCCGCGCATTATCGAATCGACCTCAAGGTGGTCGCGGCTCTGACATTCAGACCCGCCAATTTGGCGATTCTGGAAAAGGTCAGGGTCGCCAACGGCGACAATCCAGGGTCGCCAAGTCCGCCATCCAGGGTCGCCACTGGTGGCGCACTACCCGTACTACAAAGGCACCCAAGTACTAAAAGCACCCGGGGACACGGCATCGTCCTAACGGACGACGCCTTCATCGCGGCGTTGAAGCTCAATCCAGCTTACGAAGGCATCGAGATCGACCGTGAGCTCGGAAAGCTCGACGCCTGGCTGATGACCCCGCGAGGTCACGGGAAGCAGAAGACGCGGCAACGGATCGTGAACTGGTTGAACCGCGCCGAGAAGCCGATCAAGGGATCTTCCGCCGCGCCCAAGGTCGACACGACCCCGTGGTTCGGGCCGAACCTGCGATGACGCTCACCGTGATCGAGGGCCGCAAGATCGTGGATCGGTCGCTGGATGCCGCCGAGATCCTGCCGGTGGAGCGCGCGGTGATCGGGTGCGTGCTCCTGGAGGGTTCGGTACGGATTCCGCCGCTGCTCCCGCAGGAGTTCTATCTCGACGCGCACCGAACGATCTGGGAGACGATCCTGACGACGGATGCGGAGGGGCTCGGGGTGAACGTGCTGATCGTCCGGGCGCGGATGGCGCAGGCCGGCGAGCGCCACGACGGGGTCCTGGCGCTGTGCTACGAAGACGGGTCGATCGCCGCGCATCTGCCGGGGTACGCGCGGCTGGTGCGTGAGGCGGCGCGAGAGCGGATGTTGCGGGCGCTCGGGATGGAGCTCCAGGCGCAGGGGCTGACCGAGGACGAGATCCGCCGCCGGCTGGATGATCTGCCAGGTCCGCTCACGAGCGCGATCTTCGATCCCGCCGACGACTGGCAGACGATTGTAGGGCGATGGTCGGGGAAGAGGATTCTGACCGGGTTGCGCGATCTCGACGCGATGGCGGGTGGGTTGCCGCCAGGGACGTTCGTGGTGATTGGTGGTCGCACGAGTATGGGCAAGACCAGTCTGCTGACGCATCTGGCGAACGTGCTGGCCGAGGCGCGGCATCCAGTGGAGTACCTGACGCTCGAGGAGTCGCGCGAGTCGATCGTGCGGCGGCTGATCGCCAACCGGGCGGGGCTGTCGATCGCGCGGTTGGTCGACGGCACGCTCTTCGGCGACGAGTTCGCCCGATCGCAGACGGCGGTGCGATGGTTGCAGGATATTCCGCTGCGCGTGACCGGCGTCGAGCATTTGCGCGCGATCGACGAAGACACGGTGGTCGGGATGGTCGCGGCATCAACGGCGGCCGTCGTGATCGTGGACCATCTCCAGCAGATCACGACGAAGGACCAGAGCCGGGTGTACGGGCTCGAGCGCGTGGTCAAGCGGCTGCACGCGTCCGCGCTCCGTGACGGCAAGGTTCTGCTCTGCGGGGCGCAGCTCGGCCGCGACATGGACAATCCACCGCGGCCCCCGCGGCTGAGTGATCTGCGCGACTCCGCGAGCATTGAGATCGCGGCGCGGCAGGTGTGGTTGCTGTATTGGGGGTGCAAGCACGATCGAAATGTCGATCCTGGGAAGTACGAGGTGTTTGTGGCGAAGCATTCGGATGGTCCGACCGGCGTGGTGTCGCTCCACTTCGACGCGATCACGGGCCGGTTCGCGGACGTGACCCCATGACGACCGGCGTCATGATCTGCTCATTCACCGACGACGTGACGTATCGCATCGTGGTCGAGGGGCGGGAGTGGCGATTCGACTACGGAGCCATGTTCGGGCCGCTGTTCGTCAGCGCGCGCGGGCGCGATCTGAAAAACCAGCCGAAGCATGTCTCGCTGCTGCGCGCGGTGACGCTGTGGGCGCGGCAAGGTAAGCGGGTGGACGCGGGACAATGCGTGTGGGACGAGCCTCCCCCGCTCCGGGTGGAGCATCTCGGCGGTAAGCACTACAAGCTATTGCCCGGTCAAGAGCCGGGCGTCGATTACGACTTTAGCCGTCACGTCGTCGTCGAGCCATGACGACCGGCGTCACGAAGGCGTGGGTCGCCGCGCAGGCCACGAAGGCGAGCGCGCCGATTCTTGAGGGCTGGAAGAACGGCGCGTTGACGGGGTTCGTCCATGGGGCGCCCGCCAACCTGAAGAACAAGGTGAGCCACTGGTCGACGCGGGCGCGGTGGGCGAAGAGCTGGCGTGAGCGGACGGCGAACGCGCTGCTCCCGTGGAGGGTTGGAGCGGGCCCCATAGGGCCGTGGCCGTGGTCGCCATACGATCCGAAACGGATTCACTTCACCGTGTTTTGTCGCAACCCGTTCGACAGCGCCGAGAACCTCCGGCTCGTATGTTCCGCCGTCAAGGATGCGCTGGGTCCATCCGGGGCTCGCAAGGTCGGCGTGGGGATCATCGACGATGATCGTGATTCATCGGGGCACGTCTTCACGTACGAGCAGATTACGTCGCGGAAGGCGGGCGCGGTCTTCGGGATCGCAATCAGGATCGCGCTGGCGAAAGGAGCGGAGTGATGGTCACACTGAACGTTGTCGTCAATCTCTACGAAGAGCAGTGCATCAACTGCGGCATCGTGTTCCACATGCCGATGGGCTTCCACGCCAATAGGAAGCGCGACAAGCGCGCGTTTCACTGCCCGAACGGGCACGCCCAGCACTACACGAGAACGACCGAGGACGAACTCCGCGAGCAACTGGCCGCGAAGGACGGCGAGCTGCGCCGCGTGTCGATCGAACGCGACGACTACTCCATGAATGTCGAGCGCCTGCGGCGTCGGCTGGCGCGTAAGAAGTGACCGCCCCCGCGGGCGGACAGGGAGGGTTGGGGTGAGTTTGCCAAGGCGTGAACACGGCGTTGCGCGACATGACGGCCGGTACGTCGGCCAGTGGTTCGCGCCGTTCTCCGAGTGCGGATGCTGAGCGCGCCCGGCGTATTGTTCGCGGTTGCCTACGTATTGTTCTTAGTTATCTGCGTGTGGGTCATCGTGAGGGCCCCATGACTCTCACGATGGTGGACGACGCGGAGGGGAGGGAGGAGAGGATGGAGCCACGGGGGTGTCCAACGCCTGGCGCATGCTCGGCGTTGACCGAGATCGTGCGGCTGAGGGAGCGGATGGAGCGGGTGGAGAAGGACGCCTATGAGCGGGCCGCGTCGCTCGTTGAACAGCAGTCCTATAACTACATCGTCGAGTGGGGACTGAGCGGACTGACGATCCAGCGCGTTCGTGACGACCTAGCGCGGATGATCCGCGCTCTCCTCCCGCCCACCCCGACGGCCGAGATGGTGCCGTGCGCGGATTGCGGCGCCCGCCGGGAATACTGCGGCTGCGATCTGGTCGCGGCGCTGGACGAAGTGTGGAGCGGGATCGTCAAGACGGCCGAGGGCTGCCCCGTGCCTACCGCGATTTGCCAGGACCGCTGCGGCCCCGGGCAGTGCGAGTTAGACGTAGCGATCCGCGCGCTGCGGCGGCATGTTCCGCCCACCCCGGCGGCCCCGTGAGCGCGCCAGATGTGAGGCAGTGGTGATGAGTGATGACGTGAAGTGCCGCAACTGCCATGAAAACAGCGGACTGGTCCGCGACGTGGCCGCCGACGTGTACGGCGGGCCGCGCGTGGTTTGGTGTTGGTGTACACGCGGAATCTCACAGTGCGATCCAGACTGTCCCTGTGCGCCAGTTGAACGTCAGCGGGAGCAGATCGAAGGGTGGAACGCATGACCCCGCCCGGCGAGGGGACGGAGGGGGACGTGAGGAGCGAACGAGAGCGTTTTCAACCCATCGTTGACAACCAAGCGTATCCGCTGGCACCGAGGAGCGCCATCCACGAGTTGTGCAACACGGTCGCCGCCCTCCGCGCCGAGATCGCGCGGCTCGAGGACACGGTGGAGATCAAGCACAACGCGAATCTCGGCCTGCTCGACGTGCTGAAAGAGGAGCGCACCGCCCGGCTCACCGCCGAGGAAGACGCGCGTGTGGCACGCGAGGGCGCGCGCTACGGTCACTCGGCGCTGTTCGAGGACGTTGTGCGTCTCCGCGAGCGTGTGGCCGCCGCCGAGGGGGCGGTGACTCATGAAGTGGTGTCGCTTGTCGCCCGGCGAGTGAAGGATCACGCCGGCACCCGCGAGGTCGAAGCAGACCTGAGCATTGCCCGCGATCTTGTGGAGCAGGCGCGGGGGGAGCGAAGAGTGGGCGAGCCACAAGGCCGATGCGATACAACGATGACGGAGCGGTTTGTGAATCCGCTCTGTCGGTGTAGCACCTATGCTGGGAATCACGGTCCGTGCATGACCTACGAAGTGGGTGGCAACGCCTTTAAGTGCGTCTACTGCGACCATAACGCGATCTGTCACATCGAGTTGCTCACAGCGGAGAACGCGGCGCTGCGGGCGCGGGTGGAGCGGCTTGAAGCCTTGGTCGAGGCGGGCCTCGATGCGACAGAGGCAACGGAAGAGATGCTCCGGGCGCGGGTGGAGCGGGTGGAGGAAGTCGAGACGATCATTCGACGACTTCGCACTTGGTTTGATCGCTCGTGGCCCGAGTACAAGAAGATCCACCCCGACGCGGCTGAGTTCTTGGACGACGAGTTCAAGCGGCTCGTCAATCTGGCGCTCGCCGCCCTCCTCCCGCCCACCCCGGCGGCCCCACCCAACAACGTGGTCGCCTGCGTGAACTGCAAGAAGCCGGTGACCGTCACGGCGCTCAACGCGGTCCGGTGTGTCGAGTGTGCGGGCGGGACGACGGGCGAGGGGACATGATCTCTCGTGCAACCGTGGATCGCATGATCGACCGCGCCCGGGCCACCCAGGCCCGGATCGACCGCGGCGAGCTCGCCGGTCGAGACCTCGAGGTACAGGCCGAGTGCCGGGAGACGTTGGCGACGGTGGATGCCTACCTGGCTACGCTGCCGGCGGCCATGCAGGCGGTGACGTCGGGCCAGTTGGTCGCCCGGCTCGAGGCGCGCGAACGGTTCACGGCGACGGTGCCTCCGAAGCGGCGGACGGTCGTCTCCCACGCGGCCCTGTGAGGGGCTACGCGCCACCACGGGGCACGATGACCCCGCTGGACGGGTAACGGGGCGGATTCAGGCCGCGACGTCGGCCCACGGGCGTCAGGGGCTCGCAAGATAGGGTACGGTGTCGACGATTCGGGGAGTAGCCAAGGGTCAGGATGGCGCGCGGGTATAGCCCGCGAGGCGCAGGGCAGAGCAGAGAGAGACGCGGAAGCCGGAACCTAGAGGGGGACGCCCCCGAGTGAAATCCTCTGTACCGGACTGCTTCCCCGACCATGACGCGATGCAGCTTGACGCTTCCGCTGATGCGCGTATGATCCGGTCATGATCTCGGGTGACTGGATGGAGGCGGCAGCGGTGGTGCGTCGGCTCCGTGAGTACGTGACGGCGTGCGGCAACGGGGCAGCGGCGGCCCGCGCTATCGGGATCTCGCCTCAGTATCTCTCGGACATCCTGAGCGGCTACCGGGCACCGAGCGAACGTGTCTGTCATCGGCTCGGCCTGCGGCGCATGGTGGTCTATGTGGTGAGCGGCAAAAGCGCTACGACGAATTGACGCGATGCGGCTTGCGTTCTACGCTGGACCGCGTATACTCCACAGTATGCAGTCAATCATCAGCACGCGGGGGGACGTCATGGGACAGGTACAGCGGATCGAGCCGGAAGTGTACGCGGCCTGCAACACGATCGCGGCGACGGTCTACAGCGTGTCGCGCGGGATGCGCGGCAAAACGATCACGGTCCAGATGGAGACGCCCCACGGGTTCGCCTCGGTGTCCCTGCCGGCCGCCTGCGTGCGCCAGTTCGCGCCGGGCGACCTGATCACCCTGACGATCTCGGCGGGCGCCTAGATGGCCGCCGGGACGCGCGTGCTCCGCGAGATCATCGACCACATCAGCACGGCGAGCACCTCACCGCGCCCGCCGATGGCCTGCGGTCACACCACCGTTGAGGCGCGCATCGGGGGCAAGCCCTACGAGCGTCGTCGTGACGGTGGACCTCGGCGCAAAGTGTGCATGACGTGCTCACCCGAACCCAACCACGGAGGGACACAATGACCACGTTTAAGTTCTACGCGGGCGAGGTGGATGGTAACAAGCTGACGCTCGCGGTCGAGCTGCGGCCGACCGCGGGGCGGATCTGGGGCGAGGTGACGAACGCGAACGGCGCCCGTGTGCCGGGCACGGTCGAGGTCGAGGGCCTCGAGCTGTCGATCTGCGGCGAGGTGTACGACGCTACGGGACAGGAGCTCGGCGGCGGGCAGTGCGTCGATACCTTGGCGGCTGTGATCGAGCGCGGCACGCTCGCGCCGGATCTCTCGCGCGAGGCCGGAGCCTGGCTGCTCGAGGTGTGGCGCGCGTGGCATCTCAACGGAATGAAGGCCGGGTGTGCGCATCAGCGTGCGGCGGGGTGGGATCAGCGCCCGATCGACCCCACGAAGCCGACGAACGCCTATGGGAAGCATTCCCCGAGTCAGCGGTCGGACTCGTGGAACATGCTGACCTGGGCGAGTCCGGAGGACGTTCCCGGCGGGTTGATGGGTGTCTCGTGTCCTGAGTGCGGCTATCGGTATGGAACCGCGTGGTTGTTCGAGCCGCTGCCGGTCGACGTCGAGACGTTCATTCGTGGACTCGCGCGGCTGCCGGCCTCGGCCGGTGCCGAGGGACAGTCACGCGCGGCGGCGACGGCCGCAGGGGTGCGGTTCTCGGTGCTCGGCCAAGTGGACCGTAATCCGAACATGCCGGGGGCTGAGGGCGATCACTGGCGCGTGAAGCTGGCCCGTGGCGGCCGAAGCATGACGCTGGTCTTCACGAAGGGCCACGGCCACGATGGCAAGCGCCCGACCGTCCACGAGGTCATTGAGTGCCTGCGGGCGGATGCGTCGAGCGTCGAGGGGGCTGACGGGTTCGAGGAGTGGGCGCGGGATCTCGGCATGTCGTCTGACTTGCGCGACGCTGAGAAGAGCTATCGCCACGGGACGTGTCGGAACTGTGGTCGTGACGGCGCCGAGGATCGGTACTCGCTCGGGCTCTACGCGATGCACGCCTGTGGTGCGTGCTGGCGTCGGAGCGGCTACCTTGACGAGGCCGCGAGCTCGTTCGATCCCCTGGACGCGGGCGAATCATACGACGGTGACGCATGAGCGCGCGGCATCGAGCCGTGGTCAGGGTGCGGCGATACGGGGGGTGTGCCTGGTGGGTGGAGATCGCGCGGATGGCTGCCGCGCTGTTCTGCGTCGGGGTGTGGGCGGCGGTGCTGGGCGTGGTGTACGTCACGGTGCTGCGGTGAGCGCGTGCGCCACCGAGCCCGGCGAGCCCATCTGCGCGCATCACGCGCGAGAGCATCCGTCCGACCCGCACCCCTACCTCCGTCACACGTGCGGGCACGAGTTCTGTGGCCTGCACTGGATCGTCTGCCCGCGTTGCTACGGGACCGGATTGGAGAACGTGTACCCCGTGCCGGCGCTGACGTTCCGCGCCATCCCCCAGGCGGGCGCCTAGATGGCCGCCCAGGAGAGGAAGATGACGACGATACGACAGAGGATCAGCGACGAGCGGCTGGCCGACGTGCTGTGCAGTGCCTACGAGGGCGGGTCGAATTACTGGGCCAGGCAGAGCGATGGGAAGAAGTCGCCCTATCGCTTCGCGGCTCTGTCCGGGGGAGTACTGCAATTCGTGCCGGACTTCGCCGTCGAGATCACGGACGTGGAGGATGGCGAGAAGAAATACCCGCTGACGCTCGCGAGGCTTCGTCACGGCCTGCAGGTCATGGCGACGAAGTATCCGCGTCACTTCGCCGATATCCTCGCGGAGAACGACGATGCGACCACTGGAGACGTGCTCCTCCAGTGCGCGATCTTCGGCGAACTGGTGTACGGTTAGATGGCCGCCGGGACGACGACGCAGGGCGAGCCTATGCTTGGAGGGCTGTCATGAGTGAGCCGATCACGGGCTGGTACACGTTCCTGCATCACGACCAACCGATTGAATGGACGCACGACCTGGCCCAGCGGCTGGCCTACATCGAGACGCGGAAGCCCGTGCACGAGCGCGCGATCCGGCTCCGCTGCATCGTCGCGGTGCCGGTGGAGCGCCTGCCGGTCGGGTACGTCGAGGCGTGGTGGGGGTACGTCGAGGCGTGGCGGGGGTCCGACGCGGCGAG
>ERZ1292644.1704-Hain-H14-01um-R2-1704-length-10846-cov-28_pt1 | contig 10846 bp, 19 predicted proteins | sample MGYA00564402_ERZ1292644 | MGnify/ENA primary metagenome ERZ1292644 (study PRJEB36523, sample SAMEA6512644) | groundwater metagenome | collected 2019-01-09 | study: AquaDiva: Metagenomics assemblies of 32 groundwater samples | reverse complement strand
CACGGCCCTCGCCACACGTAGCCAGTGCCCTTTACGAACTCGTTGAAGACGCCCGCAGGCGACTGCCGCGCGCGGAACACAGCCACCTCGCCGCATTCACGCTTCGCGCGTGCTTTTGCCTTCGCAACGGCGACGGTGCGTGAGGCAAACGTGTCCGTTCGGCCCTGCGACGGGTTCGACACGCGATAAACCCATTTGTATTTCAGCTTCGCTGCCATCAGCGCTTCCTGCTCTTTCGCCCCGCGTAGTAGCCCGCCCCGAGACCGGCCGCGCTACTCACCAGGATCGCGGCGGCCATCCATCCCCAGCCCGGCCCCTCGACGGAAAACTCACCGGCACCCATCGCGCGCGACGCGCCGACGGCACGGGGCTGAATCATCGAGTATTGCGATTGGTACCCGACGGGAATGTAAGGAACCCAAGGCGCGAGCGGCAGGTCCAGCGGATTCTCCGGCCCGAGTCTGCGATAGCCTGCAGGCGGAACCGGAGTCGAATCGTTGTAGACGCCCATGCCTCCGAGTATGCCCCGCGGCGACGCGGGCGGCAGTGCTTCGGCGACACCTTGTTACGCCGTCACCGAGCGCGGCGCTTCTTCCTCGGAACCGGACAGACGACCGTCCTGCGTATGCGCCGCGCCTCCGCGGGAGTCGCCCGGCGCACCTGCAGCCCAGGGTAGCGCGAATCGAAACGCCTGGTGGAGCGCACGTTGGAGACGCCTGACAACTCGTGCGGCACGGCGAAGTCCAGCTTCGCCTCCGATCGCTGCAAGAAATCATGACCCAGCGTCGGAGCGACGTCGTCCGTGGCGAAGACGGTCATCACAGCCTCGCGCGGTCCGACGTTCACCCTAACATCCTCCAGAAAATATCCGCGCACCTGTCCACCCCTCACACCCCGCCCGACCCCAGGCTCGGCCGTGCCCCGGTCCAAGCCGAGATGACAAGCGTCGTCGATCGAAATGGTGGTGCGATCGGCTCCGGTGTCTACCAGCGCCTTTCCTTTCGCCTTCTTCTTTCCGCGGCGGACCTTGAATGTCTTGTAGAACCTACCCACGGCGCGCCTCCGCGACCCTCACCGCCAGCGACCGCACCCAGGCCGCCGGCTCCAGCGCGTCCTCGTGGGCGGCCTGCTCGATCACAGCCTTCTGGGCCGCGGTCAACCTCACCCGGATCTGCTCTTCCTTCCTGCTGGCCCTGCTCTTCCGCCTCTTCACGCCACTAATGTGGCACTAGTAGGGCTGGAGCGCAAGTTCACCGCGCGAGCATCGGCTCGAAGTCCCGCGCGACGGCGCGCTGCGCCAGGTAGTCGACCGGCTCGCCCAGCGTGATGACGTAGGTGACGGTGTAGCTCCACCCATCGAGGAAGGGGTAGTCGACGCCGAACTCCAGGTCCAAAACGTAGGGGTCACCGGCACGACTCCCTCCGTCGAACTGCACGACGACGGGCTCGCCTCCGTTGACGAAGTAGTCGAGGGTCGTGTACTCGTGGTTGAAGGTGAGTCCTTCCGAGTCGGCGAGCGCGAGCACGTTCGACACCGACAGTGCCGGACCATTCTGCTGGACCACGACGTCGAACTCGTCGGTCCACTCCGTATCACCGCTCTTGCCCTCGATCACGGAGCGGTAGGCCCCCGCGTACGGAAAATACACGTCGCAGTCGGGAGTGATCCGGCGCGTCTCCGGCTGGCACCCGAGGAGCAGAGCGCACAACGCGGCGGCGATGAAAGGCGTTCTCATTTTTTCGTCTTCCCTTGTTGGCGCTTCGGAATCGAGCGGAAGCCCTTCCGGCGGCAGACCGAGTACGCGATGGCCGCGGCCTGCGCGGCGGACTTCTTCCGCTTCCCACGCTGCCAGCGGATCTCGCCGGACACACACGCGCGAGCGGTCTTCGTCACGAAACCGCCGCCTCCGGCGGCACGTCCACGAGGCGAAACGCGATGACCTGCTTGCCCTTCATCATGCGGAATTCGACACCCTCCAGATTGAACGCAATGCGGTCTGCCAACTCGACGGTGACGGCGGCCTGCACGAGCGCAACCGCCACGAGCTTCGCGTCGACCTCCTCGACTGGCGTCAGGAACGAGATGCCCTTGGTCACGCGTTCTCCCAGTGCGGGACGTCACAGAACCCGCCCTTCTTGAAGCAGCCCGGGAAGTTTCCGCCCCACTTCACGCCGTACTTCTTCTCCAGGCGCGCGGCGTGCGGCCGCAAAATCTTGTCAATCTCTTCCGCGCCGAGGGCGGTCTTCCCCCTCAAGTAGAAGTAGTCGACGGCGTCCCCGTCCTTGTGGTTCGAGTCCAGCGTCTTCGTGACGACACCGACGCGCCCCGGCGCCTGGTAGAGTCGGCCGATCCCGTACAGGAACACCTGCCTCGCGCGCCCGCGCCGCGTCTCCGCGACCGCCACCCGGATCCCCAGCGGCGAGAAGATCACCTGCAGCTCGCCGAGTAGCGCCTCCGCCTTCGGCCGGAACGCGCCGCTCAGGCTGTCGAAAGAGCGATCGGTGCCGAAAGGGCCGGCTTCCGGAAACGGCGCCGGAGGCAGCAACGAGTACTGGATGCCGGCGGCGCTCACCGGCAGCGCCTCGATCCGCGCCAGGAGCGCCTCCTGGGCCGCCGTGAGGGCGCCGCTCACCGCGGAAACCACGCGGCCGGCGCCCGCGCTGACGGCGCCCGCGATCTGCTTCCGGCCGCGGAACGCGAGGACGAGCAGGAGTAGCGCCCCGAGCCCACCAGCACCCGCGAGCGCATACTTCTGCCCGCGCGTGAGCGGCACGTCACACGACTCCAAACTTGACCGGCGAGACGTCCCGCGTGCGGAAGTTCGCCGGGTGCGGTCGCGGAGGGTGACCGGCCGCGGTCACGAACGTCGTGCCCGGCAGGTTCGCGCCTGGTAGCGGCTCGCCGCGGCCGGTGCAACCCGGGCATTCGTGGTCGTCGAGACCGAAGAGCTTCGGTGCCTTCGGGACGGAGACGTTGATTTCCGGCACCTTCACGCCGAGCTTCCGGCTCAGGTCCGCAACGGCGTCGCTCGCCTTGCCCCCGAATTTCTTGAACTCACCGACGGCGTCGCGCGCGAACCCGGCGACGAGGGTGCCGGCCACGAGCATCGCGACACCCTGCGGCCCCAGCGCTGCGACGAAGGCGATCTTCTGGTCGCAGGAGAGGTCGTCCCACTTCGACTGCTTGGGCACGGCGGCCCCGGCGTCCTTGAGCTTCTTGTAGACCTTGTTGGCGTTGCCGCAGAACTGCCCGCGGAGGTTCGCCATCGCCTTCTTCAGCTCCTTGACGAAGCGGTCCACGGTCCACTTGAACACGGCGCCGGGGCCCTTCTTGGCGAACTTCGGCGCGGCGCCGAACACCCAGCCCGCGAGAGCCTCCTGCCTGCCGCGACCGGCGGTACCGGTTGATGCAGGAGCCGGAGAGGGAGTAGTCGCCGCACCAGCCGCGACGGGAGCCGCAACCTGCGCGGCTGCCGCGACCTCGGGACTGAAGATCCCGGCCCGGGCCGAGGGGGGCTGGGCCTGCCAGGCGGCCACGACGAGCGGTGTGGACGCGCCGACGTAAGGCGCCGTGGCGGGCCAGGCGGCTACGGCGGTGGTGGCGGCGGCGGCCGTGGTCGCGGCGAACGCCGCGTCGGCGGCGCGCGGATCAGCCGGCTTCCCAGATCCGGCGCCACTGCCGGTGCTCCCGCCAGGGAGTTCATCGTCGCGGCGCCGGCTCACCGCGAAAGCAGTAGCGGCACCCAAACCGAGGACCGCGGCCCCTCCCACCCCGAGCCCGATCCACAACCCCATCGACGAGCGTCGAGCCATGCGGACATCCTGCACCGCGCGGCGCACGAGGCGCAACGGTGGCGGGTCAGTGCGTGACGCCCGCTACGAGGCGGAAGAGCACGTAGCCCCGGCCGCGGCACGGGGTGCAGCCCCGGCCGCGGCACACGCCGCACGTGGTGGCGCGGCTCTCCCGCCTCCCGCGCCTCTTCCGGCAGTCGGGGCACAGGCAGCGGTGCTCCCCGAGCCCGAGAGCGGCCAGACTCTGCCAGCGTCGCTTTGGGCGTCGGGACACACTCATACCGGCTTGATGATCCCCGGCCGCGCAAACGCGCCGCGCGCCTGCTGCTGGGCGGCGGCCTCCGCCTGCGAGAGCGCGGCGCGCACATTGTCCGGCAGCGACTCCGTGAGCCCGATCAGCTCCATGGGCCCAGCGCCCGCCCCCGAGAAGAGCCACACGAAGGGCGCGCCGTTCTCGTCCACCCCGGCCACCACGAGGGTCCTCCAGCCCGGCTCGTGCGTCAGCGCCTGCCGGATCGGCTCGTACTGCGAGATTTTCTCTTCGGGCGTGAGCATCAGTCCTCCTTGTCCGGGAACGCGGCGCGGAACCATTCCTCCAGCGCCGCCTCCCGCGCAGCGCCGACGAGGCGCCTGCGCAGGCGACGGTTCCGATAGGCAAAGATCACCGGGACGCCGCGCACCCGCCAGGGGCGCCGGCTGACCAGCGCGGGGTCGACGCGGTCGACGTCGACCTTGACGAGGGGCACCTTCATCCGCGCGGCGACCTTGGCGAGGACGGGCCCGAAGATCCGACACGGCGAGCACCAGGTCGCGGTGAAGTAAACAACCGCGTCGCCATCCGGCACCTCACGTAGTATCGCTCGGAGAGCCTTGCTGCTCCTCGCGGTCTTTGCCATCTCGCGCATTGGTAGCACGACGCCGGCTGCGCGTCAGCCTTCTTTCGTCTCGGTGCAGTTCGCGCACACAGGGCACTCGCGCCGGTGCTCGTCGCGCAGGCGGACCTGCTCCCGCAGCCGGGCAATCTCGGCGTCCCGCTCGGCGACGATCCGCCGCAACTCGGCCGCCTCATCCACCGGCTCGTCGCGTGGCACGACTACCGGCACCCCGAGGCCGGCACGTCCTGCTTCTTGGCGATAGCACAGATGGTGTCCTGGATCGTCTCCAACTTCGCCTCCAGAGAATCCTGCTTCTTCTCCCCCTCGTTGGCAACTCGGACAATCTCGGCCCGCAGCTCATAGTCGAGCGTACTGATCCTGGCCTTCTGCTCGAACCACGAACCCGCGATAGCTACGAGAGTACCGCCGATGACGAGGGCGCTCTTCACGTCGAGCTGGAACTTGGAGCCATCCCGCAACACAACCTCGCGGCGGTGCTCGGGGGGCTCGTCGTCTCGGGCGTCCTTCGGCATGGTGTTATTCTCCGTTGAGCTTCTTCACTTCGACTCCGGAACGGTGAGCGACATGGGAGCGGGTAGCGGAATCTCCGGGCGGTCGCATCGGCACTTGCCTGTGCAGCAGCCGCGGAAGGCTGGCGCAGGCAGCACGATCGCACCCAGCGAAAAGGTCGTCGGCAGGACGTAGACGATCGGGTAGACGATGGATGTCATGTCATGTCCTCCATGGAGTCATTCTCCGTTGAGCTTCTTGACTTCAAGCGCGGCCGCCCGCAAGACGTTCCCGGTCCTGCGGCGCCAGACGTCGCGCTCGGCGTCACCCATCTCCGCCCACGGCGGATCCGAGCGCTCGGCCTCGTAGGCGGCGCGGGCGACGCGGTCCACGACCTCGCGCCCGGCAGTCGAGACGAACTCGCGCGCGCCGCGCAGGGCGAAGGCGGCCGCGGCCTGCACGACGCGCTCGGTCTTGGTCTTGGTGGGCTTCTGGTCAGACATTGGCGAACGGCCTCCGCTTTGACCTGGGTGCGTCGTAGACATGCTTCGAGGAATTGCAGGGTCCGCACGCAGCGACGATGTTCGCGTAGGTGTGCGGTCCTCCCTTCGAGATGGGGCGGACGTGGTCGAGAGTGAGCGTGCTCTTCACCAGACCGATGCCGCGCGCCCGGACTACAGCCAATTTCACGTGTTCGCCGCGATACTTTCGAAGACTTGCTCTCGAACGACTACCTTCTGCTGAATAGCACTCGCGACGACGCTGGTTGATACGCTCCTTGTTCTTCTCGACGTAGGCTTTCCTCCACGCCGCGCGCTTGATCGGATCTCTCATATATCGAACTCCCACCACTTCTCGACGACTTCGGGACCAGGTTGCCACCCTGCTGGCTTATTGACTGTCGGGTCAAGACTGATCCATTTTTTCACACGCTCCGGAGGTCCTGGAGGCACACCACAAGAAATCAGAATATGCGATGCGCTGCCTCCGGCTCCCTTTGCTGACATCGGCTTGAACCGACAACTGTAGCCGACGGACATCAAGATAGCAGCCAGGGCACTCGCCTGATCGTCGCAATCTCCGCTCTTCGTGCGGATGGTCTTCGCTACGTTTGTATACTGGTCGATTGAAATCGCATCGCGCACGTAACGCACTCCGATCGGAGACTTCGGATCGCGAAACGCGTTGAACACAGCCTCGACTTCGCTCTCCCACCCCTTCTCCGGCACGCACCACCGCCGGTCGCGGCCACTCCCGCACGTGCGCGACAGCACGGCCAGTGCCTTCTCGCGGACCTCGACGCTCTCCGAGCCCTCGCGAGCGAGCTTGCGCAGGATCGCGATGCGGTCTTCAAGCGAGGGCGCGCGCACGACCTGCTTGGTAAGCTTCGCCGAGCGCACGCGGTCGTAGGATTCCTGCAGCGACTCCCCGCCGGACGACGAGCGACCGAGGTCGGGCCCGGGACGCGGACCGGCCAGCACGTCGTCGGCGCCCCCCTTCGAGAGCCGATACCACACGACGGCGCCGTCGAGGAGCAGGGTGGCGCCGAAGAGCGCCGAGGCGGCCGCGATCCACCGCGGGCGGTCGCGCGCGAACAGCACCGCGCAGCCGTAGACCACCAGACCTACCCCCACCAGAGCGTGCGGGGCGTTCCTGCGGACCGCGGCGGCGGTGGGGGCCATCCAGTCGAGGCTACCGCGGGAGCGCTGCAGGTTCTACACCGGGGCCGACACCACGTGACGCCGCTACGCCGCCGCGGACCGCTTCTTCGACGCGCCCGGCTTCCGCCGCCACCGGTCGAACCTCCGAACGGCGCGCCGCGTGCGCAGGGCACACCATCCGCAACCGTCGTCGACCATGAGGTGCGAACACGAAGACCGCATGTCGGCCACGAACCACAGGTTCGCGTAGCGCACGAAGAGCGGCAGCGCGGGATCGGTCGCAGTCAGAAAACCGTCGAAGTAAGCCCTCACTGCTGCACATCGTCGTCCGCCGGCGCGTCATCCGGAAGAGAAACGCCATCCGCAACCTCACCATCATCGGAAGAAGCGGCGCCGTTGGGCTGGACCACCGAGACGTCGGGCCGCGGCGCGGCATCTACGCCGAGGATGCTCTTCGCCCGGCCGGTGAGCAGCTCGTGGATCTCGGTGTAGCGCCGCCCGACGGCGTGCGCGACGCGGTGGGCGAGACCGACGTGCTCCCGCAGGAGCGCGTCGGCGTTGAGACCCTTGAACACCGCGACCACGAGGAACTGCAGCTCGTCGACGGTCTCGATCCGCAGGAAGTCCTCCTGCAGGGCCTCGGCCTTCTTCGCCCACGGGCCCCCCGCGCCCGCGAGCGCGCCGACCAGGGCGGACAGGGCGTCACCGGTTTCGCCGTCGCCCCGCGCCTCGGTCAAGCCGCGCAGCGCGTGCTGCACGGACGACGGAATCGCCGCGGGGCGGCGCTGCTGGACGGGCGCCGGCTGCTTCTTCTGCGGCGCCTCGTCCACGACCCGGCCGCGCACCGGCTTCTCATCGCCCTCGTCCGCCATCGCGCGGCGCGCGATGGCCTGCGCGAACGGGGAGTGTGCCAGCTCCGAAAGCGTGCCGCCGATGGCGCGGGCGACGTCGACGCCCGGCGAAGAGGAGCCCTCGCCGTCCCCAGCGATCTTGCGCCCGGCGGCCACCAGCGTGTCGATGTGCTTCAGGGTCTTCTCGATCATGTCGCCGGGGTCGACCACCTTGGCGGTCCGCAGCTCGCGCATCTCGTCGGCGAGCTTGGTGATGCGGTCGTCCTTGAGCCGGTCGACCTCCGCCTTCAGTTGCGCAACCTCGGGGTCCGCCACGCCGCGGTGGTGACGCTCGCGGTCCGCCGCCACCATGTCGAGCACCGGCTTGAGCGTGGTCATGACCGAGTCCGTCACCTGCTTCACGAGGTCGAAGGCGCTCGGGCCGGCGGCCTCGCGCGGCCGCGCGAGCCCCTGGTCGATCACGTGCCGCGCCAGGTCGAGCGACTTCAAGGCGGCGCTCTCGGGGGGCACGTCGCCCATCACCGGGGGCGGCGCGGGCGGCGGGAGCGCGAGCTGCGCGGCCAGCCCGTCCACCTTCCGGCGCAGGTCGTCGTTCGCACGCCGAAGCTCCGCGTTCTCGTGTTCGGCGCGGGCGCGCACCTCCGCGAGGGCGGCGCGGGCCTCCGCGGCGTCGGACTGCGCACGATCCACGATGATCTTCTCCATCGGTCCCAGCTCCTGCGGCTGCTGAGGCACCGGAGCGGCCGGCAGCGGGGGCACTTCCACGCGCCCGCGGGGGGCCTGCACGGCAATCTCCTGCGGGAGCCCCGCGTCTCGGCCGGTGGCATCGATGGCCTGCGCGAAGTACACCGCCGGGTCGTCGCCTGGGAAGGGCCCGAACTCCGGCTGCAGGTGCTGCTGCACGAAGTCGGTCAGGTTGATCGACCCCGCCATGTCGGCGTCGGAGTAACCCCCGGGCCGTCCGACGGCGAGCGGTTTGCCGGCGAGCGCGCCGGTCCCCTGACGGAAGAAGCGCACGCGGTCCGAGGCCCCGCGGAGCCACTCGGAGATGCGGGAGCGGGGGAGCGGCGGGGGGCGCAGGGCCTGGTTCTTGGGGGCGGTCATGGGCTTCGGGTCCTCCTGGTACTCTTCGGCGGCAGACAGCGTGGTCGCGGGGCGCTCTACACCACCGCGCTCGGTTGGGGAAACCACACCACGCCCGCCTTCGAGACGATACAAAGGCCCTGCCTCCAAGGCTTGGCGCACGCCCGGCGCCAGCACAGGGTCCGCTTTTTTACCGGCGGCTGCGACGGCCTCGGGCACGTCGCCGGCCGGGTAGTGCTCGTCGCAGTACCGGAAGCCGCCGTAGACGTAGTAGGACCCGCGGCAGGACGAGTCCCCCTCGCGGCACGAGGGAGGCAGAGGGTCCGGCGTTTCATCCACTGTTTCTTGCACACCCTGTGGACTACCGGAAGCGGCCGCCGCGCGCCGCGCCTCCGCCTCGGCCCGGCGGCGCTCGTTGGCTGCGGCGAGGTGCGCGGGCACCGGCTTCGGCGGGGACGTGAAGGGGCTCTCGATCTCCGGCGGGAAGACGCCGGAGGCGAATGCCTTTCGGAGGATCGACTTCACCTGTCCGTCGGCCTCCACCAGGGCGGCCGCGAGCGCGGCCTTGCCGCTGTCGTACTTCTCCCACTCGACGCCGCGGCAGAAGCCGCGGAGCTTGCTTGAGTAGACCTTGCCGGTGCCGGGAGACGCCCACAACCCAGGCGCGTCGGCCCAGGCGGCGAGCGCGGCGTCGAGCTGCTCCCGGTCAAGGATCACGGCACCCTCCGGACTTCCGCGCGCCCGTCGTCAGCGATGGTGGTGTCGGCCGCGACGCTGCCCCGGAGGCACGGGTCGCAGCACGGCCGCACGATGTGGCGCCTCTGGTACACGAAGTGAACGTAGTAGGCCACCGGGAAGGGGCACCCGGTCCCGACTGCGTGGCCGCCGAGCCCGCGGCAGCCGTAGGTCCCGGGATGGGTGTGCACGGCGAGGTGCGGCGCGACCACGCCGCGTCCTCCGGTGGCTCGCTGTCCAGGCCGACGGTCCGCGGTCACGCCGCCCCCTCGGACTCACCGCCGGCCGGCGGCGTCTCCACCCGGATGCCGGCGTCCGTCGCGACCACGGTCAGGTTGACCTCCGGACCCTTCCGCGGCGCCTCGCCGTCGGCGGCGCGCGCGGCCTCCTCTCGGGCCTTGGTGAGGGCCTTCTCGGCCCGGGCGACCTCGAACTCGCGCCACTCGGTAGCCTTGACGTCGCGGGGGTCCCGGTCCTCCAGGGCCCCGGGCCAGCGGGGCTCGTGCTTGACCAGCACCGGCGGCTCCTGCTCGCGCATGTTCTCGGTGCGGACCACGAGGTCCTGCGAGAACACGACGTGTCCCATGCTCTGCAGCGCGGCCCCGACGGCGACGTCCTGCTGCCCCTGTTTTTCGAGCAGCGCGACGTCGTCTCGGAAGCACAAAAACAGGCTGCCGTCGGCCCAGACCTGCACCGTGGTCTCCGGGTGCCTCTGGAGCACAAGGTCTACAGCGCGCGCGGTCTCGGGTGTCGAGCGCCGGTTCACGGGGATATTGATGCCCCTCCCAGGGCCGCGGATCCTCTGGAGGGTCACGTAGAGGTCGCGGGCGATGATCCCGGACACACGCCAGTCCCGGAAGGCCGCGAAGGGGTTGATGCGCATGCGCGAGATAGTCGGGCGCGCGCGGGCCGGAGTCAAGACGCTTCTAGCGGCCCGCGTCGGCGAGCGCGTCCAGTATGTGCCGGAGCACCTGACCTGGAGGCGGTCCGGAGCCAAGCCCTGCCTCGTCGGCGAAGCGCGAGAGCACCTCGAAGTGCCGCGGCGAGAGCGCGACCCGGACGAGGCGGGAGTCCGGGACGCGCGTCGAGCCACGCGGGCGGCCCCGCGGTCGGGGAGCCGATGGGAGCGAGGCGTGCTCGGCGCAGCACGTGCTGCTGGGGGCGCGGCGGTTCGAGCAGAGCGACCCATCGTCCGGAACGAACGAGCAACGGCGGTCCTCCCGCGGGACGTCCTCGACGTCAGGCGGGCAGACCGCACGCGGACCGCGACCGGGGTGCTCCTCGTGGAAGCGGCAGTACCCGCCGGGGCGCGACCGGAAGCCGGGGCACTGATCACCGT
>ERZ1292644.1703-Hain-H14-01um-R2-1703-length-10847-cov-4_pt1 | contig 10847 bp, 10 predicted proteins | sample MGYA00564402_ERZ1292644 | MGnify/ENA primary metagenome ERZ1292644 (study PRJEB36523, sample SAMEA6512644) | groundwater metagenome | collected 2019-01-09 | study: AquaDiva: Metagenomics assemblies of 32 groundwater samples | reverse complement strand
AGTGTTAAGTGTAGACAGCTTATACAAAGTGAATGGTATCAAAAATTATGGGGTAATAAATTCGAACTAAGCCGTGAAGTTAATACAAAAGAACGCTATGCGAATTCGAAAGGTGGTGAACGTCTTGTCAAATCAGTACTTGGTTCTCCAATTGGTGAAGGTGGTCATATTCTTATTATGGATGACATTAATACTTCCCAAGACATTCGATCTAAAACGACTCGAGATCGAACATCTGAATTCATCGACTCTTCATTTCTCATACGTCAAGACAACACAGACCAAGCTTTCCTTTTAAACATTCAACAGCGTGTTCATTGGGAAGATTCGACAGCACATCTGTTGGAGAAAGAACTTGAAGGCACGGTTCATCTGATGTTGCCGATGGAATACAAGCCCCATCGTGCATGTACAACGATTGCGCTCAAAGGATCCAAAGAACCATGGCGTGATCCACGGACAAAAGAAAATGAGCTTCTTTGGCCAACGCGATTTAGTGAAAAGCATGTTGCACGTTTGAAGTTATTCTTTGGAACAAGCTACAACATAGAGTCCCAACTTCAGCAGCTTCCATCGCCTGAATCAGGTAACATATTCCGCAAAGAATGGTTCAACATCTGGAAAGGTAAGAAGCTTCCTCCACTTGATATGGTTATCCAGTCATATGATACCGCTTTGAGTACCAATGTGAACGCATGTGAGTCTGCATTAACAACATGGGGAATATTTACAGATGAACACTCTAAAAAGAATATTATCTTATTGAATGTATGGACTGGAAGACTAGAACAACCTGACCTGAGAAGAATGATTCGTAAGTCAGCATTGAACTATTATACGATGGATCCGAACGAAGCAGATCGCCCAGGCCCTGCCGCCGACGTCATTCTAATCGAGGAAGCAAGTGGAGGTCTAGCACTCATCCAGGATCTAAGAACGACAGGACTACCTATCTATGGATTTAATCCACGTCATCATGGGTTAAAGAATCATGAACATATGACAAATAAAGCTGACCGTGCAAGACTTGCATCAATTATTGTTGAGCAAAGACTCGTGTGGTTAATCGCATCGAAGCAAAATTCCGATGTTCTTATGAAGCATGCGCAAGTATTTCTTGACGCTGCACTTGCCTGCCCAACAGGTAAAGGACAAGATATAATCGATTCATTCTCACAAGCGTTCATATGGATACGCAAGAAACAATTATTGTATCTAAAGGGTGAAGATCCATATGAAAATAGACCAGTAGATTACTCAGCATATGTCGATCATATTGATTACACTGATAGGATCTAGTTGAGGGTAAATTTATAAAGTGTGACTTGGTAAATTCATAAAATAGGAATGGGTAAATTTATAAAGTGGTCGGGAAAGAAGGATTTGAACCTTCGACATCCAGTACCCAAAACTGGCGCGCTACCAGTCTGCGCTACTTCCCGAAGTGAAATAGTTGCCCCTGTCATATGAAGGACTCCAACCTTCATCATTGAATCCTTGATCTTTGCACAGATACTATTCGGCCAACATTTTAAGTTGCCTCGATTCAACTCTGATTTTCTTCCTGTGGAAAGAGGGGAAAACACAGAAAGGGATTTTGATATAATATGCAGGGGCTAGGCTCAGAGTGCACAACCATGTTTATGGTAACATAGCAGTTAATATAAATCAAATATTCTAAGTGAATTCATTTTATATATTCATCTTGATTAATTTATCCAGCTGATAGCTCTTGGTTAATATATTTTATATAATGCCAATCCCTTCACGCATCATATTCTTATGTTTTATACTACCTATGAATAATTAGGTAAAAATCATGAACAATATATATTCAGTTGAAGATGAGAGCATGAAAACATCATATCCCGGCAATATTCAAGCTGGATATGAAGAAGAAATGTCGGATCCAGCCATCATTAATACACTTGATGACGTATCTGACCCACGTTTCCATGAGAATCTAGCGCATTACCTAAGTGAAGGTGATTTGCAACGTATTGGCTCTGATCTAACAGAAGCAATTGAAAATGATGATAGTGCACGCCAAAAATGGCTTCGTGTTATCACAGATGGTATTGATTACCTTGGTATTGGAGGTGATCGTGGTCGTGCGGCATATTCAACCAAATCAACGGACATATTTGCACCTACACTACTCAAAGCCACACTTCATGCAGCTGCTGAAATCTATACAAACATATTTCCGGCCTCTGGATTCGCTGAAACAGAAGCAATGGGTATTGTATCAGAAGAAGTTGAAGAACATGCAGCCCGTGTTAAGGATCAGTTCAATTATATCTTAACTGACGTCATGTCAGGATATAAAGCAGATAAGAAGCAAGGCTTCCTATGGATGATTCTTGAAGGAAGTGTTTTCACAAAGGTTTATATTGATAAGTTAAAAGATAAGCCTGCAGCGCCATATATCCGTGCATCTGATGTCATTATCGATTCAGGGGCAACATCACTTGATGACGCAGAACGCGTATCACATTATTATACACTCTCACACCGTGCACTTGAAGAACGTTTTAACGTTGGTGATTGGCATCGTACACGCCTTGAAACAGAAAATTTGGGATCAAATCCCGTACAACAAAAAGTTGATTCTAAGGTTGGTGTTATGCCGACTATGGATGAAACAAATAAATATTATGCATTATATGAAACAATTACCTATCTTGATATAAAAGGGTTTGAACATCTTGATAAAGATGGCACATCATCTGGGCGTCAATTACCTTATATCGTAACAAAAGATAAGAATAGTAATGCTGTTGTAGCTGTTTATCGTAATTGGAACGAACATGATCCCTTATTCCGTCCCAAGAAATATATGGTTCAACACAAATATTTTACAGGATTTAATATCTATGGATTTGGTTTATTCCATCTATGCCTGGGTCTTGCTAAAGCTGAAACTGAGATTCAACAACAGTTAATCAAAGCTGCACAATTATCAAATGCACCTTCATTGTTACAACAATCTGGTTTACGTGGTGAAAAGACTCAGATTGATATTAGACCGGGTAGTATTAATCAGTTCCAAACCTTTGATAACAATATTCAAAATGCAATTATGCCATTGCCAGTCAAAGAACCATCACAAGTTCTGATGCAATTAAAGGATACTATTTCTGCAGCGATTCAGGATCTATCTGTTGCGCGTGAAATTAAGCCCGAAGATATCTCAGGTAATATGCCTGCATCATCTATGCTTGGTATATTAAGTACAATGCATATCCTTGAGAATTCACTTTTGAATGATTTGTATGATTCGTTTCGTATTGAATTCCAATTGATATACAATATTCTCGGTGAATGGTTGCCGGAAGAAGGTTATCCATTTAATGCACCTGGTCAAAGTGGCGCTATTATGAAGCAAGACTTTGGACCGAACATATCAATTAAACCTGTTCTTGATCCGAATGTTTCATCACGTGCATATAAGTTGATCATTGGTGAGGGTATTATGACCCTCGCATCACAAGCACCTGATCTGTATCATATGCGCGAAGTTCATCGACGCTTGCTAACATCAATGCAAGTTTCTGAAATTGACCAGATATTGAAACCAAAACAAGACACAACACCAATACCTCCACCTGAACAAGATCCAATCAGTGAAAATAAGTCTGTGATGGAAGGCAATCCTATCAAGGCATATAAGACACAAGATCATGCAAGTCATGTGATTGTGCATCAAAGTATGATTGATACCTTAGGACAAGACCAAGCAAATGATAATTCAGTTATGATCTCTGAATTTAAAAACCATATCCAAGAACATAAGACATTTGAATATGTAATTCATATGGAAATGATGACTGGGATTCAATTGCCTGACGATCCAACACAGATACCACCTGACATGCAAAATAATATTGCGATGCAAGCGGCACAACAATTGCAGCAACAACAACAGCAACAGCAAGAACAGAATCCACCTCCACCAGATCCAAATACAGTGATGATGGAAGATATTCGTGTCAAAGAAAAAGCAATTGATACAAAAGCAATGGAAAGCGAAGCACGTTTGCAACTTGAGCAAATGAAGATGCAAAGCGAATCTGAACATGAAAACATGAAGTTAAATATTCAGATGAAAGAGCTTGAGCTTGCTGAACGCCAATTAGCTGTCGATGAAATGAAACTCAATCTACAACATGAAGAAATGCAACTTCGTATGCAAGTTGAATATGCAAAAATTGAATCAGATAAAGAAAAATCTGATCTCACTGCCCAATCTAAGCTTATGGATTCCCAGATGCGTTATGAAAATAATCATCAAATCAATGAGCGAAAGATTGCTTCTGATGAGGATAAAGCCGAATTGGATGCACAGACTAAAGCCTACAGTGCCACTTTAAACTACGAGAAAGATAGTACGGCACAAGAAGAAGAGCCTGTCACAGATACTGAATTCTAATCTATTCTATTCTATATAATAATGATAAACAATTTATAAGGAAATAATCAATGTCAAATACTTTAATGGGCTCAAATGAAGCCGAAAATAGACTAAGAAGGTCCGTAGGGCAAGTAAATACAGGCCGTATTGAGTATCCAAAGGGTACTAATGAACGTGGTTCTAGTGGCCGTGAATATCATGCAGCTGGTGATGTCGTTGGTATGGATGAACGAGAAAATCATGCACGTGGTGACATGGTCGGTAAAAAAAAAGGATGCTCTGTAGGGAATGAAGGTTCTGCGCCTGGTCGTGGTGGTTCTCGAATGTCTTCGCACTATGGTGAACCAGATGGAGGCCGCCAGATGGGTGCTCCTCGTCATATGGCTGCGAAACAGGCACATGCTGAAAATCATGCTGCAGGTGATATGGTTGGTAATGGGACAATGATTAGCCCACGTCCAGTTGCTATGAATGGTGCTCCAGTTATGGACAATGCACGTATAGCTCCACAACCTTTACGTCGGGGTGGAAAAGCTCATCCACATCATCACCGTTACGAAAGGTAATCCATTATGGGTAAAATTATATTTGGATACAGTGAAGCTGAAGAACGTATGGCCAATGATAAAATGGAACCTAACAAGATGGTTTCTATTGATCATGATTTCTATACGAACAATCATAGTGCCTCTGATCGGAAGCGAAAAGAAGCACATAATGAGATCCACAATCATTTTGGTGATGATGTTGGTTATGCTGGTGAAAAACTAGCCGAATCAGCTAAGTCAAATAGCCGTGATGATCGTAATAAGTTTGCAATTGGCGGTGTCATTAAAGAACGCCGTGGATTCTATGAATAAATAAAACATGGATGGGCGTTAACGCTCATCCCTTTTCAACTCATTACGATTTGTAATCAGTTCAAAAAATTTAAATTGCTCAACCCTTCACAGATCATTTGAATCTATTCTATTCTGTACTTGATCGTTATTTATCCGGAATAATGGCCAAACTTATAGTTTAAGAGGTTTTTATGTCAGTTCAACAAGATATATTAAATACACTACAAAATGACTTTAAAGTATTATCAGAAAACACAATTGCATCTATTCTTCATAATGATCTGTCACATGTAGAATATGCTAACAATAAAGGCAAACTACAGGCGATTGGTTTTTCATACAATCTTGTAAAAGCCATTGCTGATTGGTTCGCAGAGAACCCAGATTCAGACACATTCCCCCAATCATTCTTGTCCAACAATTCAGAGAATGCACCGAAAGATTCGAGTGCCCCTGAAGTACATACGATCTCTATTGACCCTTCTGAAGGGTAAGTCTAGATGGATAATTTCAAGCATCCTGCTGATTGGACATCGGAAGATATCCATGAACTAGTAATGAAAGAAGTTGGCGTTGATATCCTTTATCCACGTGGCTTCGAAATACTCGTGAAACTTTGGATGCCTCCAGAGGAAGACGGCACAGGTATCGCATCAACCGATAACAGTCGTCGTAACGAACGTATTACAACCCGTGTCGGTCGTATTTTGCGTATGGGTCCTGAAGCATTTAGTGATCCTGCTCGTTTCCCTGCAGGTCCACGTGCCACATACAATGAATGGATTATTTTCCGAAGTATGGAACGTGATTTGATCCGTGTAAATGATCATTACCTTGCTCATATTCACGACGATCGTATTCGTTTGATGGTAACTCAACCTGAGCTCGTGCAGACAACATTCGATCTTGAATACGAACATAATGGGTAGGATATATGGTCAACATTATACAACCAACACAACGAACAAGTGTGACATTGAATGTTGATTCAGGTGAAATAGATGGGGGCCACAGCGTCCCCAACTCTCTTGAACAACTCGCTGGTCATACAGGAATCGTTGGTGCAATCAATGATATTAATCAAGAAAGCATCGATAATGATCAATCGTTAAGGACTGAATATAATATTCATGCAGAATCGCCTGAAGGTCACAATCACCCTCGTGAGCATGACTATGAGGAAAACAATTCTGAACATTATGAACAGCAACCTAAGCGAAAGACAACTAAGAAGAAGAGCAAAACTGCTGAACAACGAATACGCGAACTCTCCTATCAAAATCTACAGACTCAGAACGAGAAAGAAGAACTTGAGCGTGAATTGAAGCGTACACGTGATGAACATGCAGCATCATTACTCGATTTCGAAAAGAAACGCATAACTAATGATATTCAACGTGTCTCTAATATCATGGTGCAAGCAAAAGAAGAAGATGAAACACAAACCTATGTAGATGCAAATCGTGTCCTACATAAATTGCTTAGTAAAGAGTCTGAAGCAAATGATGCTTTAGAATATCTCCGTGATCATTATCAACAAGAAACACCGAATGATGATCAAGAATATCAAAGAGCCGCGGAACAACGTTTTCTCGAATTATCCGATAGAAAAGAACTACAAAGTGATTCATATACAGAATGGCTAAGGGAAAACCCTTATTACAATCCGTACGATGCTGAAAATTATGATGCAGATCTTTCAAACGATGTACATGACATTAAACGAAATTTCAATAAGTTCCTTAAAAGTAAACGAAATAGTAATTTTATTGGTACAGAAGATTATTATCAAGAATTGAATAATATCATTAATACAAAATTATTTGGTGATTACAATCACGGAAATCAACAACAATGTTATTCAAATCAAGGTTATTCAAATCAAGGTTATAATCAACGAGAGGACGAAGACATGAGTGCACGTCATACAGTACATATTGACCCACAATATGATCAATCATTACAAGGTGCAATGCCTGAAGGACAGAATAGAATGCATGGTCAGTATCCTGAACCTGATGCATATCAACAGTCTGCACCACAACAATATCAACAACAAAGACAATCAGCACCACGGAATGTTATGCCTGTGAATCGTGCTGGTTACTCACAACAGTTCTCAGCAAATAGTCTTCCTCCATTAGATGCAATTGAACATAAATTGGCGTTGCAAATTCCAATGTATGACAACCAGGGACGCGCTCTGAGTGAGAATGAACGTATACATGAATATCGGCGTGGTAAGGCTGATTTAATGAAAGGTAGATAAGTATGTACATGGATTTAGATAAATTCATTAATGCATTTAATTCTAGAGAAGTAAAAGAATTTAATTTATTTTCATATTTAATAAAATATTTAAAAGATAATACTGATTTGAAATTAAATAGTATAGTAATGAGTTCTTATACTGATGAAGAAGAAATGGAAAAAAGAGATCTTATTATTAAAGTTAATTGCCATAATGAATATGATAAAGACATAAACTTTTCATTCATTAATTCAATTAATATTTCAGAACATGAATCTTTTATTAAAAGAATAGAGGAATAAAGTATGTCACGTACAAAAGGAAGTTTGAATAAAGAGAAAGAGGATCGTCCAGTTGAACCAGCTGTATATGGTGAAAATCGTACAGTTGATAACAGTTATATGTATCCAGAACAAAATGTTCGGGCATCATCACTTCCAATCGATGGTCTAACAAAAGAAACAGCAGGATTTCAGCCACGTTCACGTGAACCATTCACACGTGAATCAGATATGCGTACAGATCGTTTCGTAAACTATTATGAGCAGACGGTAGCTGAAGCTCATAAGGGTAAGACCCATATGCCAGAAGAGCTTATACCTGATGGCTATGTATTCATGTGGGCTCGTGAATCTTGTAAAGGTCGTCCAGATCATGGAAACTTAAGTGATCTTGAAACACGTCATGGTTGGGAATATGCAACAGCATCACAGTTCCCGACAAAAGCATATTACGATGACAATGGCGACATCCAAGACTCAAGTAGTCGTGTTCGATGTGGTGGTCTTATTGGCATGATTCGTAAGAAAGAGATCCACGAAGCACAATTGAAGCAACTGTCACGATTGCGTAATACTCAGAGTCGAATGCAACAACAACTTCGCTCACGTGATGGTGATTTGCATCCATTTAGTAATCAAACTGGATTCAAAAATAATAATCAATTCTTTCCATCTGATGAAGTATCACGTTCATTCGCTTCTTCATTTTAAAACAATATTATTTATCATATTTAAGGACACATCTTCGGATGTGTTTTTTTTATATGCTAATCCCTTCACTTATACAAATATAGTAAATATACTATAAATAACATCGTAGATCTAATCTATGCACGTGTAAGAAAAAGGACATTTTTACACGCTCTTACTTCGGTATGTTCCTGACGTCCAAAAAATATTCATGTTTTTTGTAATCAATACATAACGAGGTAAAATTATGTCACAGACAGCTAATCCATACGGATTGTCGCAAGTCGCCTACAAAGGTGGTAAATTCCGCGCATCCGTTTCTACTTATTATATTTCTTCTGGTTACGCACTTTCATTCGGCCAAGGTGACCCTGTTCAAATGGGAACTGGTGGTTACGTAGGTGCATATTCTGGCAATGTTCCGACGGTACAAGCAGCAAATACAATGACGCTTGGTACATTTGTCAGTGTTAAATATGTTAACACCCAAGGTCAAACAGTTATTAGCCCTTATTGGCCGGCTTCTACAGTTACATTCGGTGGCCAACCTGCAATCGTCACAGTAAATGATCTTCCTCTTGTTGTCTATCAAGTCCAAGGAAATGCTTCCTTACAATTAACTGCTCCAGCAACAGCTATTGGTAAGAATTATAATTTGAACCCAGTCGCGCCAAACCCAGCAACAGCTCAGTCACTTGTTTCATTAAATATCTCCTCAGGTGGTAATGCTGCTGCTTGGGCTACATGCAAAATCGTTGGCCTTGCTGATGCAAAAATTGGTGGTACTAATTCCTGGTATGACCCATATCCAGACCTCCTCGTGATTATAAACAACCATGCCTACAAAATTGGCACTAACGGTACTAACTAGGAGATTTTAGATTATGTCAAACACAGTAATTACAGCGGCGAATTTGCCGAACCTCCTTATTCCTGGCGTACGCGGGATTATGGCTGACTACCTTTATTACATGAATGAATGGAAACAGATTTATACAATTCTTCCATCTATCAAGCACACTGAAGTTGATATTGAAACGGTTCCATTGAATGCAGCCGGACAATTCTCAGAAGGTGCAGATATCCCATTGGGTACTATGTCTCAACTTTACACTACATATAGCGACATGATGCAATATGGTGTTGGATTTGTTATCACTGCAATCGCAATTGAAGACAACTTGTATCCTGACCAATTCCCTAAGGGTATTTTGGGTATTAAAGAAAACTTGAACATTCTTTCTGAACAACAAGGTATTGCTCTTTTCGATAACGCATTTAATACAGCTGATCCTGAATTTGTACTGGCTGATGGTCAACCTATGTGTTCAGCAAATCACCCAATTCAAGGTGGAACAGTTAGTAACACAATTACACCAACACAGTTGAATGAAACATCTGCAGAATCATTGATTAAGACAATTCAATACTTTAAGGACAGCTCTGGTTTACCACGTAAATTTGAAGCAAAGACTTATCTTGTTGGTATCGAAAATCAGTTTACAGCTGAGATTTTGACAGGTTCAACCTATCGTCCATTCGATACAACCAACGCAGTTAACCCATTGACTTATGGCGAATACATGCAAGGTGGTTTCTTATTGAGTCATTACATGGCGAACCCAACTAACTACTTCATTTTGACAAACTATAAAGAAGGTTTGGTTCACTATCTCCGTAAGAGTATTGAAATCCAGATGACAACTGACCAAGCAAACCGGAACCTCGCTGTTTATGGTAACGAACGTTATCGTAATCGTTGTAGAAATTTCCGTGCAGTTGCTGGCGTTCAATCATTCTAAGGGGGACGAAACATGGCGATTACAACACAATTACTCGATAGTAATGGGTTAGTTACTTCTGGAATACCTCAAACGGTTAGCTTTGTTAATAACTCGTTTACAACGGATACAAATGGTGGGGTGCAATTCCCCCTCCAACAAGGTGTTCCTTTACAAGCGGTTTATCGATTTAAAGTTATTCCTGCGTCAGAAGATCTTGATTGTATTGCACAAATACATACATACACAGCTGCTGGATTCGTTACATTTAATGCCTCAGATACAGCTTCGGCGGGTGAGATACCTTTTTGTTCAAATGTAGTTTATTACAAAGGTCAAACGATTAATTTACCAATCAATCCAAACTTTACCGGTGGTAATGGATGTATAAAATTAGACTGTGAACGTACTGTTTGTTTAAATTTTGGTGCAGAGACAACTAATGACTTCACGGTGACAATCGCTGGTTGGGATTATCGTGGTACAGCAGTTTGTGAAACACTCACATATACAACAGCTGAGCCAGCAGATGGTCAAACGCATAGCGAAAAAACATACTTAATACTTGGTTATATTTATATCAGTGGT
>ERZ1292644.1465-Hain-H14-01um-R2-1465-length-12175-cov-3_pt1 | contig 10859 bp, 14 predicted proteins | sample MGYA00564402_ERZ1292644 | MGnify/ENA primary metagenome ERZ1292644 (study PRJEB36523, sample SAMEA6512644) | groundwater metagenome | collected 2019-01-09 | study: AquaDiva: Metagenomics assemblies of 32 groundwater samples | reverse complement strand
GGGGGCTGGGGCCTTCCGCCTGGACGGCCTCGACACCATCCGCTTCGACCGCGACCGCGAACCGGGCGGCAGGCCGCCCATATGAGCGTCTGCGTCATGATCCCGAGCCGTAGTCGGCCGGCCAACTTCATCGCCGCCGCTCACTCCGTCGCCGATACTGCCCCGTCCGCCATCACCATCGGGTACGTCGATGTCAACGATCCCGACTACCAGGCCTACCTTGCGCTGGAACTCCCGCCACGCACCAGGCTCGTGACCGGCGTTCAGCTCGGACCAGCACGCTCCGCCAACCTGATCGCCCAACAAGAGCCCGGCCACGACTGGTTCGGACTCATCACGGACGATTCCATCATCGAAACAAACGGCTGGGACGAGTACCTCGCCAGCCTCTCGTTTGCCGGCGGCGTCGGCGTCGTCTCGCCCGCCCACAACTTGGGTCCACACGTCGATATGCCGTTCGTCTCACATGCCTGGATCGCAGCGCTCGGCTGGTTCTCCCACCCGAGGCTGTGCCATTTCTGCTGGCCTACCCTCAACGCCTTGCTCGCCGAGGTCTGCGGCTGCCTCGTCCATGGCGACCTCCGACGCTTCGCGCTCCACCACGAGCAGCGCGCCAGCTACTCCTTCGATGCAACCGCGAGCGATGCCGTCGCCTTCTACGAAATCCTGCTCTACGAGTGGCCGTTCCTGCTTGACAGCCTCAAGGATGCCCAATGAGCGTGATCGTTGCGATTGCCAGAGACTCCCGTGTCTGTATGGCGGCTGATTCCCAGGCCACGAACAACGGCAGCAAGCTGCAGCTCGCCCGAACGACCGCTAAGATCGTTCGGCTCGGTGACTTCTTGTTCAGCATTTCCTCCCTGCCTGTGGGTGAGTTTCTGCGGCGTCGTTGCTCGGTTAGTCCCCTTGCCGGCCTCGGGCTAGATCAGGCCGCCGCCCTGCTCGCTGACTCGCTGCGACAAGATTTCAAGGAACGCGCGCTGCTCGAAGTGAGAGAAGGGCAGAGCTACCTGCCGGGCGAGATTATCGTCGCTCGCGGCTCGGAGTTCGTGATCCTCGATAGTCTAGGCTCTGTCATGCGCGCAGATCACCCCTGGTGGGCGCTCGGTTCCGGCGGTCCCGAAGCCCGGGCTGTGCTGTACGCGCTGTGCCGCGACGACACCCGCGACACAGAATGGATCGCTCGCCTCGCCGTTGACGCGGCCTGCGCTCTCGACAACGGCTGTTCTCCGCCGATCGTCGTTGAGTGGACCAACCCGGCATGAAGATCCTGCTGATCTGTCCTACTCGTAAGCGTCGGCAACCTGTCGTCGATGCGATCACTTCCTTCCTAGCGACCTCACGCGATGCCGAGCTGGTCATTGCGGTGGATGAAGATGATTCCTTGTACGATGGCCTGGACCTCCAAAATGGGCGCGTGTCAATGCTCCGTACGCCCACGCAGGGGCCTGGCGCGGCCCTGAACTACGTTGTCGGCCGAGTTCCCGCCGATGTCTACGGGATGATTCCAGACGACGGACGGATCGAAACGCCCGGCTGGGAATCCTGCGTGCTCGAGGCATTCTCTGGGTTCAGGGCCGGGATTGGCGCCCTCTCACCAGCACACGCTCATGGCTCGTACATGCAGTTCCCGTTCGTCTCACGCCGCTGGATAGAGGTCCTTGGTTGGTTCGCACACCCGAGCCACTTCCACTTTTGCTGGGACACGATCCTGGAAATGCTCGGCGACGCGACCCAGATCGCTTATCCATCGAAGGAACAGTTCTACATCCGCCACGACTGCGTGCTGCCACCCCACAACTACGACACGAAGTTCAACGAGGACTGCCAGAAGTTTCTGGCCTGGTGCGTGACCGAGCGTCGGGAACTCGTCCAGAAGCTCCGCGAGGCAATCGCGAATGGCTGATGTCTTGGTCATGTGCCCGACACGCCAGCGCCCAAAGGAGTTTGCCTTGATGGCCAACTCTTTCGCGCGTACCAGTTCGCGGGCCGACTTGATCGCCTATGTAGATGAGGACGATCCAGCCGATTACGATTTCGACTTGCCGCGAGTCACGATCCGTCGTGGACCTCGGATCGGTACTGTTGCCGTCTGTAATGAACTGGCCAAGATAGCCAGCTACCGCGCCTACGGCATGGTGCCCGACGACAGCGAGTTTCTCACCGAGCGCTGGGATGACTATGTGGTTCGCGCCATCGACGAGCTACCGAAGCACGTTGGCGTCGTCTCCCCACACCACAATCTTGGCGTACACGTCGACATGCCGTTCGTCTCCCGAGAATGGATCGACGCCACCGGCTGGTTTGCCTACCCTAAGGCGTTCCACTGGGTCTGGCCTATCATCACCGGCCTGATCGGAGATATCTCCCAATGTCTCGTGCGGGCCGGCGAGCAGGAGTTCTCGATCAAACACCTAGGCACCACGACGGTCGGACAGCCCCTGGAATGTCAGGAGTCGGACATACGCGAATTCTTCTTCTTCGTGGCCCTTGAGAACGACGAACGGTTGCCGTGCGTGGTCGAGCGAGTGCGGGAGGCGATGCGATGAAAGAGTGGCCCCCGAACGGCGAACTCGCCATCCGGGAGGCGTTGGCGTGAACCCGGTTGTCAAGGCAGTTCTTCCAATACTCCCGCGCTTCGGCTTCCAATGCGGCTACGCATGCGAACTCGGTGCCTCAGATGGTCTTCATTATTCCAACACACTGGAAATCGAACAGCGTGGCTGGATCGTCCTGTGCGTGGAACCTAATCCGCAACTCGAGGCCGAGGGGCGGGCCAACCGCCGTCTGTGGCGCTGCGTGGCTGCCGGCCCCGAGGACCTGTCAACCGCCAGCTTCACCGTCGTTGGCACGCGTCGCCCGTGGTCCTCGAGCTCAGCACTCGTCGTCCGGGACGACTACGCTGCCGTCTACGACGGCCCCCGAAACGTGATTCAGGTCCCAGTACTTCGGCTCGATCGGATCCTCGAAGAAGCCGGCTTCCCGAGGCTCGACTTCCTGTCGCTCGATGTCGAAGGCTATGAGGCCGAAGTCTTGCGCGGCTTCACCATCGAACGCTGGAAACCCAAAGTTATGGCCGTCGAATCGCTCAACAACGACCTCCCCATCCCTGAGGGCTACGCGCTCCGCGAGCGCATTCTCTACGACAACCTCTACCTGAGGACCGCGCCATGAAGGAATGGCCCCCGAACGGCGAACTCGCCACCATGATCGCCAGCCACTTCCCGCCTGGCTACGAAGGCTACGCCGTCGATGTCGGTGCCTCCGACGGCATCTCGATCAGCAGCACTTTCCCGCTGGAGAAGGAAGACCGCTGGACCATCCTGTGCGTCGAGCCCAATCCGGTCTTCTGGCCGCGCTTGAAGGAACTGCGTGCCTTCGTCGTCGGCTGCGCCTGTGACGCCGAGCCGGCCGAATCCATGCCTTTCTACGTCTGGAAGGACAACCCGGATGCCTACTCGTCGCTGCGTCCGAGCCACCCGGAGCACCCGCTGAGCGCCGGCGGTTACTCCGTGATCGAAGTGCCAGTCAAGACTCTCGACCAGGTCCTTGTCGAAGCCGAGTTTCCGCAGCTCGACGCCGCCTGCATCGATGTCGAAGGGACCGACCTCGATGTTCTCAAGGGCCTCAACCTCCTGCACTGGAAGCCGCGGGTCGTGGTCGTCGAGTCGTGGGCGGAAGAAAACCCGGCGCTCGAGCAGTACCTGGCCGCTCGCGGATACTCTAAGATTAAGCGGTTTGTCGACAACCTGATTCTAGTCCGCAATGGCTAGTCTCTATCGAAATGTGTATCTGCCACAACGTTATAAGGCGGGAATGCGCGGCCAGATTCACGAGCATCGGCTAATAGCCGAGCACGTACTCGGTAGGCCACTTCGGCGCGATGATATTGTTCACCACGTCAACGGTAACGGGCACGACAATGGTGCTGGCAACCTAGTCATCTGCCAAGGACAGGCCTATCACTTGCTCTTGCATGCCCGACAGAGGGCGTTGCGGGCTTGCGGTCATGTGAGTTGGCGGCGGTGTGTCTTCTGCCACCGGTGGGATGATCCCTCAAACATGATTCTCCGGAGGCCAAGTTCGTTGTACCATCACTACTCATGCAGCCGTGAGTACTCACGCAATATGGCACGGCAAAGAGCGGTAAGGGTCAATGCTCTACGCCGGGAGCGGTATCATCAGAAGAAAAAGGAAGGCAAGCTATGAGCGCAGCCAGCCTGAGCCTCGTCACAAACGTCTGCCGCGAACGCTCCACCTGCCGCGTCTGCGAGGGCTCAAGCCTCGAACGCGTGCTCGACCTCGGCACTCACTACCTGGCTGGTTTCGTTCGCGAGCGAAGCGACCGCTTGCCCAAAGCCCCGCTCGACTTGGTTGTGTGTTCCGACTGCGGCCTGGTCCAGCTCCGCCACACCGTCACTCCCGATCTCCTCTGGCGCGAGTACTGGTACCGGAGCGGCATCAACCAGACCATGCGAGACGCCCTCCAGGACGTGGTGAAAGATGGCTTGACCTACCACGAGCGGGGTACCTGGCTCGACATCGGCGCCAACGACGGCACGCTTCTCAGTCTCGTGCCGGCCGGATTCCTCAAGGTCGGCTTCGAGCCGGCCAAGAACCTGTTGCCCTGGCTCACCGAGCACGCCAACCTCGTGGTCGGCGACTACTTCCACACCGTGGACGACCTTCGTGGTGCCTGTCAGGTCATTACGAGCTGTGCCATGTTCTACGACCTGGACGACCCGAACGCAATCGTCGCTGATATCGTCGCCTCGCTCGCCGACAATGGCGTCTGGATCAATCAGCTCTCGCACACGCCCGACATGCTGGCCGCCAACGCCTTCGACAACATCTGCTTCGAGCATGTCTGCTACTATGACATCGAGGCCCTGCACGCCCTCTATAGGCGCCACGGACTGTTCATCACGAGCGTCAAGCTGAACGACCTGAACGGCGGCTCGATTCGAGTCGCCGCGACCAAGAAGCGGACCGATGCCTGTAGCCTCGGCGGAGTTCCCAGAACCCGTCGAGACGATCTGAGTGCCTTCGCCGGCCGCGTGGTTCGCTGGAAGGCGCTCATGGAACGGCTCTTGACCAGCGACCTCGTGGCCCGCGGCGACATCTGGCTCTACGGCGCGAGCACCAAGGCCAGCACCTTCCTCCAGTACCTGGACCTGCCCGGATTGTTCATCGCCGCCGCCGAGCGGAATCCCGCGAAGCATGGCCTCGTCACCGCTGGCACCTGGATCCCGATTCGCTCCGAGGAAGAGTTCCGTGAGGCTGCGCCAGCGTTTGCGCTCGTTGGACCGTGGGCGTTTGCCAGGGAGGTGACAGAACGCGAGAAGGATCTCCGCGCCCACGGCACCGCCTTCATCTTTCCCCTGCCCGATCCGAGGTTCGTGCTGTGAGCCGTTTCCCGAAGGCGGTCCTGCCGCCGGTGTTCTACATCGTGGTCGTCAAACGCAGGGGCCGGGACAAGCTCAGCTACGGCGAGCGATTGCGTGACGCGGCCAGCATTGCGCTCCCGGGCGAGCGATTTATCTTCGTTCGCTATCAGCGAGGCCCGGAACTGGTCGGAGCCGGCGGTGAGTTCGCCAAACACCCGAGGAGGAGAATCCGATGAGCACGGTGTTTACCTGTCCCGGCAAGCTCGGCGATGCAATCCACCAGTGGCCGGTCGCTTTCTGGTGGCATCGCGAGCATCAGGAGCCCTACGAGGCTTGGCTCGACGAGAAGACCTGTAAGCCGCTCGTCTCGCTGATCGCCGCTCAGCCCGGTTGCAGTGCCGTGATCCTCAAGTCGGGCATCGAGTCCTACCACTGCGGTGGCCAGCCCTGGAACTTCGGCTTGAAGCCTGAGGAGTACGTCGGTCGCCGGATCGTCCATCTCGGACTTCGAGGCTTCCCCCATCGGCAGCTCACCCTTGAAGCCTTCGAGAGCAGCAAGCTTGGCCTCGTCGTTCCATCGGCCGAGCTCGCCGAGACGCCGGTGTTCGCGATCCCCGATCCGCGTCCTGTGGTGAATCGCCTGCTGCTTCACGGGATGGCTGTCTGCCCGCACTCGGGAGCCACGCCGGGATTCTGGCGGTTCCTCGCTCGCGTGCGCGACGAACTGCCGGGGTTCTTCGAGGAGATCGTCTGGATCGGCTCGGCCCGCGATCGCGAGGTTGGGGTCGCCACCTATCCGGCTTGGGGCCAGTTCGACGACGAGGGGGACTTCCTCTCGGTCGCGCGCCTCATGGCTGGCTCGCGCATGGTGATCGCCTGCGGCAGTTCGATGGCCGCCTTGGCCGGTGCTCTCAAGGTCCCGTGCGTGCGGATCCACGATGCGATCGGGCAGGCGCCGGCGGTGATCTGGTCGAACCTCGGCCGCAACCAGTTGAATGCCACGGAGTTGGGACTGCGGACCGAATGGACCGAGTTCCGCGACCGTATCTTGAAGGAGGCCCCGTGCCCGACACCGACCCAGTGAGTAGCCGTGCTGCAGCGTTCGCCAACCAGTTCTCGCAGGGCAGCATGACGGGTTTCACTGAGCCGCCACTCGTCGATCCCTTCGATCCCGACGCCAAGCAGGCTCGTCGGGAGCCATCGCCGGACCCCGGCCCCATGCCGGCCCCGCCCCGGGCCGAAATCCCGGACGACGACGAACCAACGCCCCACCCGCCTTGGCCAGAAGAACTGGTACAGGGTCGCGGACCGACCATCGCTGAACCTAGCAGTCCGGGTCAGGAGAGGGCGGAACTGGTGGTCCTGGATGGCCACGCTAGCTACAAGGGCCAAACGGTCAGCCTGAACGATCACGAGAAGGCAGCCGTCGGCCGAATCGTGCTGGAATCGGCGCAACGGGTGATCCGCGAGCATCTCGCTCAGGCTCGCAAACTCGCCCCGCGCCGGCGTCGGACAGTTCCGGAGCCGGCCCCGGAGCCGCCCAAAGCCACTCGCCGTGGCCGCAAACGCCGCGAGCCGTCCTCGGATGGCTCGCCGGCAGGAGAATCCACATGAACCCGTTTCGCGGTATCCTGTTCTTCTCAGCCATCGAGACCATCACGGTCGTCGTCTGGGCCGTCGTGCTTGGTCTCGGGGCCGAGGCCCCACAGACCACGAAGATCGTCGCAACCGTCGTGCTCTTCATCGGTTACGTGATCGAGCATGTCGTGGCCTTCAACGTCGGGAAGAACCGGCCGTTCTTCTCGTTCCCACAGCCCTGACAGGAGGTATCCGATGCCCAAGAAGATCCCTGGCATGTTGACGGTCGAGTTCATCGTCATCAGCGACGACGGAACAACTGAGAGCGGTGCCGTTCGCAACGCTCCTGGCGCGTTGCCGTTCAAGACGATGCGGGCAGTCTCTATCGCCATCAAGAAACTGCTCGGCGAGAAGGACCCGGAAGCTCCTGCCATGCCGCCACCGCCCATGACGACCACCACCAGTGCCTGAGGGACTACCTAGTTCGTCGCTCGGCGGGTCGTGGTACCCCTGTCCGCGCTGCGGGGTGGTCTACGTGATCCCGGCCGGGGAGTCCCGGCCGTGCCCGGTCTGTGCGCTTCGGGCCGACCTGGGGCGGCCGCTGGCCAATGGCTGAGACAATCGCTGGCCTCGTCGATCGGCTGACGATCGTCAACCTCAAACTTTGGGCCGTCCAGGCCAGGGTCCATCAGGCGGCGCGGGACCGGGAAGGCTTGGACGCCGACACCGTCCAGAAACTGGCCAGCCTCAACCTCGACCGGAATCGGCTGATGGCCGAGCTGGACACGGCGATTGACGTCGCCATCCGGGCGGGCCGGGCTGAGGTTGACCCGCGGGTGAAGATCACCTAGTCTCCTGGGCACATCGGACAGGGGATACGGAACCCTCCTTAGCGGCCCACGCTGCGGCCTCGGAGTTGCCAGCCGGGGCCGCGCGTGTTGTTGACCGCGTCCGGGCAATCGGCCTATCCTCCCTGCTGCCATGGCGACAGGGACGTTGTCAGCCAGCCGGCCCGCTTCCTCGCTCGGTCGGCGACCACGCGAGACCGAGCTCATCGCGCTCGTCGACTCGCGCTACCAGGCGTCGGTCCGAGCCCACCACTCCTTCTACAGCCGCCTCGGCCAGTGGTACACGACCTACCGCGGCACCCAGCGCAAGCCGATCGAGTTCCGGAACAACATCTCGATCCCGTTCATCTTCGCGATGTGCCAGTCGGACGTCGCCCGCAAGGTCCAGATCTCGCTCGGCTCCTGGCCGATCGTCTCGTTCTCCGGCTACGCCCCCGAGGACCAGGCCCGGGCCAAGCGGAACGAGGGGCTGATCTCCGCCCAGCTCAAGGACAACGACTCGATCTCGAAGGGCGTGGACTTCTTCCTGACGGCCGACCTGTACGGTGTGGCGATCGCCCGCTACGGCTGGAAGCGGATCGTCCGCCGTAACCGAATCCGCCGGATGGAGCAGGTCGCTCCCGGGTTTTCGATCCCGGTGGTGCGGACCTACGACGCCGAGATTTACAACGGACCGAACTGGGAAGTGCGCGACCCGTTGGACGTGAAGGTCCAGCCTGGGAAGAAGTACATCCGGGACATGGCCTGGATCGTGGACGAATACTGGCTCGACTACGACGACATGATGGACGAGGTCGCAGCCGGCGACAGCTACTTCGACGCGGCTGCGGTGCGGCAGCTCAAGGATTTCCCGATGGGTGGCGACGCCACGGCCTACTTCCGCTGGCGGATGGCGGTCGCGGGCGGCACGAACGACTACCTCAGTCGCCTCTCGGAGAAGTACTCGAAGCCCGTGCACATCAAGGAGATGCTGGGCCTCGTGCCGGACGAATTTGCGACTGACGGGATCCGTGCCCGGTGTATCGCGATCGGTAACGACCGGGTGATCTTGAAGGACCGCGAGATGCCGTTCTGGGATCAGCAGAAGCCGTTCATCGCCTACTCGCCGATGCCCGACCCGCAGCAGTTCCACGCGCCCGGCAAGGTCGAGATCGCCGAGAAACTCCAGAATGCCGCCGAACGGCTGGCTAACAACAAGCTCGATGCCCTGGACCAGGTGATCGACCCGCAGTACGTCATGTCGTCCTCGGCCGGGATCAACAAGGACAACCTGTTCTCGCGCGCCGGCCGGATCATCCTGGTGGACGGTAGCGCCGACGAGACCAACATCCGAGCACTGGTACCGCAGATGAATGGCTTCCAGGCGGCCTATGGGGAGATCGGGACGCTCTGGCAGTACATGCAGCTCGGGGCTGGGATCAACGACATCATCATGGGGTTGCAGCCGGGTGAGCGCGAGACCGCTCGCGGCTTCCTCGGCCGCCAGGAGAACACGCTCACGCGGCTCTCGCTCGAGGCCAAGCTCGCCGAGGAGCAGTTCATCGAGCCGCTCGCCAACGCGTTCCGGAAGATGAACCAGTGGTGGCTACCGGTGCCCTACGAGCAGAAGATCCTGGGCAGCCTCGCGACCACGAACCCGATCACCGGGCTTGCCTATCCCCAGCAGGTCACGCGGATTGACTACGACGACCTGGTGCCCGACTATCGTGCCCGGGCAGTCGGGGCGACCCAGATGATGGGCCGGAACGTGCGCCAGCAGAACTTCATGGCGCTGCTCCAGGTCATGTCGGCAAATCCGGCGCTGATCCAGCTCATCAACTGGGGCAACTTCGCGCGCCAGGCGTTCGAGGTGTTCGACATGAAGAATGTCGAGGAGCTGCTGGTGGACCGGGTCCCGATGGTGAATCAGATCGCGGCTGACAACGGGCAGAGCCCTCAGTCGATCGCGCGGCTCGCGACCGAGCCGCTCGGGCAACTGAATCCCGACGTGCTGGGTGCTCTGCTCGGTGGACAGGCGGAGGCGCCGTTGGCGTCATTTCGCTGATGCTGTCGAGTGAGGAAGTCGAGAAGCTGCGCGGGCTGCTGCAAACCAGCGCTTGGCGCGAAGTCGTGGTCCCGAAGCTCGAGGCTCGCAAAAAGCGGATGGAGGAGATCGGTCTGATGCTTCCCACCGAGCGGCCCGAGCCATACAAGGGCCTCGACGATCAGATGGCGACGTCGCTCGCTCGTGGCGAAGCCCGCTGTTGTGAATGGTTGCTGCACGCCTTCGAGAACGAGGTGGTCGTGCACGACTTGAACCATAAGCGCGACGAACAAGCGCGCGAACCCTGATCGGCAAACCCGGCCCAGGAGGAACAAGATGCCAGATCAAGACCCGGCTGCGGCAAACCCGACGGCCGAGGACTACGCGGGGCGGAAGGACCTGGACGATCTGCGCCAGGCCTATCGCTCCTCAGGCACAGAGGCGGTGCGGCAGAAGCAGCGCGCCGATCTGTTCGAACAGGAAGTGAGCCGGCTCCAGTCGGCGGCAAACCCGCGACCGGACCAGCGGCCACGCTACGAGGAATCGCTCGAGACGTTGGGCCTGCCGCTCGGCGATCTCGATGCCTTCGTCAGTAGTCGAGTCGAGCGAGCGGTTCAGGGGGCACTCCAACCGATTGTCCAACAGCTCGAAGGCACGGGGCGGGCACGCCAGCACATGCTGACGAACTACGGGCCCGATTTCGTCAAGTTCGAGCAGGACCTTGCCCAGTACTTGCAGAGCGACCCGCAGGTCCAGAACACCTACACCAGTTTGTTCAAAGCCGATCCGGCCGGTGCGGTCGAGTGGGGTTTCCTGAGACTCGCCGACGCGCGGCGTCGGGCTCATCCTCAAGGCGAGCCCGGAAACGGCCCCGAGCCCGATCCGACACAGCAGCACGCGCGTGTACCTTCGGCAGGCGGAGGCGGGCCAACGCGGCCTCGCACCGAGCCTCAGTGGGACGCGGCACGTGAAGCCTGGGAAGCATTTCAGAAGGAGCCGAGCCGGCAGAATGCGGAGCGCTAT
>ERZ1292644.865-Hain-H14-01um-R2-865-length-17474-cov-9_pt1 | contig 10871 bp, 19 predicted proteins | sample MGYA00564402_ERZ1292644 | MGnify/ENA primary metagenome ERZ1292644 (study PRJEB36523, sample SAMEA6512644) | groundwater metagenome | collected 2019-01-09 | study: AquaDiva: Metagenomics assemblies of 32 groundwater samples | reverse complement strand
ACTCTGCTGGCTGGGCTCCCAGTCCAAGCGGGCATCACGGTCAACGGTGCGGTGGAGAACGCCAAGCGGCGAGTCCGGTCCGGCACAACTGCCGTAACGGGCATCACGGACTCCGGCGCCTTGCTGACCGACCAGGATGGGGCTGAGGTCAACATACGGGCCATTGGCAACACCGTCAGCACCACCTACGACATCAGCGCCGGCATTGCGTACAACGCCCCGCTGGTTGGCATGTGCATCAAGGCGAACGCCTCCAGCGAGTATGGCCTGATTGACCTGACCTACCTCGGCAACTAACAGAGGAGGGTCAGCCGTGGCAACCAAAGAGCAACTCATGGCGATGGGTGCGGAGGAGCGGTTCATTATTGACCGTGAAACGCACCCATCCTTCTTCGAGTCCAGCGTGCCGTTGACCGAGAATGACACGGCTCTGCTGGGACATCGGGGCAAATACCACCTTGTCCACCTCAAGCCCATGTCGATCTTTGTCTGCGCCATTGGGAATATGTGGGTTCCAGGTGGACACCACCGTGCGGTCGATATGGTGAAGGCGATGGAGCAGAAGGGCTACACCATCGCTTACGAGGAAATCCACGATGGCTGCGTCATGCCGGGAGACCGGATTGGGCAGATGCGGACGGAAGCGACCTACATGGCGCTGGACTCCGGCGCTGAATGGCTCTTCATGGTGGAGAACGACGTGCTGCTGGAACTCGATACCCTGGAGAGACTGCTGGGGTGCGACTTCCCGGTGGTGGCGCCCTATATCAACGACCTGGAGCAAAGGTGGCCTGGCACAACCCTCTCCGGCCCCGCATACCTGCCGCATAGCGGAATCCACCCCGTCCTGTGGACCGTGATGAGCGCCATGCTGTTCAACACGAAGGTGTTCAATGCGATAGGGCCTAACGTGTGGGGCAGCCACGGCGGGATTAACGAATACCACCTGGCCCAACGGTTGAACCACGTGGGGCACCGGATTTACATGGATACCGACGTGGTGGTGAACGTGGCCCGCAGCCCGTCCCGACCCCGCAGTCTCACTTGGGACGAATTACAGGCGGGAACCAGGGCGGCGTTTGAACGGAGCCGCAACGAGGAGCGAGACCGCAGACCCCCAGAGGGGTTTGACCCCATATTCGGTGAGAATCACCTATCTCGCAGCGGGGCCTATGAACCTCTGGGGAGTTCCTTCCGGCAGCGAGCCAACATAATGGCCCCGCTGCAGCTACCTCGTGCGGAGCGGCGGCGTCAGCAATTCAAGAGAGGCGAGAATGGGAATAGTAATCAACATCCCGGTTGATATGTTCAAGCTGGTGGAGCAACGCTTGAAGTACAAGTTCTGGGATAAGGGACGGGAGCGCAGCAACCATGCGAAGCAGTTCATGGACGCTGGGGCGGTGGCGGTGCGTTGCATCATGAAGCATGACCAGCTTGCTTATACTGGCCCCCCTGACGACAAGGTGCGGGCCTGGGTCTGCCTGCGCTGTCACGGCGCCGCCTGTGAGCCGGAAATCATCCACCGAGGCTTCGACTTTGATACCGCTCCGGACTGGATAGTCGATGAAATCCTCAACCTGGACTTGCAGCGGCAGAATCAGGGCAACCCCAAGATGTTTGCCATGGGGAACGGACGTTAGATGCTTTCCACCTACCGAGCGGCCACACTCAATACCGTCGTGGCGGCGGCTGGCTCCGCCATGTTCTTTGTCATCACGGGTTCCGCCAACGTAACCCGCAGGGTGCGTAAGATTCGGGTCAGCGGTGACACGCTCACGACCCTGGCGGTTGGCAGCATCGTGGTGGAGAAGTGGTCAACAACGGCGCCAGACGGCGGGACGGTCACGACTCTTACACGGGTGCCGTTGGATTCAGCCTTCCCTGCTGCGCAAACTGATGGGCTGGTGCAGGTCTACACTGTGGCCCCCACTGAAGGTACGCTGGTGGGCACCATCGCTTGCCGCCGCCACGTTTGGAAGTCCTCCACGGTCGTAGATGCTCCCTTCGCTGAGGCGGAGTTCGACTTCGACAACAAAGGGGACGACGGACGGCTGGGTATCCCCTTGCACGGCCTGCTTGAGGCTCTTAGCCTCGCCTTTGGCGCTAACCCTGCCTCAGCCATCACGCTGGCGGTCGAGGTCGAGTGGACAGAGGAAGCGGGGCGGTAGATGCCGCACACAACGGGAGGGGCATATCCGAGCAAGCCAGGGCACAAGAAGCCTCGGGCACGGACTCCGCCTATCATTCGCCGGAAGAACCCCCCCAAGCCACTTCAGAAGAGGCGGGGAAAAGGGAGTTAGCGTGTGCCGGTTATACAGTCGCTCGACCGTGAAGGCATCCGTCTAGCCGTTGGTTATAACGCCAATGCGGTCTTTGAGGGGTCCACAACCTCTGCCTCCGCTGGCACTACGGACATCATCGACACCAAGCTGCGGGGCGGTGCGAGCGATTACGCTGGTAAGTGGATCATCATCACGTCCGGCGCCCGTGACGGCGATACCGCTGTCGTCACATCTAACACCGCCACTCCTGTAACTCTGACCGTCTCGCCCGCTCTTGGGGGAACCCTGGCCAGCGGTGTCACCTACGAGATGTGGGACAAAGAGTTCCGGCCTCAGTTCATCCACAACGCCATCAACCAGGCTGTCCACTACGCCACGGGCAAGGCTTACGACCCAGAAGAGGACGTGAGCCTCCACCTGCACGGCTCAGAGCGGCGGTACATCATACCGGCTGTCTTTGGCGACCATATTAGCAAGCTGGAACGGCGCTACTCCTATAGCAGCACGGTCATCGACCCCTGCGAGAGCGGCTGGACTCAGCAGACCAATGTGACCCAGGCGTTTGACCAGACGCAGCGGCGGGAGGGGAGCGCATCCCTGCGACTCGTGCTGGCGGCGGCGTTGGCGGCTGGGGATAACGTGGCGAGTAAGACCATCACGAGCCTGGATATTTCCAAGAATGACCGCATCGAGTTCTGGATACGGTCTACCGTGGCGGCGGCGGCGGGGGACTTCACCCTGCGGCTGACTTCGGGGTCAGTTACGGTGGCCTTCAACGTGCCCGCTCTGGTAGCCAATACCTGGCACTTCCACCGGGTAACGCTGAACCCCGACGACGCCCGCCAGCTTACGGCCGTCACCACGGTGGTGCTGCGCCAGGTGGTGGACATCGGGGCCGCAACCCTCTGGCTGGACGACATCAAGGCGATGGAGAATAGCACGGCCAGGTGGGAAGAGATACGCCAGCATCTGTGGAACATTGACCGAGAAGCGGGGGAGATTGTGTTCAAGCCCGACTTCGGGACGCTGCCCTACAACCTTCTGAAAATTACTGGCGGGGACAAGCCGGTGCTGCTGAACGCCGACGCCACGGTCAGCGAAGTTGACCCGATGTTTGTGATAGCGAAGGCTACCGAACTCGTCTTGATGGCCACGAGCGGCGGGCCCCAGCTAGACCCCGAGGCTCGACGGCAGCAGGTGGCATACTGGAGCGCCGAGGCTGAGAAGAGGCTGCGGGCCTTGCCAGTCCGGCAGAACGCCAGGCAGGTAGCCTAATGCCCGCAAGAATAGCTGGGAAGAACCAGGTGTCGTTGAATGGCGTAGTCTACAAGACTACGGGGCCGGTGCAGCAGGTTCTTGCATCCCAGTTTGCGCCGAAGTTCGTTACTGGGGATACGAACAAGGACTCTCACACCCGCCACTCCATCTGGGCACCTCGCTTCATTGGGGGCATCGGGAAGTACAGAGTGCGGCCTGGGGAACCTTCCGATAGGGCCTGGTGGTCCACCCACCAACTCCGCTACGACGGACACCTGCCGCTGCCCCAGCTCGCCACCACCACGGCAGCCTCCGGCGTGACGGGTTCCTACACCGTGGGGGCGATTGGCGAGCTGGCGAATGAGATTTACGCTGCCTTCGGTACAGCGGTAAGAAAGTACAACAACACCACCGACTCCTGGGGCAGTACACTCGCTACACTTCCGGCTATCGCCACCGACTCCATCACGTTCCGCATGGGGAATGTAGTGTATCTGGCCTTCGCCACCACGGGCGGGTACACTTATACATCGGATGGCATCACCTGGACGGACGACACCAAGGACGCCCTCTACCTGGCCTACTGGGACGACCGGCTGTGGGGCATCGACAACACCGGCTTGCTCTGGTGGTCAAGCCAGATTGGGTCGGAACAGAATGACGCCCAGATACCCTTGCCTGATGGGTCAACCAACGACTTGTTTGTAGCTAGAAACGCAGCGGGAGACCTGGTGCTTTTCGCAGCTACAACCAGAGGGCTTTTTGCCCATGACGACACCACGATTAAGTGGCTTTTCACCGAGGTATCGCTACCCTATCATCCAGACAACGGCAAGGGAGCCACGGCGTGGCGGGACTCGGTTTACATTCCATCTGGCAACGCCGTTTATAGATACACTCAGGGTTCTAATAGTGCGGTCTTGACAACGGTCGGGCCAGACCGAGACGACGGACTGCCCTCGGATAAACGGGGCGTGATTCGGCAGCTTATCGGGACGCACAACGATTTGCTGGCCATCACGGACGGCTCAACTGCGCCTGGGGCATTGACGAGTTTCCCTACCAGGGGTGCTTCAACTCATCACGGCGTCGTGATAGACCCTGACGTGGGCTATTCCACCATCTTGGGCTGGAATGAACGGGCCTGGGAGGTCAAGTGGCTTGGGGGAAGCGCCGAGCAAGCGATAAGCTGGGCGCACGTATCTAACGCCTACAGCACGTATCGTCTGTGGTGGGCGCAGAACCAGCGTATCTATTTCATGCCGGTACAACGGGACATTGTAAACCCGTTGGAAGTCACCACCCTGACGTATGCCGCCACGACACAGGAAACGATTACGCCCTGGCTTGACCCAGGGCAGGACTCGGACACTTTGGCTCTCAGTGTGAAGATAGAGGTCCTGACGACCACGAGCACCGAGACCGTCACGGTGGATTATGGGCTGAACTATTCCAGCACGTACACTAGCTTTACCAGCCCGTCGGGAGTCATCACGACTAACGGAGTGACGGAGTTTCCGTTTCCCACCGACACCGCTCCAACTGGGACAGCGTTCCGGTCTATCCGGTTCCGCATCAGGACGGTGCGGGGCAGCACCACGACGCTGACGCCTGACGTGATTTCCATCGTGTTCATGTATCAGAAAGAGATGCCCCCCAAGTATGTCTTTCGCATGGAGATAGACTTGCAGAAAGACACTGGGGATAACACGGTCAAGCAGTTGCGGGACTCGCTGCGAACTGCCCTGGAAAGCACCCCATTGGTTGAGTTCGCTTACCGGAACGATACCGGAACCGATTTAGGTTCCACCGACCGGAGGTATTACGTGAACGTCGAGGAAGCTACCAACATGGAGGAGACGGGCGAAGATGAGAGCGGGGTTAGCCGCTTGGTACTGAGCGAGGCTTAAGCGATGGCAAACCAACTTTTTGCGGGATTCCTGTACACTGGTGCTGGTGCTGTTATCGTAGGGGCCACGGTTGACCTGCTTGACCGCAACACCCTGACGCCTGTTCGTGCTACTACCACCACGGACTCCAGTGGGTATTGGACTATTTCCCATGCCACAGAGGGACGATTCGATGTCAGGATAACGAATGGGACGTCCATCTCGTTCCTCAAGTATGATGACCAACTCCAGATAGAAGGTCTCGAAGTGGCGGTTCTCAGGGTCCGTAATCCTGCGGACACCTTTGACTACGACCTTGTAGCAGCCGCCATCGTCGCAGACCGGACGCTGAACCTCCCGCTGATTACGGCTACTGACACCTTTGCTGTCCTGGGAACGGGTATCACCACCCAGGTAATGCGGCTCTTGAGGCTTGGGCTAAACCAGGCGGCGGACGCCAGCGCAAGGATAGCGGTTACGGGGCAGTATTTTTCCACCCGCTACGCCCTCACCGACGGAGCGACAATCGCCCTGGACTGGGACAATGGGAATGTGCAGAGCGTTACGCTGGGGGGCAACCGCACCTTCACCTTTGCCAATCCGAAGGATGGGGGGCGGTACGTGATTGTACTGACGCAGGACGGAACGGGGAGCCGCACCGTGACGTGGCCCACCATCAAGTGGCAGGGCGGGTCGGCTCCCACATTGACGACGACAGCCGCAAAAAAGGACATCATCACGATCTTCTATGATGGCACAGATTATCTGGGCAACTCCAGCTTGAATCACTAACATGGACTTCAAAGTTCTTGACGTGTTTGTCCAGGGCGGTCACCTGGTGGTAAAGGCCCAGCACTTCAAGCTGGACGGCACCGCCTGGTTTACCGAGCATTACCTGTTCCAGGGGCGGGAGGGCCTGAAGCATAAGCGGGCGACCAACGGCCTCGGCCAACCCCTGCTGGATGATGGGACGGTAGCACCGACTGAATTAAAGCGGGACAACAACCGGCAGGTTCCTGTCCTGCCGACTGGCCGCCAGTGGGCCAGAAGACCCGAACCCCACCTGGCCGAAGACTCCATACTCCACACCATCCGGTTAATACACCGTCAGCGCACGGCTCTCAACTCGCCCAACACCGTAGATTCGCTTGTGGTGCCTCCCGCTACGAAAGCGGATAACGACGGCTGCGCCGCCCTGCTGACCAAGTTCCAGGGTCTGAATGGCCGGGAAGTCTGATATGGCCTTTACCGCTCTAAAGGGGGTGTAACATCGTCGTTTTGACGGTCTATCCCGACGGCGACCCCGAAACGAACTCGGTTGACGGCATGGTGGCGGAGGGCACCGACAACCAGACCTGGGCCACCAAGCACGACGCTGCTACTGGGGACGAGGCCGACCCGACTGCGGCAGAACTGGCCTGCCAGATTAGTGCCGGCACCAACGTCAACACCTGGCTCCGCATCCGGCGGATATTCCTTCTGTTCCTTACCTCAGCCCTGGGGGCTGGAGCTGACATTACGGCCGCCACACTGAGCGTTGTTGCGGTGAGCAAGTCGGACCAGTTGGGCGGGAGCGGCGCAGTCCGGCTCGTTACCTCTACACCCGCGAGCAACACGAACCTGGTTACTGCGGACTATGACCAGCTCGGTACGACGGCGCAAACCGACACGGACCCGACGATTGCGGGCATCACTGCGGACTCCGCCACGTTCACCGACTTTACCCTGAACGCCACGGGGATCGCCAGCATCAGCAAGACCGGCGTGACCAAGTTCGGGTTACGCATCACGAAGGACGCCACCAACACGGAACCCACCTACGAGGGAACTAACAACGCGTCCCGTGTAACCTGGGAGATGGCGGAGGAAATCGTGGCTGGGGACAAGCGGCCCAAGTTGGTGATAACCTATACCGTGCCATCAGCGGCCATGATGATAGTAAACGACTAAGAGGTAACATGGTGAAGAAGCTCCTACCCATCGCCCTGGCCCTCATCGCCACCGCTGGCGTCGGGCTGGTGGAGGTGGCGTGGCACCACGACCACGGGCCTGTCGGCATCATCCTGTGCAACGGCCTCTGGTGCGCCGAGCCGGAGCAGGGCATCCACCTGGCGACGGTGTTGATACTGGCGGCGACCTGGGGGATGGCGGCGATGGCGCTCCGCAGGGGCAAGCGGAGGATGAGGTAATAACTTACGACACGGTGCTGGGGTAACACGGTGCATAACGGTGCCGGAATCCACCTGCTCCTGGAGGGCGCTACGGCCAGGCCCTTGACCGCCGCCAGGATTGGGGGCTTCCTGCGCTGGTTCCCCCAGTACATCGGGGTTCATCGGATTACTGAGCCGGTCGTGGTGGAGCAAGAGGGGGGCTGGTGCGGTATGGTGGTGATAGCGGAGTCACATCTTGCGGTCCACACCCGTCAGCGCCAGGTCTGGGTTGACATCTTCTCTTGCATCGGGTTCCGCCAGGACACCGAGGTGGTGGTGCAGGCCGTGGTGCGGCTGTTGAGCCTGACGCAGCACCGGGCGACCGTGCTGGAGCGGGCCATGCCGCCCCTGGGGGCTAAAAACGCCTGGCCTGTCGGGGTAAAGATGGGCTTGGGGACGGAAAAACCGGCGGAGACGCCTAGAATCGAAGCCAGCGCACACGTTGTATCTGAGTAGGAGGACCAGATGGCCGAGGAAACAAGCGAAGGAAAGGATAAGGTGTTACCAGAGGGGGAGCGCATTACTGCGCCCGTCGTGGTGGCAGAGACGCAGGCTCCCACGAGTGAGGACGCCGATGTCCTGACCCGCGCGGAGTTGGCCACGAAGTTCGAGGAACTCGCTACTCGCGCCAGGGCTGCTGGCATCAGTCCGCTTCACGCGATGGCGCAGACTTATACCAAACGGGCCATGGCCGTGCTGGACAGCATTCTAAGCGCTCTTGAAGAAGCGCCGAAGAAAACGCCTGACGAGACAGAGAAGAAGGTCTAGCTCGTGGGCTGGCTAATTGGTCCCACACTGGCAGCATTCGTCGCAGCGTTCATCGTCATCAAGCTCTTCGACTACGTGTTCTCTGGGGTAACGGGCACTCTGGGCAGCGTGGCAAGAGCCGGTGTCTTTATTATTACGTGGACGGCTGTTATGGTACACTTAGGGATGCGTGGTCTCACCTCGAAGGTACGGCAACTCAGGCAGGGTAACGCAAAGGCGATCAAGGCTCTCTGGAAAGGCGAGAGGACATCATAGGAGGAGGAATCAGATGAACGAATACTTGATGTTGGGAATCGTCGGTGCCATAGCGCTGGTCGTGGGGTTTGGCGCGTCATGGATAGGGAAGGCTTTCTCCGGCAAGCCCAAAGATAAGGGTCCAGCCTAAGCGTGAGCGCCCCACGCGGCGCGATCCACCGGTTTGGCCGGAAGATAAGGTTCCGAATCCTCTGGATCATCGTTGCTTTTGGGGTTGGCGCCTCCACCACATGGTACTTTCGTGAGGTTATCTTCGGGTGGTTGATCGCTCCCGCGAATGGGAAGCTCTCCCCCTACGGACTTCCTATTTTCACCAGTCCGGTCGAGATGCTGGGCATGGCCATCAGCCTTGCCATAAAGGGCGGCTTGGTCGTGGCGTTCCCCGTATTGGTGTTCAGCATCTTCGGGCTGGTGAGTCCGTTGCTCGGTCCCAGACGCCGCCGGTTTATCCTCCTGTTCCTGCCCGTGATATTCCTGTGCTACCTCGGCGGGGCAGCGTTCGCCTACTTCGTGATGCTGCCCACGGGCCTCCGGTTCCTCCTGCACTTCGGCACGAATATAGCGGTCCCCTTCATCACCATCACGGCATACATGAGCATTGTCACAGCGATGATCTTCTGGCTCGGGATCGTATTTGAAATACCGCTCATCATGTTTCTACTGGCGAAGCTGCGGCTTGTCTCGCGCAATCGCTTCAAGAGCTTTCGCAAGTACGTCCCGTTCGCGGCGTTCTTTCTGGGCGCGATCATTACGCCCACGTTCGACGCCCTGAACCAGACGATGGTGGCGGTGCCCATCATCGCACTCTACGAGGTCGGGCTGTTCCTTGCATGGATAGCAGAAGGTGGTCCCAGGACTATGGTGAGGACGCTGTGGGAGTGGGAACCATGGCCGATGAGCCGACGACATCCTTGACCAACTGGGGGCTGATATGCAGGTGCCTATGCCTATCGTGGTGGGCCTGGCCCATGAGGTAGTGACCTACCCACGATGTCGCTGACGGCCAGAACGTGTACCCTAAATCGCTTGGAAATCTTAGTAATACTAGTGCCCTGCTGGTACATGAGCCGCATCTGCTGTTCCATCGGGTGATTCCGGCCCTGGGGCTGCTGCACCACCAGCGGTTCGCCCGCAGGCGTTAGCTCGATGCTGGCGCAGCCGTTGTAGCAGACTAGCCTAGGGGCCATCCCCGCATCCTCTGCGCCCTGCTGGTCATCATCCAGGCGCAGCAGGCCAGAGCATCGGGGGCAGGCTAACGTTTTGTCCATTTCCAGTGCCTACATCATCACGGGATGAGGGGTGCGCTGATAACTTTTCAAGAGGTCTGCCCAAGACCATCCCCCCCGTTCCAAAGCACCACGAATCCCATCCCCCAACTGCTGATGGGTCTGTATTTGTTCTGGAGTAAGACCAGTGTGATGGAGTTGGGTTGCGAAGTGGCATGGTAGACAATCCCCATAGAGCCGTTTGCCCGACCCCATACCCCAACCGTCCCCGCCTATAATCTCAGTAAAGGTGTTGGAACATCCCTTCTGTCGGCATCGGCCCCTCCTCATGTTTCGCAGACCTCCTTATTGACGCCGCACGTCATGCGCCGCCTCGCAGAATCCCCTCTATCCTGTCCAGGTCGTGCGGGTACAGCACCAGCACCGTCCCCCAGCAGCTTAATCTTGCCAAGGAGTTTTTCATTTCCTCTTGCGCCACGAAGTACCTGTTCCAGTAGTTTTAAGACCACCGTCCAATCTAGCCCCATTTCATTTCTAAGGGCATCCAGAGCCACGTAGCTGGGCTGCGGGATGCGGAGGAACGCAGCTCCTGCTTCGGTGGCAACCGTTTTCCCTTTAATACAATGTACACAGAGCTTCGGGTCTCCAATCGGATAAGGTAGTCGCATCAGGAATCCGCAGCGGTCACAGTTAGTAAGCCCTTCTTGGGCATTCGCCCGCTCTTTGCTTTGCAGCCATTCTTGAAAGTAAAACCAATGCCCCTTGGCATCTTGCCCACTTTGACACATCAACATAGCTGTACCAAGAGCGCAGCTATCGTCAAAGCAAGCCTCACACCAGGGACCGTAACGGGCATTTTCCAGCTCACCCATATCTTCGACGGGTGATTTGCAGACCGCACATGGGACTGTTGTTGTCATGCTGACTATGATATCTCCCTTACGTCATCCGCTCAATCCGCAGCGTCATGCTCGGCCCCTTTGG
>ERZ1292644.1700-Hain-H14-01um-R2-1700-length-10881-cov-9_pt1 | contig 10881 bp, 17 predicted proteins | sample MGYA00564402_ERZ1292644 | MGnify/ENA primary metagenome ERZ1292644 (study PRJEB36523, sample SAMEA6512644) | groundwater metagenome | collected 2019-01-09 | study: AquaDiva: Metagenomics assemblies of 32 groundwater samples | reverse complement strand
AAGATTCTTCCGGCATGGGGTTGCAATGGGAAGCAACCCCATGCCATACTTAAGGCACACCGCGAGGAACACTACGAAAGGCCAGACCATGAAGCAGTCCGCCCGCACCGCCCGTCAGATCATCAAGGCACGCCGCGCTGAGGCAGCCGCAGCAAAGCGACCGCACACACTGGCAAGTCACGCACGGCGTGCCGGTGTGAACGAGTCGGACGCTTCGGGTGTGGCCGGTGCGCTGCGCTCGAAGGGTCGGACCACTGGGATCACGGGCTGCCCGGTGCGGATGTTCCGCAGGAACGCCGCCGGTCAGAAGATGTGGAAGGCCCCGGTTACCGGCGCCCGCCGCTACACCAAGGACGAGTTCCTGACCCTGGCCAGCGCCTACAACCCGCGCGCCGCCAAGTACGTCACGGCCCGCGCGCAGCTGCTGAGCTACTGATTAACCACCTGGTGGGGCTACAGCCCCACCAGGTCAACCGCGAAAGGACCCACCATATGAGCTACACCGGTGGCACACAGATCATCAACTTCCGCCCCGAGGGTGACCAGTCGTGGGCGCAGTGGGCTGAGTGCGCCAAGCCCGGCGCAGCCCCGATGTTCCCGGCAGACCAGGACCAGGACGGTATCGCAGCGGCTAGGGCCAACTGCCGTGCCTGCCCCGCCATGGCTGAGTGCCTGGAACGTGCTCTCGACAGCAACGAGCAGTGGGGTGTCTGGGGCGGCCTGACGACGCCCGAGCGTAAGATGGTCCGCCGCAACGTCGCACGCCGCGCGCAGAGGTCCGGTGAGCCGCGTGAGTTGACGGCTGACGTGGCCGACGCGCTGACTATGGACATGGCGTCTAGGGGTGCTGCGTGATGTCGTACGAGATCCCCGAGTTCAGCGATGATCTGGCCTACTGCGATCCCTGCGGTTACCCGGACGCCACCACCGAGTACGTGCCGGCCATGGTCGGCGCAGTGTCCGAGGAACGGCGCATCAACCCGTTCGGTGGCGGGTGGCCTGTCTTTGGATTCCTGAAGCGCACCTGTACCCGCTGCGGATTCCAGTGGGCTGAGGCGCCCCTGCGGCGCACCTGACCACACAACTTCACATGCACAACCTTCGGGGGCTGTCACGTTGACAGCCCCCGTTGCTGTGTCATAGGGTTGCACGATGAACCAGGAACACGGAAGCTACCGCCACCCGAAGCACGACGAGATCGCAGTGCTGGTGCAGGCAGGCGTGAATGATCGCGCGGTCGCACGTCAGCTCGGTGTCCACAACCGTGCGGTGACCCGCGTACGGGACATCCTCGGCGTGCGTCACCACAACAACAGCACCACTAAGGAAGCGAAGCTGGCCCGCTTCATCGCAGCCGTGGACGCCGACGGCCACACCGGTTGGACCGGACGCAAGGCAACCAGCGGCGCGCCCGTCATCCGCCACCTCAAGGTGCAGATCCCTGCGTCGCACGTCGCGTTCGAGCTGCGCACCGGCCGGCCGCCGGTGGGTCTGGTCAAGGCTGAGTGCGGGCGGGGCTACTGTCTGACCCAGGCGCACATCAGTGATGAGCTGGAACGGCGGAACCTACGTGGCCAGGAACGCATCCTGTATGGACTGGACCCAGTGCCGTGGGGCATCTGCCCCAAGGGTGAACACACCTGGGAAGGCAGCGGTAGGTTCCAGCCGGACCTGACGCCGTACTGCAAGGGGTGCAACACAGAGCGGGCCGCTCGGGTGCGCAACGCTCAGAAGGCTGAGGCAGGTTCCCTGTAGGGGTTGCAACGATCGCTCGGGTATGCCATCATGGAACCACGGCAACAGGAAAGGGTTCCGGATGAACACCGAGGACGAGCAGCCCACCACCACCCAGGTGGCACACAACTGCACGAACCCCCCGCACTTCCCGCCGCACTGCGGCTGTCCGGCAGGCTGACCACAACACACCAAAGGGGTGACCGGACCCACGGTGGCCGGTCCCAACCAAACTGGGACCGGCCACCTCACCAGAGAGGAACCCTAGCATGTTCAAACTCAAGTGCCCGTACTGCCCCGAGATCCGGCCGACGGCGGAACGCCTGTCCGCTCACGTGCACATCATGCACCTCACGGTGTCCGAGGCCCGCCGCGTGCGTGACCTGCGGTTCCCTCGCGAGGTGGAAGACGTCACGGTGGTCGGCACTGAACTGACTGTCGAGACTAAGCCCAACGTCCCGTGTGTCTGTGGTGGCGCCATCGAGCCGATGGACGAGTCTACCGAGTACCCGATCTGGACCCACACGTACCCCATGCCGAAGTGCCGTGAGGCCATCCCGGCGGCCGGTGTGCCGACCAAGCAGGACCGTGCCGAGCTGATGCACAGCCTGTCAGACGCCGGGAAGCAGATGGCTAAGGCCGGTCGCGAGATGGCCGACATGAGGGCGGCGCTGGACTCGGTGGATGAGCGGATGCGGAAGCTGGACGCACAGCTGACGTCGCCGGCCACCGTCCGCCGTGCCACGCTGAACCAGGTGTGGGACCGGCTGCTTGAGGCGGGGGACCTGGCCGGTGCGTCGGTCGTCATGAAGATGATCAATGCGGTGGTGGATGACGCATGAGCTTCAACCGCACCTATGACCGTGACCGTCTGCCTCAGGGTCTGCCGCCGGTCGCGATCGCTAAGCAGAGGTCCGAGCGGTTGGATGACCCGCTGGACCGGGCCCGGTTCATGGACGCGTTCGCCAAGGGGCGCGTGGCTGAAGCGGGTGGGGACGACCGGCTGTACCTCATGTTCCGGATGGCCTTGGAACTGGATGACTCGGTAGCAGTAGCAGGCTTCATCGAGGGTGCGGCCAGTGTGCACGCACCGAAAGGGCTGGTGTTCTGATGCTGTACCTCGGACGTGAAGACGCACAGATGATGAGCCACGTGGACGAAGTGATCCGGGACCGGATGCTCGGGGACGACACGTACGAGCCGGACGCGGTGGCTACGGTGGACAAGCTGGGAAAGCTGGCCACACCCGCGCTGGTCATCGACGGTGCCGAGCAGACACGGGAAGAGGCGGCGTTCCTGTTCCAGGACATCGTCAAGGCTGAGCTGCACAACTGGGTACCTGGCGCCAGTCAGCGGCTGCTGTTCCGCGCAGGTGCCGCGCTCGGTTTCCAGCAGCCCCACCCCGAGCTGGCACAGGTACTCGACTGCGGCCCCGCGACGGGTGACCATGCTGTGTTCTCTGACTGGGTCGCAGGCCTGTTCGTGCTTCGCTGCTCAAGCTGTTTCAGGATCTTCCCCAACTGACCCAAGCCGGTAACTGACAGGACCCCCGTAGCATCACGCTACGGGGGTCCTGAGTGTCTGCTGCTCACTTGCCTAGGAAGAACGCCCCGGCTGCGACGAAGGCGCTGACAGACCCGCTGACGGTGGCGATGACGCCCATCGGCCAGCGCCTGGCTTCAAGTGCATCTACCCGGCCTTCCAGTTTGGCGACGTCAACGGCCGTGGACTGCTGTGCCTGTGCGATCAGGCTCAACTGTCCGTGGATTTTCTCGAAGCCGGTAGTCATCTCACCCCGCAGCAGCGCCAGCTCGGCAGCGACGTTTACGCCGCTTGCGTCGGATATCGACATGGTGGTCCCTCACTGTCAGTTATATCAGGCGATTGGGGTAGAACGGAACGTGACGGCCGTCTCAGTGCTGGCGTTCCCTGGTGTCCACGGCCAGCGCGCTGTTGAAGTTGCCGAGCAGCCGGGCCACCGCGCCGTACACCACAGACAGAACCGCCGGCATAGACGCGACACCCGCAGCCTTCACCGCGCTCACGTCCAGAAGGTCGAACCCGGTTGCCGACAGCAGCCCGAGGAACGTGACCGCGAAGGTGAGAAGCGCCAGCTCAGCCAGGGACTTGAGGTACGTAACAGACATGATGTGACTTCCTTACTTGACAGTGAAGAGACCTGAGCGGCTGCCCAGAGTCCCGAGGGACTGACGACCCGGATCGCCCGTGGCGTCCGCACCCTTCATCCCGATGCTGCGGCGGAACGCGTTGAACGCCGCCACAGTTCTAGTGCCGTACGCACCATCGGCGCCATACGACGCGCCGAGGAACCCCAGCTTTACGAGAGCCGCTTCCACCAGCTTGACGTCCTTGGGGTAGGACGTCTTCCCCTGCGCGGAAGCAGGGTCCTTCCGTGACGCGGCGATCACGTTCGCCAGTGACACGGTCGGTACCCTCGGCGTCGGAACCTTCACCGGCGGGAACTTCACCGGCGGCGTCACGGGGGTGTCAGCCTTGCCGTCCGACCAGTCGGACATGGGCGTGGCGTTCGGCTTGCCCGCGAGGATCTTCGTGATACGGTTCCGCATCTTCGTCCAGTCGACGCCGCGCGGATCGGACTTCCAGTCCGACCAGTCCATGTGGCGGATGACGCTGTCCACGGTCCAGCCGTAGTGGCGGGCCACGGCAGCACTGGCGCGCGCGACGGCCTCAAGCTGGATGTCCGGCCAGGGGTCCTTCCCGTCGCCCTTGTTCACGCACTCGTACCCGACGAAGTGAGCGTTGCCGTCCACGGCGCCGTTCGAACCGTCGTGCTCATTCGTCTTGGGCAGCGGGTGCGTCTCGCTCTTCACCGCACGCAGTACGTCGGGGTCGCCACCGCCCGCATGGTTGGCGCGGCCCCACCCGATGGTGACGACGGTGCCGGACTTCTCGATCAGCCCCTGGCAGAGGGGGCCAGGAAGGGCGTCACTGCCGTTGTACACGTACGACTCGATGCCGCTGGTACCCGACGCCGTGTGGTGGACCATGACGCCGTTGAGCGGTCCCCACGCCCCTTTGTGGTTGCGGTTGTGGGTGCGCCACCCCTTGTGTTCACGAACCGTCAGTCCCTCAGCCTTCAGTGCTGCCAGGAACTGGGTGGCAGTCATAGGTGTTGCCATGATCTCGTCCTTCCGGTGGTTGCGATCCTGCACAGGATATGTCAGCCAAACATCTCTACGACGACAACACCGTCACCGCCCGCCGCACCCAGGGCGCCAGTCGTTACGCCTTCACCGGTCGGGCCGGAAGCGCCACCACCGTAGGCGCGGCCCACAGCGGAACCACCCGATGCGAGGTTGCTGGGGACCACCGCACCCATGCCGCCACCAGAGTCACCGCCCGCGCCACCCATGCGGGCGCCGGCCACCACGTAGATACCCTGGCCACCGGCTGCACCTCTCAGCCGCAACTGACCAACACCGGCGGCAGCGAGGGTGCCACCGGCAGAGATGACCGGCGGTGCTGCCGCCACGGTTGTAGCAGGCGAGCCACCGCCACCAAGGGCTGTGACTACCGCGCCGAAGCTGGACGTTCCACCGGACCCGCCGGCGGTGGCCGTACCAGCGGGCGCGCCGCCAATGCCACCGGCACCAACGGTCACCGTGGTCGACGCGGCCAGTGTGGATACCTCGATCCAGGATTCCGAGTAGTTGCCGCCGGCGCCACCACCGCGCGCCACACCGGTACCGGCCGTGGTCGCGCCGAGACTTGCCGCACCACCGCCACCGCCGACAACGCGGATGTGCAGCCAACTGGCTTTGGGGTTGGCGGCCTTGGTCCACGTGGTCGCACCCACGGTGTCGTACACGATCATGCCGAGCGGCCCGCCCGCATACAGACCTGTGTCCGTACCGAAGCGCAGCGCGTTGCCTGCGTCCGTTGACAGCCTGGCTGAGACGGTGTACGGGGCGAGCGGCTGACCGGTGCCCGTGACTGAAGTACCCGGGCCCTGCTGGATCGCACACTCACAGCCGGTGCCGCCCGGCCCGTCAACCGCCGCGCATCCGCATCGTGCCATTACTGTTCCTTCCGAAGGTGGGGTTGCAGATCAGCTGAACATCTCGATGTACACCGCACCAGGTGCACCCGCGCCACCCCCTGCGGAAATCGCACCGAAGGACGAGCCACCGCCACCGCCCGCCCCGGGGCCGGACGCAGTCTGGCCGTTGGTCGGGCTGCCTGAGATTCCGCCACGGCCACCGGTACCGAACCCGGCACCTGCAATGCCACCGGTCCCGGCCAAACCGATGGTCGCCGAGAGCCAGATACCTCGGTCGCCGATCTGACCAAGGGACTGTATCTGTCCGACGCCGAGACCACCGGGGCCACCCGACGGGCTGACACCAGATGTCGCAGTCACGGCCGTATTCGGGGCGCCGTTCCCGCCAAGCGCGGTGACGATGGTGCCGAAGCCAGAGAAACCCCCGAGCCCACCCGCGCCGTTGGCTGCGTTGCCTGCGGCGCCCCCTGTACCCACCGTGATCGCTACCGACGCGGGCAGTGTGGATACTTCGAGCCAGGACTCTGAGTAGTTCCCGCCGGCGCCACCGCCACGCATGAGCGCCTGAGCTGCGGCTGACAGGGCGCCCGCGCCACCGCCGCCGCCACCGATGACCCGGACGCGCAGCCACTTCGCAGTGGGGTTGTCAGCCTTGTTCCAGTTGCCGCCCACGGCCGTGTCAAAGACAATCATCCCGAGGGGGCTACCGGTCACCACCGGTGGAACGAACAGCCCCGTGTCACCCCCGAGAACGAGGGCGTTGCCCGCGTCGGTCGATAGCCGCGCTGAGATGATCCCGGTGACAGGGTCGTATGCCACGCCGTTGACACCGGACAACGCAGCCCTGATTTGGGGCGTGGACGTGGATGAGCTGACGATCCACGGGGAAGCACCCTGGCCTGTTCCCGTAACCGTGACGTTGGCGCCCGCCTGAAGCGCACAGGCGCAGCCCTCAGCCCCCGGTGCGTCTACTTCCGCGCAACCGCAGCGTGCCATGTTGGTACAGCCTTCCCTTAGTTGTAGACCGAGATGCGGACGAGACCGCCACCGCCCGAGCCACCAGGCTGACTGTTGCCGAAGGCGGTGGCGCCACCACCACCGCCACCCGCGAATGCCTGGCCACCAACACCCGCCTGGCTTGAGCCGAAGCCACCGAGGCCGCCAGCACCGGGCCAACCGGACGCGCCGCCGTTGCCGCCCGACTTCTGTACCGCGTTCATCATGACCGCGTGTTCACCTGGTGAACCCTGGCGCCGGATCTGCCCTGTGCCCAGAGCCGGGGACGGGGCACCAGGGTTCATAGACGTCGCAGTGGAACCAACGAAGATCGAGACGGCACCGATTCCACCTGGTGCGATGACGAGTGATCCGAAGCTGGACACCACACCGTCGTCACCATCGTCGAACACACCCCCGGCACCCCCGGCACCACCGGCCGCGATGACGATCGCCGGAAGGGTCGACGCCTGAAGCCAGGACGCGCAGTACGTACCGCCCGAGCCACCGCCACCGATGTGTCCGGTCGTACCACTGGCCGACCCGTTCGCACCGGCGCCACCGCCACCGCCCCCGATGCACTCGACGAACACCCACGTGGCGAGCGGGTAGTCGGCGATTTGGAAGTTCAGGTTGGTCAGGCCACCGAGCGCCTGCACCGCCGACTGGAACCCAAGGCTGCCAGGTACCACGGTCAGTTGACCCAGGTCGTTCACATCAAAGTAATTGCTATCTACACATACCCTTGCCACCGCTGGTTCCTTCCGTTCGGGTTGCTCGGTCCAGCTTACTGGGACTGGTCGGGCACGAATGCCGTGACATGGACGGTGACGCCGGACAGCCTCGCCCCTGCCAGGCTGAACACGCGCACCGTTGCGGCTACGCCGTCCAGCGTCTCAACCGTTGCGACAGCTGCAACGCTGGACAGCGGCGTGGCAGTCACGACGGGTGCCACGTCGTAAGGGCCATACGTGAACGTTGCGGCCCCGGTGTCATCCGTCACGACCGTTGCGGCTACCGCGTCGAACACCTGCGACGCCGCAACGGGTGACGCAACGGCCACGTCTTCCTGGAACGCGGCCGTGTCAGCCACGCGCAACGCGTCAAGATGCTCTTCAGTCAGGACCTCGGCGGGTGCAACGAACTGCAACGCAACGGCCAGGGCTTCAGCCTCAGCCTGCGCGTCCTGTTGCGCAACGGCGAACGGTGTCGTCACGGTGGGGATGCCGGACCGGCGCCGCTGGCTGTAGCGGGACTGCTGGTTGATGGACCGCAGGATGCCGGCCAGGGGGTTGCCCGGGATCCTGCGCGCTGGGTTACTACGCTGCGCCATCAGACAGTCACTTCCAGTTCATCACCCATCGCAGCCACCTGGACCACAACCTTTTCCGAGACACCGTTCTCGGTCACCTGAAGACCTGTGATCTTCATCCGCTGTGTGATCACACGACACGTCGCAGCCGACGTGATGTCCAGGCACCAGCCCGGTACCAGCTGCTCGATCGAGACGGGCGCCGTAGGTGCCAGCGTCACGTTCTGTGTGTCGATGAACACGGGTACGGCAAGGGTCCCGGCCAGCTTCGCCTGTGCTGCCTGGTTGGCGTCGTTCAAAGTCTTCAGCGTGTTCTGTTCCGAGTACACCTCAAGCAACCCGTAGTAGGGGTTGACCCCACCCGCGATGCCAACAAAGCCTGTGTCCTCATCAGCGGCTACCACCTGCCTGGTGGCCAGCGACGCCCCGTCCTCGGCAACGGTCAGACCCTCGGGCAGGTCGTCGTCCGACAGCCGCCCGACCACATCACCAAAGTCGTCGGGCAGGATCACGATGTTCGCGCCTACCGCTGTGAAGTCCATGCCGGTCTCGGACAGATCCCGCAGGTGGTCGGCCGTCTGCCCGATCCACGGCTGGTACGTGCGCCCACCAAGGGCTGGTGTCGGGGCGACCACCGTTGTCGTATGACCGGGATCATCCGGGGCGAAGCCGTCCGCGATCAGTGCAGCCGCGATGGTCGACACCGGAACGTTCGTGAACGTCAGCAGGTTGTGGACGACCCGCCGATCCAGCAGCCCGACCAGGTCGACGGCTGCCACCCGTACTTCGTCCAGGGTCCACGCCACCGAGATGATCGGGCCGGACCATACGAACACCCCGTTACGGAAGATGTTCAGCCAGTGACGCCACGACCTGATGTTGCCGAGCTGGTCACAGCAACCGTCACCCTCGACCCCGATCGACACACGGGCGTCCGAGACGTCGTTGAGGACACGGCTGTACTGCACCTCGGTCAGCAGGCCAGAGGCAGCCACGTGGCCACCGTCCCGGTCCGTGATGGTGTACCCGTGAGTCGCACATCCCAGCGCCATCTAATACCCCTTGCCCAGCACAGAGATGGACACGAGCGAGTCAGCCGCCGGCGGGTACTCGGTATCCGTCTCGATGCAGACGCAGTACGTAGCACAGTCCAGCTCACTGACCCGCACGGGGCCACCGTCCTGGTTCCCGTACGCGGTGGACGCTGAACGGCAATCACCGTCACAGTCCACGGTGGCGCGCCCCAGAGCGCCGTCCAGGGTGAGGACGGTACGCGGGGGTACGTAGGTCACGGTGAAGTCCTGAGTAGGCGTACACAGATTCTTGTCCGCCACCTGGTCGCACGTGTCGGTGGTACCAGCAGGCTTGGCGTACAGCGTCACCCTGATGTTGCGCAGTGGGTCCGCGCCCGAGTAGATCTGGATCAGCGGTGCATCCGTAGCCCACTGCGGGCGCGTCGAGAGGTCGATGTCATAGCAGTCACGCTCTGGCCCGAGCGGCGCGCAGAAGCTGCCTATGGGTACCTTCGGCTGCGGCGGACGGGGCACCGTGTTACGCGGGTCACCGCACAGGTCACCCGCTGCGGTGCAGTTCTGGAACAGGCAGGTGGACGGGTCGCACCCGTTGTCACCAGTGAGCTGACCTGACACGCACCAGTCGATGCAGTCGCCGGTGCCACCGATGGGCGGCGTTACTTCAAGCACGGGGATGGGGTCGGTCCACGCCCACGGGTTGGCTGCGACGAGAACGAACTCGACCTCGATCAGCTCGGCGCCGGCAGCACAGTTCGACCGGGCACAGTTCCCGGTGCTGCGCCGCCCCGTCTCATCAGGACCGGACACCAGCGCGGTGCGGCGGAACGTCCGGCGGTACGCGGCATTGAACTGCGCGGGTGTCATCCCTTCATCGGGGCAGCAGCTGTACATCTCGAAGCAACCGCCGTCACAGACGTTGCCCGCGCAGCCACCCAGCGCCTCAGCCAAGTAGCGCTGACCGTACTGGGCACCGCAGCAGGTAGCCCCGATCAGGACACCGGACACGGTGATACTGCGCGGCTGCTCACGCATAGGGCCGAACACGCCGCCACCGCCCACCGCTGTGCTGACGCTGCGGCGGCGCGGGTTGTCTTCTGTGCCGCCCACAGTCAGCGGCATGAAGCCGAGGAACTCTGCGGACTCGGGAACCGCAGGGTCGTACCAGGGTGCCGGTTCCACGGCCGCATCCGGTGTGGTGTACGGGACGGTGGCGCCGAGGACTTCCGGGGTCAGGCTCGGGCAGGTGCAGATGTCCGGCCCGGTATCGAAGGGGCTGCCCACATTGGTGAGGTACGCCTGAAGGCGGGTGGTGTTCCACAGCTCTTCCCCGTTGGCGCTTGCGTAGTCACTCAGCATGAGCTGTCACCGGTCCCGCAGCAGGCCAGCAGGCACGGCGTGGGCTGACGGTTCCAGGGGCAGCACGCCTCAGTACAGTCGCGCGCATCGTAGAACCGGTGACGTCCCACCTTCGACATGGCCCACCGGGGCGGCAGCGGGTAACGGCCGGTAGGGCTGACTACGCCCATCAGGCGGAACAGTCCGTACTTCAGGCTGGTGGTGATGCGCACTGGCGTCCCTTCATCGGTTGCTGCGCCCAGCTTACCGGTGGCTGGGAACCAAGGCGCTGGGTGCCCAACCCCCATGACGTTGTGGGTGTGGCACTTATGGGCTGAGAGAAACAGCAGGTCAGAGACTTGTGGCAGCAAATACCAACCTTTCCTATGTATGCGTTTTTTGTGGTCAGGCATGGATGGCAGTACCTA
>ERZ1292644.1697-Hain-H14-01um-R2-1697-length-10887-cov-10_pt1 | contig 10887 bp, 17 predicted proteins | sample MGYA00564402_ERZ1292644 | MGnify/ENA primary metagenome ERZ1292644 (study PRJEB36523, sample SAMEA6512644) | groundwater metagenome | collected 2019-01-09 | study: AquaDiva: Metagenomics assemblies of 32 groundwater samples | reverse complement strand
CCTCATCCGTCAACACCCTGGACTGGGCCCCCGATCCCGTCCGGAGGGCCAGGGCACCCCCGTCCGCCACCAGCACCCTGGTTCCGGGGCCGTGATCCACCGCCCGGACCGTGGTGCTCAGAATGGGAGCCATCTGCTCCAACGCTTCGGCTCTGTCCATGGGTAACCTCCTCTTAGAATTTCCCGGGCCTTCCCCAGCCCGCGCCGGCGCACCTGGTGGGATAAGCCAGATGCGCCGAAACGGGAGGGGGAATAGAGGAAACCGTTGCGGAGCCGATTTCCTCCCTTACTACGAATATAGACTGACCAAGGCTCAGTGTTACACGAGTTTTCCAGAGAGTCGCCGGGGCGTCGCCGGGCTCCAGGGGCTCTCGCCGGGCCACCATGCCCTCAAAAAGCGCCGCCGCTAGGCCGCAGTGCCTGAAATCCGCCCCACGGCAGCGCCCCTGGACGACGTGGTGGCCACCTCGGGAGCGCTCTACCCCTAGAATCGAATCCTGGAGCGTTTTCCTATCTGGAGTCCTCCGCCATTCGTCGCATAATCCACTGTTCTGCGGATTCCCCAGGATATGCCGCATGGAAATGGGGCCGGTTCACCACTGACCCCAGCTCGCAGTCGCAGAGACTCTCTTCATCCGCCCCCTCTGTGTCCAGGTCGATCACATGAACATCGACATCAGGGGGCTGTTCCACCCCACAGACCAGGCCACCCTCGACGTGGATGATCACAACCCTTCGATCAGGCATTGGCTCACCTCCTTTCCGGCTGACTGGGCGTGTAGTCGTTTTCATACCAGGTGGACCGTTCGTGCTCGTTGTCGCCATCCTCGTCCACCAGGAAGCCGTCCATCCCGTCAGCGTATTCGACACTGGCGACTGAGGCGGGTGGAAGCGCACGATGCCGGAAAAGCTGATGCAGATCCACCATCCTCTCAGCCTTCTTGATGGCCTCTTCCTGGCTTTCAGCCTCTACGTCCCGGACCAGGACGCGGACGATGGGGTAAAGATGAACGTGGTACTTTTGCATCAGCTACTCCTCCTCTGGTATTTCGGCGACATTAGCCAAATCGGTGAACCTCCAACCATCAGGTAGCAAGTTGGCGAAGTCGTCGTGGAAATCGCCTTGGGCCTCAAGGACCACATCCTCCTCTGGTTCGTCTCCTTCCACATAAACCGTGTAGGACTTTTTGGACTCAAAGTAGAGAGTCACTTCAAACGTTGGCATACTCAGTCCTCCTTGTCTTCGTAGGCGTCAGCATCGGAGAACTCCAGAATGATCCGCTCCTTGAACTCCTCGTCCGATTCGAGATCGTTGAGCCGCTTCGCCTCTTCGATGGCGGAGTCTTCGTCGGAGGCCTCCACCTGGTAGTCCGCCGAGCCGTGGTAGAACAGGTTCACTCGATATCTAGGCATCGCTACTCCTCCTCGACGGGATAACCGTCTTCGTCCACGATCAGGTCTGGGGATTCATCGGATGGTTCGACCGCAAGTTCCGGGTCACGGAGATTCCATGAGTCCAGGTAGTTATAGTATCCTTCGATGGCCGCATCCTCGGTGGGTGCGTCAATCACCCGAACCGGCGATACGAAGGTTACTTTGAACTTTGGCATGGGCTACTGCTCCTCCTACGGCTATTGGGCTAACCCGCCCACGGCTCCCGGCAACCCAGCACGGTTGCCGGGAGGTGGTGGAGGGGCTAGCTCTTAGGCCGTGACCCGATTTCTACAGCCTGTACCTGGACCTGGAATTTCTTCCCGTCCATCGTCACCTTCCCCTGGCCACGGTAGCCGCGGCTCCCAGTGGAAAACGTCTTGGCATCCAACTCCAGGGTCATCAGGGTCTCCCCTAGCGGACTGCAAATCCTGGCCTTCATGGTGTACCTCCTGCTTAAATTCGGAGCTCCTGGGCTCCCCTCGGTGATCCTCCCCCTTGAAAGGGGAGGATCATCGACAGCAACCTATAGCTCCCGGGGAGCGAGCTGCTTCATCGTGGCCTTCATCCGCTTGATCTGCCCCCGGTCGTAGCCCGCGATGTACTTGTCTAGGTCAACCACCTTGTCCTTGGGCAACTGGTCCAGACTCTTGAAGACCCGCCTGGGCTGGTACACCGCCTGGCCGTCCGGGCCGTTGCCGTTCGGGAAAATCCCCACCAACACGCCCTTCCAATGGAGGAACTTCCACGCCTTCTTCCAGCCCTCGCACCGCTGGCGCCGCTCCCGCTCGGCCTGGTCCATCTCCCCCTGGCAGACCCGGCAGTACATCTCCCCGGTGGCCGGTGGGCGCCGGTTGCAGATCGCGCAGCGCCTATCAGTCGCCATCGCTACACCTCCAGTACACTTTTACCTTGTGAACCCGCCAAGTGTAACGATGTACTTGGTACTACATCGTTACACCGTCGCCGACTCACAAAGAGCAGGCATCCCCCTCACTGGCCATCGAAGGGGGAACATCCCATGGCAGGCGTGCAAGCTACGGCGAACCACCTAGACGCAAAGGTGGAACAGTGTACTACTCTCCAGGCCGGTAAAGGCCGGTTGGGGCTTGCTTCTGCCCCGGCCGGATCGTGAAGCCTCGACCCCCGGCTAGACCCCTGGAGCCCCTACTGGGGACAGAGGTAAGGGGACGGGGTGGGACCCGGCTGCGCCTTGTGCTTTTGCCTCTGGGAGGAATAAGGCACAGTCGTACCTGGAGCTCGGTGTCCGCCGTGCGGTGTAGCCCGCGGTGTCGTCGGAGCTTCCGCCTTGCCACGCCGCCGTATCGTGGCTGGTGCCGCCAGCTTTTTTTGGTGCTGGTAACCTAGCGCCATTTTGCGGCTGGCACTTACCGCCCAGTTGACCATCATGGGGTAGGATCACGGCTGGGCTACTACCCGCTGGGCGATCACCACCGTAGTGACCCGAAGCGTGACCTGGGCCGCGCTCAGCGGTTGCCGTGGGGTCCTGGATCCTGGTTCGGAGGTGCTCCCCGTTAGCATGACCAACCTTCCCCCTTGAGCGGGGAAGGAACCCATGTTCCCCCGCAGCGGTATCGCTACCGGCCCTACGGGCCATGAGCCGTTATTCGGGGCGCCCCTCGGGGTATGGACTCCAAGGCTTTGCCTGTGGCTCAGTTAGTTGAAGGCTCCCGCGCCACGCCGAGGCCTGAACCTTGCGGGAGGACCTGCGCTTTAGATCGCGCAGGTTAGGGTGACATAGTAGAGATGATCCGGGCACTTGGTATGCACCATCAAGGATGGCGAGTGGCTCTTCCCCAAGGCCAGTTCCCAGTTGTAAGCTCGCAGTTGCCGCTGACATTCTGGGCATTTATGGCCTTTCGCCGTCGCCCTTGCTTCCCTTGTAAGGTCGGCAGAGGTATAGTAGGTTGTGCCGTTTTCAGTCGTTGCCATCGATTTACCCCCTTACTCGTGGTATGACCGGTAGCAGTCTTTGGCGCAGAATATCCCCTTGCGCCCGTCGTACTGGTACAGCCGGAAGCGCACCTGGCCGCACCAATCGCAGACTCCGTAGCCGTGCAGCAAATCCTTGCTGGTGTAGGTGGTCCGGGAGTGTTCTTCATGGGTGTATGGGTTTCCCCATGTCATGGTTTGCATCATCGCATCTCCTGTGAAGATTCCCCTTTCCCTTCATCCCTTCATCGGACGTGGTGGTATCGAAGGCATCCAGTGCAAAGGGGTAAACCCAAAGCCTTAACCCACCGGGTAAATAGAAAATCCCCCCCGACTCTTGCTTCCTTGGTTCAGAGTCGGGAGGGATTCTATTTCCCTCACTACGAATATCGACCGGGCCCCGCTTGGTGTTACATCAGTTTTACCAGTTAGGCTAGTAGTAGCTGGCCATTTTCCTTGGCGAACCTATGTAGGTACGTTCTGTCTGCTCCCTTTAATCGTTCGCCCAGTAACCGTTGACGGATGATTTCCTGAATCCGTCCAGGTAGCTTATCCCATAACCTTGCGCCGTCCATATCTCCATCGATCTTGAATTCCCATTCGACCACACCAGCCATTGCTTCCGCTAGCGTTATCCCGGTCGAATCGTCATAATCCGGCGCCCAGTCTAGGGAGTAGTGATTCCGGTAGCTGTAGGCTTTCCACCAGTCCAGGTTACGCCCCCGGCATACCGCGAAAGCTAGGCCCGGCGTACCAGGTAGACTCTCCAGGAGCGCCAATGTGAGCGATTGTAGGCCGTCCTGGCGTTCCTGGTTAGGATACCGGATAGTCCAGAAAGCCAGAATCTTTTCCAAAGCTGCCTGTTCAACGCCGAGACGCCTTGATAGTGACTGAGCATTTTCCTTAATTTCATTCCGCAATCCCATGGCAACCTCCCATTAAATTTTGGATTTGCGGAACCCGGCCGATATTCAATTTTTAAGGTGCGCCACTATCATACCACATTGCAATTGTTGTTCCACTATTCTATAATATCGACTTAGTTTATATAAAGAGCGGTCGGGGAGAGCATTCCAGATGGCCAGACCAATAGGCCGGGCCACAACCGAAATCCGGATACGGACGTCAAGTCCCGTTCATAAAAGCGTCCTCCAGGCGTTGGCGTTCAGCACGGAAGCGCCTGAAGGGTACGCTATCCCGACGGATGAGGACTGTCGCAGGTTTGTTGCCTGGCACAGTCAAGGACAAAGCTACAATCCGCTGACTCCTGGGCTGCTCCGTCTGGTCAGGGGCTTCAAAAACATGGGGTTATGCCTGGGGCGGGATACCAACGAAGAGTCCTGGGCGTACAATTTCAAGGATGGCATCCTTTTTCTTTCGGATTTCATGGACAACGAGACGCCAGACATTGAACGGGTGATGGCGTTTGAAACTTACAGGAAAACCCTTGGCAGTATCCCCACTTGCTATCTCGGGTGTTAGAGGATGCCTAAACCACTTGGCCGGGCCGTTAGCCACATCCGCACGCCCCAGCTAGTCAGGGAGTACCTGACGAAGCTGGGCGCCGAAGGCGACTATGTTTCCCACATCCACCAGGCAGTCAAGGCAATGCTCCAGGAACGGGCGCCTCTCTACCACTGGCCCAGGAGACACAGCTTCCAAGCGCTGGTAGGCCGCCTACTTTGGATTGGTCTCTTGGAGAAGACGGGCCAGCACCAGGACCCCGAAGACAGGGGCGCTGGCGTGATGGGGACTGACCAGGGATGGAGACAGAGGGTGTGGGTACGGCTGGCGCCAGGCATGGAGGACAGCCCCGCCTGGACCAATCCCATGGGAGCTGTGGTTGGAGGCCAGCCAGCGCCCCAGCTGGAGGCGCCAGCGCCTCCGCCTCGCCGAGGCCGCGCCAGGGAAGCGCCGGAGGAGCCGGTACGGGACCTTGGGGCCAGGGTAGAGCGCCTGGAGCGGGAGCGGCTGGCCCTGGTCCAGCGCCTGGCGGCGGCCAGCGAGACCGCCGGCCGCGTCGAGGACTTTGAGGCTCTGCACCAGGCGGCGCGCCGTTTCCTGGGAGGCGTCAGCGCCGTATACGATAGTAACCAATTCCCCGACTCCGCTGAGGCGATGGAGCAGCTCCTCAACTGTATCCGGCTATTCGAGCAGGAGCGGGCGCTGACCCAGCGCCGGGTCCAGGCGCTGCGCAATTGCCGGACCTGGGCGGGGCTGCTGGCCGACAGCCTGGGCAGCGCCCTGGCGATCCCCAGGGGGCTGGCGGCGAGGCGCCCAGCAGAGGGGCTGCCGGAGACCATTCCTGGGTTGTTGGCTACGCCAACGCCGCTACGCCGGCAATGGCTCGAAACGCCTGCGGGAAGAAGATTCAGGGAACTTGCGGAGTTAGGTTCATTCGGTCGGAGTCCAGCGGAGACCCGTGAACACCAGAGGCTTTATCAGCGATATCTGGAATCGGATATGACGCCCGCGGAGCGGCGTGCCTGGCGTAAGGAGCAGCGGGAAGCGGCCGCTATGGACGTGGCCGCGGAGCGGGAGGCTGCCGCCGCAGAGAGAGCAGAGGCTGCCGAAGAATCGGAGGCCGAGGAGGAGGGTAGCTGATGGAGCCGTACTGGACTAATGGCATCTGCCGTCTCTTCCTGGCCGATGCTCGGCACATCCCCCTTCTGGATGGAAGTGTTCAGTGCGTCGTCACCAGCCCTCCCTATTGGGGGCTCCGTGTTTATGCTGGGCTGGAGGCGCTGGTATGGGGAGGAGCAGAAGGCTGCGACCACGTGTGGGGCGAGGAGGGGCGTTCTGGGCAGCGCAACCGTCACAGTGAGGCGACTGGAGAGTTCGCCCGTGATGGCCGCGTGCCGACAACCCTGCATCCGCCAACGGGCACTTTCTGCCTTCGCTGCCAAGGTTGGCGTGGACACCTGGGTCTGGAGCCGACGGCCGAGCTCTACGTGGAGCACATCGTGGCGGTGATGCGGGAGGTCAGGCGGGTGCTGCGGGACGACGGGACGCTGTGGCTTAACATGGCGCCGAGCTATTACTCGAATCCTGGGAATGGGCGTGGCGGTGGTTCTACGCTGAGCGGTGGGAAACCGCATCTCTCCGGTGCTGAGCGTGTCGGGCGAAGTGACACTGATGGCAAAGTGCGACAAGGTTCTTCAGCGCGTGGTTCTTCTTCCCAAAGTCAATGTGGTGAATGTGGAGGAGTCGTGGCTGAGAGCCGCACTCCTGACAGTGATGTTGATCTCGTTCAAGAACCTGAGCCTTCCACTTCCGTGTCCAGCCGCTCTCGTAAGGCACAACGGCCTGACCATGTAGAAAATTTGCGTTCAGCATCCCAGGGCGCCCGCACGACCGACGCCACTTCGGATTTTGAGCCATTGCTAGACCTCGGAGGCGCGCCGCCTCCCGTTTATCCGATGTCCACGCCGCTGCTATTTGCTGAACAACCTTTTGGGGCCGCTGCCGACCTTTCAGGTAGGGCTTTGGGCGACCAGTCAGTAGTTGCCGCAGCTTCTCTCGGTGTTCGACAGTGCGAGTGTAGGAGGGGCGACCCCTCCGTTTCTCGCTCATGGCCCGGCGGCGGTCAGGACTCGCCTGCAACTTTAAATAGCACTGACGACATTGGGGGGACTGGCGGTGCATCGGCTGGCCGCACTTCGGGCAAGGCTTTGAGGCCATACCTAGATTATACCAATATATCCCGTCAGTTGAAACCGAAGGATATGGTGCCGATTCCCTGGCTTGTAGCGATGGCTCTTCAGGCCGACGGCTGGTGGCTCAGGTCCGACATAATCTGGTCTAAGCCTAACGCCATGCCCCAGAGCGTTCGGGACAGGCCAACCCTGAGCCACGAGTATCTGTTCCTGTTAACCAAGGCGGCAGACTATTACTACGACGCAGAGGCGATCAAGGAGCCCAGCGTTACGGGTGACCTGCGGCGCCCCTACACAAGCGTCGGAGCGTGGCAACTCGATGGCAGGCCGGACCATCAACACCACGGCGGAGAAGTACGGGATAGTGACCCTTCAGCCCGCAACCGTCGCTCCGTCTGGACGATTCCTACTCAGCCCTACGAAGGCGCGCACTTCGCTACTTTCCCGGAGAAGCTGGTGGAGCCGTGCATCATGGCGGGGACCAGCGAGAAGGGCTGTTGCCCGGAGTGCGGGACCCCGTGGGAGCGGATCATGGAGAAGCAACGGGGTCCGGCTCCCGAAAGCTGGCATCAGAGCGCCTTCGACGACGGCCGCAACGCTGAGGTACACCCGAATGTTGGGAAGCGGACCACCTTTAATATTCGAGTTCGTGATGCGAAACGTGGGGTAGCGACGGCGCAGGAGGGGTATAGGGCATCGCAGGAGGAGATCGCCAACTATGGGGAAGAGCAGATAGCCGCGTATCAGACGGTAGGCTGGGAACCCACCTGCGCTTGCGGGCGCGAGGACACCCAGCCCTGCCTGGTCCTGGACCCCTTTGCCGGCAGCGGGACCGTCCCGGTGGTGGCCCAGAAGCTGGGCCGTCACGCCGTCGGCCTGGATCTATCCGAGGCCTACCTGAAGCTCGCCGTGAGGCGTCTGGAGGGGGTCAACCTTCCCTTGAGGGAGACGAAGCGATGACTACACCCGTAAACAGCCAGATTGAGGGCTTCCGGCGGTACATGGAGACCGCCAGCGACCTGTCGGAGGGGAGCCGCGTCCGCTACGCCTATGAGGTGGAGCGGTTCTTTAAGCTGGCGGACAAGGGCCTGGACCAGCTCAGGCCCAACGATATTCTGGACTGGAATGCAATGCTCCACGAGGGGGGCGCCGCCCGGGGTACCGTGGGGCAGAAGCGTGCCGCCTTGCGCAGGTTTTTCCGGTACCTGGAGGAATACTTGGAGGATGAACACGCTGGCCGCCTGCTGCGGGCCATGAACCATCTCAAGCTCCCGCCAGACTTAGTGCCGCGGCGTGAAACCTACTCTCTCACCAAGGACCAGGCCCAGCGTATCATAGCGGCCGCCGCCCAGAAGCCGGGAGTGGGGGGGAGGGACAGGGCCCTGGTCCATTTCCTGTGGCGCACCGGAGCTCGGCGGGCGGAGGCCGGGCGCTTGCTACTACCTAAGCTCGACCTGGAGGGACGGCTGGCCAATGTCCTGGGCAAAGGGGATAAGTGGCGTACCGTCGCTTTCGATGATCGTTGCCAGGAGGACCTGGCCCGCTGGCTGGAGATCAGGGCGACGTGGGATATTAGTCCCGAGGTCCAGGAGGTGTTCGTTTCGGCCTTTGGGGGACCACTCAACCTCAACACGGTGGGCACGATAGTCCGCCAGGCGGCCGAGACCGCAGCTATACCGGGGCATGTGTGGACTCACATTTTCCGTCATTCCCGAGCGACCGCGCTCTTGGATGGGGGGATGAGTATCGCGGGCGCGGCCAAGTTTTTAGGCCACAAGGACCCGGCCACCACCATGGGTTATTATCACCAGATCCCCAGTGAGCTACGGGATGAATACGACAGGGCAACGGCCTCTGAAGCCGAATATCCCCAGGCCTGAACGCCGGGGGTTTAGGGCGCAACGTGGTAAAATCGAGCTGGTATAAAGCTTTTGCCGGAGAGCCACATGGCAATACGAAGAGGGACACCCAGAAGGGCCTGCGCACCCCGTCGCGGGGGTGGGGGGGTGGATGGGCGGGAGGAAGCGGCTTCTGAGGTTTTAGGTGAGGCGCAATCGCTGATGGACCGCCTGCCGGTAGACCGGCCGGAGGCCCTCCAGTTGTTGCAGATTGATAAGCTCGAACAGGTGATTCAGGCGGTGATCGCGCCGCCTCGCCCAATCGTAGACGCTAAAGAGGTGTTGGTCATCGTGAAGACCGTGATCACCGCCGGGAAGCCGGTGCAGGGCCCTGACATTCTGGTGCCGCGAGGCCTCACAACGGTAATCAGGCAACGGAGGCACACTGGCCCCACCCGGACCGGCTATGTGGGCTTCGAGCGGAGCGACACTGGCAACAGCCTCAACCGCATGGAGTTCCGGGACAACGACAGCATCTCGCTGCGCCTGGAGCACCTGAACAGCCTCTGGTTCGACGCTGACAATGCCGATACCAGCTTCGAGCTGATTGTTGAATACGGCCAGCGGCGCGAAGTTGGTTAAAGGTTGGGCTGGCTCCCGCAAGTTCAATCATAGGGTCCTCAAGGATGTAGCCCATGGCAGAAACGAGCCCTGGCGGCATCGCCTTCGACACGACACTGCCGGCATCAACCGGTGTAGCAGCTGTTGGGGTTGCGGCAGCAGCGGCCCGCCGTGATCATGTACATCCGAGCGCCGTCACCTACGCTGGCGGCAACACCACCGAGGCGACGACCACCAGCACGACGACGGTGGACATTCTAACCGTGAGTAGCCTTTCTATCGAGGCTGCGACCCCGTTTTCGTTCTTAGGGGCATTACGCAAGACCTCGGGCTCTGCGGATACCGTTCGTGGAGGAATAAAGCTCAATACAACTGTAATTATTGATTCAATCAATCTAGATAATGCGTTGTTTTATCTTAGTGTTGTAAATGAACCGCAAAGTGGAGGTTTTAACTGTCTCATTCCGCCCCGTGTCACCAATTATATCCGGGGCGTTACAGGTACTTTTTCAGCAGCAGGCGCAACCGGGACCCTTTATGATGGTATAACTAGTGCCATGTCAGCAACGATTCCAAGCGTCACAATTACAGATGTTACTGTTAATGGACGGGTTGAAAATGCCCTCATAACTCTTGGGGTAGATGACGTGCATGTCTACACTCTGGCTACAAGCTAATGCTGTACATCTTCCTGGGCTATCCCAAAACCTTACTGAACGCCGGGGGCCTCCAGCATTGCGTGGAGCGGGTGGAGAAGCTGGCTATCCTGGAGCACAGCCCCCAGACACAGTACCGCAAAGAAGGAGTGTTCATTCCTGGGCAGCAGGAGGAGCAGCTTTACCCAGTGGAGCATCGCTTGAGCCAGGACTGCCTGGACGTGGGGATCACCTGGGATTGGTTCCCTGAGAACTGGGCCTTCGGCAACGGCGTGACTATCCACAAGACCACAGCTAGCCCCACGTTCAAGGTGGTGGTACATGGGACAGACTTGAACTTAGAGGAATTTCTGGCGAAGCGCGGGCCAACCCGTCTAGCTAAATTAGAACTTGAACGATTGCATATTCGCCACGAAGGGTGGGAGAAATACGAGGCCCGCTGGACCCCCGGCACTTGCCCGCAGGAGAGCCACATCGTCCACCTGACCTGGCTTATCACCACGCATCAGCTGCCTCCCTTTGCCTACGAGCGGATACGGGATTTGATAGAGTACGGAGCTACACCAAAAGACTTGCATCGCTACAGTCAGGAAGCTGGCAAGCACTTCTCCGCAATCAGGAAATGGGATGGCAGCTCGGCCGTAGGCGTTAGAGTAAACTAGGAGACGACCCATGCAGCGATACCCAAACGGTCTCAGTGTCGTTACGGCCCCTCAAACGGGGCCCCGGCAA
>ERZ1292644.1328-Hain-H14-01um-R2-1328-length-13063-cov-6_pt1 | contig 10897 bp, 21 predicted proteins | sample MGYA00564402_ERZ1292644 | MGnify/ENA primary metagenome ERZ1292644 (study PRJEB36523, sample SAMEA6512644) | groundwater metagenome | collected 2019-01-09 | study: AquaDiva: Metagenomics assemblies of 32 groundwater samples | reverse complement strand
CGCCGGGTTGGGCGTGAACCGGAAACTGGTCCGCCTGGGGACCGCCGGGTTGGGCGTGAACCGGAAACGGCGGGGGCAGGGGCTTCTTGATTGGTTCGTCGCCCTACAAGATCGCTTGCGGCACGTCCGGGTTTGCTGCGGAGATTGGTCGCGGATTTGCGGGCCGACTCCAACTTTCAAGCAAGGGCTGACAGGCGTATTCCTCGATCCGCCGTACAGCGCGGAGGCCGGGAGGGATGAGAAAATCTATGCGGCAGAGGATTTGACTGTTGCGCATGATATTGGCAAATGGGCCTTGGAGAGTGGGGACAATCCTCTTTTACGGATCGCGCTCTGTGGGTATGAGGGCGAGCACGATATGCCGGAATCTTGGGAGTGTGTGCATTGGAAAACAACTGGCGGGTACGGCTCGCAAGGTAACGCCCGTGGGCGAGAGAATTCTACAAGAGAGTGTGTCTGGTTCTCGCCGCATTGCCTGCGGGTAACGCTGGACTTCGACCAGCCGAAGCGGGAGCTTGCCGCGCTATCAGCACTCCGCGAATCCGGCCATCCCGACAAGGCGGGAATCGAATTGGCGATAGAGGATTGGATTGTCGAGGATGCGATCAACGAAGTCGAAAAAGGGAGTTAAGTATATAAGTCCCCTTTCTTTCGGGGATACGATTCACAATCCGATTCCTGAAAAAAGTGGAATCTGAAAGGACAAGGTAATGTCGAAAACAAAGGAGAAAATGAAGTATCCGCCCGTCCGTTGCGATCTGCATCCACCCGCGCCGGGTTACATCATCTGTGACCATATCAAGTCTGCCAAGAATGTCAGGCATCTAATCTCGCCGGCAGAGCGGGACGGCCTTGGCGAGATTTTGTGCGGTCTAACAGATCACCCAGTCGAACAGTTGCATCTGATTTGCGCGTCGTGCGCAGAACCGTTCTTGCCCCAAGACTATATATGCTGAAAACCACGATCCGCATCAATTACCGCTGCGCCCGGCACAGGCGGCAGAACGGCCAGGAGCCGACCAAACGCAAAGCGTCTTGCGCCGCCTGTGACGTACTCTGCGACCTGCGGGCCGCGCTCGACAAAGTGGAGCGCGTCTTGCACCGGGCCCGGAACACCGTGGGACTCTTGGAGGGAGGCCGTGGCAGAACCAAACAACCCCGATCCCCTGAACCAAGCGGAGCAGAACACATGGTCGGAAGCGGAACCATAGTCGCCGTCCCGGATGGATCTTCCCCGGACCCCGAGTAGCCCACACGGAGCCTTGACCCCCCATGAAGGAAGCGCGCGTTATCGGGAGCGGTAAACGAGTCCGAACCAACCGCGAGACGTGGAAACCCATGCCCGGAGTGATCCAGGACGGCCCCTGTGTTGCCTGCTTAGGAACCGGCGCGCTGGTGCTGGACCCGCATTTGCACACGTGTACAAAACGGAGGGCCGAGCATGGTTACTCCTGACAATCTTGCCCGGCTTCGGCAGGAGCTTGCCGAAATGTGCTTATTGGGCTATATCAAGGCATTCCGACTCCCAGACGATAGAATCGTGTTTTGCCCGACGGACCTCGCACCCTTGTTTTTACAGAACAGCCCGCGTGCGCGGGATGCAACGCAACAATTCATTAAGGAAACGACTGGCAATTAAACACATGGCCGACGCGACTGTACCCGCCAGTATCCCCACAGAAACCGCCTTGTTGGGCGTTCTATTACTGGACAATAGCCTCTTTCGACACGCCGCCGCGCTCCGGCCGCAAGACTTTTTCCTGCCCGCGAATCAAACGATTTTCGAAGCAATCCTATCATTATCTGCCGTGGGAGCGCCTTTCGATCTTGTGACCCTAGCGGAAGAATTGGACCGTCAACAGAAGCTCGCTCAAGTGGGCGGGGCAACCTATCTTTCCCGCCTGACAGACGGCCAGCCCAAACTATCGAGCATCGAGCATTACGTCAAAGTCATCCGGGAAACCGCCCGACGCCGGAACTTGGTCGAACAAGCGACCAAGATTGCGCACCGCGCGCTTGCCGGGAAAGACGATATTGCAGCGTTAGAGCGGCAAGCCTTGACGCTCGAAAGCCCGGCTCCGGCCCCGGTGACGGAGGCCCCGCCGAAAGAGGAGCGCCCCACGCCCACGGTCCCGGACGCCGCCTGGTGTCCGATGGCGCGCCGCTATTTAGAGCACGCGGCCCCTTCCACCGAGGCCAGTCATAATTTCCACCTGGCCGCGTTCCTTACCATAGCCGGAGCCCTCCTCGGGCGGCTTGTGTACTACAACAATCCGAAACCGCTCTATCCGAATTTCTTTACCGCTCTGGTAGGCCGCTCGGGACGGGCAAGGAAAGGGACCAGCATTGACTTTGCGGAGGACATCGGACGCGCGGTGAACCCGGACCTACACTGGCTCCGAGGCATCAACTCAGCCGCGGGATTTGTCCAGGCGCTCTATGACGCAGAGCACCGCCAGGAAGAAGGGCAGCGGCGCACGGTTTCCGCCATCCTCCGTTTTTCCGAACTCCGTTCCTTGATTGACAAAGCGCGCCAGGAGGGAGGCCGGGACATCATCCCGGAACTGGCGAACGCCTTTGACTCACCTCCCGAGTTGCAGAAGAACCTTTCCAAAGGCCAGACCCTCGTAGCCCGTCCGACCGTCTCTATCCTGGGAGGCGCTTCCCCGCGCTGGATAGAAAAAATGAACATCGAGGATTTAGAGGGCGGTATCGGCAACCGTTTTTGTTGGGTGGTAGGCGATCCCAAAAAACGGAATCACCGGCCGCCGCCGCCCCGGTTCCAATTCACGATTCACGATCTAGGCGAAGCGCGGCGCTATTGGCTTGCCAAGGGCAAAGTCGAGGAGGGGACTGAAATCACGATGGACGCGGAGGCCGATAGCATCTATGAGACCTGGTACAAGAGCCTGGACCGCCATTTCGAGTACGATCTGTTTCAAATTCTCGCCGACCGCATGGAGGTTCACTGCCCGAAGGTTGCCATGCTCTACGCGGCGCTGGACGGGCGAGCGAAGATCGGGCGCGCGGACATCGAGGCCGCAATTGCCTATTGCGAATTCCTGCTGCTGTCCCTGGCGTGCATCTTCCAGGATTACGGCTGGGAGCTTGCCGGGAAGCAAGATCAGGAGCTAATCGCCTACGTCCGCCGCCATCCCCAAGGTGTAGCCCAACGCGATGCCCAAATGCACTTCGGCAAGTGGGGAGCCGAGACCTTCCACAAGCGCCTGAACTGGCTGGTGGGCGATGACGGACAGCTTTGCCGCGAACAGCGCGGGCGGCGTACGTGGCTGATACTCAATCGGGAGACTGAATGACCTTCGCCTTATCTACGCCTCCCGCATGGGCGTTCCGGCGCGTGCGTGAGGGTCGAAAAAGTTAAACACTTTGCGTTTGTGGACTTATCGTCTGTAGAGTCATGAGGTTAAGTGTTTACCAGAAGCGTTAAACACTGGCAAACAGTCCTAGTTAAACAGTGTTAAACACTTCGGCGTTTGTTTAACTTTGTTTGCAATTCAGGCAGTGCGGCAGAATCGCTTGTAAGTATATTAGAGAGAGAGAGAGAGAGAGAGAGAGAGAGAGAAGTGTTTACCAGTGTTTGCCTGTTTCCGGTAAACACTTAACCCATTGATGCGGCAAGGCAAACAGCAGTAAACGGGCTACTGTTTACCGTTTTCCTGTTCAAACGGCGCAAGTTTTTAGGATCGTACACGTGTGCAGTAGAGCGAACCCAAGGCGAAAAGGAGAAAACTAAGCCATGAGCGAGACAGAAGAAGGACGATTCCAACAGATCGAGGTAGGCCGGCTCCGCCCGTCGAAGACGAACCCGCGCGGCAAGATCAGCGCGGCGGAGATAGCGGAGCTTGCCAGGTCCGTGGAGAGCCACGGTATTCTACAGAACCTTGTGGTCCGTCCCCTGGACGGGGAGGACGGGCAATTCGAGATCGTTGCCGGGGAGCGGCGCTGGAAAGCGGCCAAGGCCGCGAAGCTGGCGACGGTCCCCACGATGGTACGCAAGTTGACCGATGCCGAGGTCGTCGAAATCCAGTTGGTCGAGAACCTACAGCGCGCGGACGTGCATCCGCTGGACGAGGCCAAGGGCTACAAAACGCTTGTCAAACTAGGGACTAGCAGCGTCTCCGAGATTGCCGCGAAAGTCGGCAAGAGCGAATCGTACATCTACCAGGCAATGAAACTGGCCGAATTGATCCCCTACGGCCAAGACGCTTTCCGGGAGGGCCGCATCACCAAACACCACGCGGTCCTGATTGCGCGGTTGCAGCCCCCGGACCAGGAGCGCGCCCTCGACTACTGTTTCGGCGTCTGGCCCGGCGGAATGCACAAGTCCGACAATGAGAAGATTCGCAAGGAAGGAGAGTGCGAGCACGGTGTCCGGGAGTTAGCCCGCTTTATCGAGCACGAATGCCACTTGGATTTGAGCAAGGCCCCGTTCCCGGTTGCCGACGCCCTGCTGGTCAAGAAGGCCGGAGCTTGCACCACCTGCCCGAAACGGACTGGATTCAACAAGGCGTTGTTTGAAGACATCACGGGGGAGGATACTTGCACCGACCCGGCTTGCTACGCGGAGAAGATAAGCGCCTTTGTCCAATTGCGGATTCAGGAAGTCAGCAAGGCGGAAGGCCCCGCGCCGCCGCGCCTCACGGTGCGGCCGAGCTATGAAAGGCAAGGCAAGTTGGACAAAGGCATGGTTCCCAGCGAGAAATATACGATCATTGAAGCGAAACGCGATGCGTGCGAATTCGCGCGGGAATCCATCCTGGCGGACGGCCCGCACGCCGGGACCTTGGTTACCGCTTGCTCCGATCTGAATTGCGGCCGCCATTTCGGGAAGGGCGGACAGAAACGCTACCAGACCGAGCCGGTCGAGCGCCAGGCGAAGCAGAAGCAGGATACACGGCTCGAAATCCTCCGGGAGACCCGCGCCCGCGTGTTCGACAGCATCCTAGAGCGCGCCCCGGGCAAGTTGACCCGCGAGGAGTTGAACATCACGGCGCTAGTTCTGTTTGGGAACTTGCCGTGGCACATGAGGCAGGCGGTCTACAAGCGACACGAGTGGAAGGCCCAGGAGCACAAGTACGCCAAGGGAATGCCGCCGCTCCATGAATATGGCGGAGAGCCGCTGTACGCGCGCATCCGCCGCATGAAGGACGCGGAATTCGCCGGATTCCTGATTGGACTCAGCATCACGCCGGACGCGACCATATTGCCCCAGGACGCGGCGCAACCGCTAGCCCCGCCCCTAGCGATGAGCCTGTTTGCGCGGCGCGCCAAAGTGCAGTACGGGAGCATCGAACGGAAGGTACGCAAGGAAATCGCCGCGAAGCGCAAGGCGAAACCCCCGCGCAAGTCGAAACGAGGAAAGATGTTCTCACCTACAAGCGACAGAGACTCAGTTGGGCCACGAGTTTTGAAACCAGGCTACAAACGGTTCAACCGCTCGCCCGAAGCGAAGCCGCCGCGCGCGAAGGCCAAGGGCGCGATCAAACGGGCCATGAAAGCGACGGTCCGAGTCCCGGCGCGACTCCGAGGCACGAAATTGCACACGTCGGCAAAGACGGCCAGGAAGGGGAAGGCGGATGCCAAGAAAACCAAAAAGTAAGGAGCCGGCACAGCAGGCGCGGACGCTTGCGTTTCTGCCGCGATCCTTGTTCGTGATAGGCGAAGGGCGCGGAAGATTTAAGCATTTTGTAGCCGACACCGATGCCCCACGGCTAATTGCACAAATGGGAGTAGTGAACGCCTACCGGACCGTGGGCGAATATCGTTTGGTAAAGAGTTTTCAGATCATCCTCAAACCGGAAAGCAAGGAGGCGAAATGGAAACACCCAACAAAATCACCGTTGAAGAGTGGGAGCGCCAGAAGCAAGACTACCTAGCGGAGCAAGCCTATAAAGACGCAACCACGGGCGAATGGAAGCACCGTTGCGGCCGTCCGCTCAGTGCGCTCATTACCCGCGTCTCGCAGCACGACCAGAGATTCGGAGACACGTGCGCCGGTACGGGAGAGACGTACTGCGTGGAAGTGCCGTACTGCCCCACGTGCGAGCCGCACCCGGCAGACGGGGGTTGCATTCACGTATAGAGTGCCAAAGGGACGCGCGATGAGTCACCTACATCACTGTTTTGTGCATGACCACTATTGGGATTGTGGCGCGTACTGCGGTCCGGCCTTCGGGCGGCGGCACTTTGGGCATGAGGCGGTCTGCCCGGAACTGTGGTTTATCTATTGGTTTCAGCACAACAGCCAACTCGCGGACTTTCCCCAAAGGACCGGTGGGATTGTGAAATGAGACCCGCGCTTTATATCCGCGTCTCGACTCTGGACCAGAACCCGGAAGCGCAGCGCCGGGAGCTGGAGAGCTACGCGCGCCGTCAGCAGTGGGAAATTGTCGAAGTATTCGAGGAGAAGGCGAGCGGGACCGGCAAGCGCCCGGAGCTTGACCGGCTTCTCGCGGCCGCGCGCGCCGGTACAGTGGATTCCGTTCTGGTTTGGAAGCTGGACAGGTTCGGGCGCTCGCTGATTGACCTACTCGAAAATCTGAAGGTGCTCGAATCGGAGCGGGTCCGTTTTATCGCGGTCTCGCAAGGCATAGACACCGGCGACGGCTACGCCAATCCGACCGCGAGCTTTTTCTTGCAGATCATGGCGGCGGTTGCCGAGCTGGAGCGCGGGATCATCCGCGAGCGGGTTATCTCAGGGACGCGGCGATTCCAGGAGGATTACGCGGCGGGAAAGATTGGAAAGACCGTACACACGCAGAGCGGCAAAGACCTGCCCACGGGACGGCCCAAGCGAGTATTGGATTTGACCATGCTCCGGGAGCTAAGAGCACAAGGCAAGAGCGTGAAGCAGATTGCGCGCGAAATGGGCATCCCCCGGAGCACTCTCCTGGACCGGCTCCGGGTGCTTTCAGGGTCCCAGGCTAACGCGGAAACAGGCCAGCGCCTACGCCAGGTTAAGACAGGACCGGCCTAAGTGCAGGTTCGCCGTAGTAGAACATAGGGTCCAGTAAAAACGGGCCATGCCGGAAAGGTGGGGCGGTGCCGGAAAGGTGGCTCCGATTTTGGCAAACCGGCTCCCTGATTCTAAAGCGAGTCGAGCAAGGAAAAAGAAGCATCGAGAAGCCCGTACCAGCACATCGTAGTTAGCGACTTCGGTGGTGCCGGTACCGCTGAAGAAGGGAGATTGCATGAAAGACTGCATCTTACTCTTGGTCGGATTCTTGGGCCTGCTAGCCCTGCTATTTATCGGCCTCAAGCTCGGCGGCGTGATGAGGAAGATTCTCCATGAACAACCCGGGTGGTCGTGGTGGTGGGTGCTGCTGCCGCTTTATGGCCCGTTGCTCGTGGGGATCGGCGCGATAGTTGTCGCGGTAGTTATCTCGGTGCTTTTGACCGCGTGGAGGCGTGCGTGATCGCTGAAGCAGAGTCATGCAACATCTGCATAGCTTTTGAGCCGGTGCGGGACCTCGGTCCGCGCGATCGCGCAACGGCCAGCCCGCCGATGCTTTCCAGGTTCACCAGGTGGTCTATGTCAATCAGGCCGCCACTCGAAATGCCCGAGGTCAATCCGCTCGCCAGCACGCAGCACGCCCCACTTGAGTCCGAGCTTCTCCCCGATCTCCCCGATGCGCTGCCAGGCAGGGTCCGCCGCATTCCAGGCCAGCCTGTCGGGGCCATGCAGCCGGAACTCTTCCCACGGGGCAATATCTATCGCGCGGCTCTTGAAGTCGGGCGGTTTCATGACGTGCAAGGAGTCGAGGGTCCAGGTAACGATCTTGCCCGGCGCCGTACGGCCTTGGGCGTAGAGCGCCGCTTGTTCCGCTACGGTGCGTCCGGTGAAAATGATGCTCACCGGGATGCCGGCTTCCAGGCACCGCGCGAGCAGCTCCATTGCCAAAGGTTTGAATTGCGGATGGAGATCATCGAGGGCGCGGGACATTTTCCTCGGCAGTTGCTACTTGCGCTTGCGCAAAGCAGCGAGCAACAGAATCCCGCCGAGTCCCCCGAAGAGCCAGAGATTCGGCACGCCGGGAATCCATTGCTGATCGAACAAAGACAAGGCGTCGCCGATCGGAGATGGACCGACACTCGGAGAAATCGCGGGAGAAACCGCGGCGGGGCTTACGGCACCGGCACGCACCGCCTGCGCCGCCAGCACCTGCCCGTCCACCGTCACAATCTGAAACTCGAGCGTGCTCTCTGGCGTAAACCAATCCACATATTCGCTTCCGCCGCAAACGCCCTCCGGGCCGGTTCCGCACTGCGCGTATACGGTCCAATCCCCAGGGCCCCCGACGAGAACGCTGCCCGCAGTGCCCGGAGGAGCGCGAAATTCCCATTGGATCAGTCCGCTCTGCGGATCGAGCAAGAGCGATGCTGAAGTCCCTTCAATTCCCATGCCCATATAGTGCTTTCTTCCAGCGTCAGTCGCGCAATGCCAACAAAAAGAGGATGGCGACAGCTCCCAACAGTACAAGGTTGGCCAACTCGGGTTCCGCTTCGACACTCTGGGCGCCGCCAAGCTCGCCAAGTGTGGTTGCTGGCGTGACCCCCAGCGCGCCGGCGACCGTTTGCGCCCATCTCGTCGGGTTGTCCCCGCCGGTATAAATGACGGCGACCTGCGCCAGCGTCATCTGCGGATTGTAGTAGGCGCTGGCGCCGCTGAGCATCAATGCGACTTGGCGGTGCAGCGCCTCCCAGCCGGCCGCCAGGGATCCGAAGACCGTTTTGTCGGCGATGGTACCGAAGCCGACGTCGCCCAATGTCAAAGCCCCCGGATTGTTGGCGCGCTGCGGGAGAGAGTCTGCGACAAAGAAGCCTTCCGCCCGCGCGATCGCCCGCGCGATGGTTTCTACGAGCATCGTTCAATTCCCGATTACGACGCCGCCGGGAGGATACTCTCGAATCTCGCCGGTCGCCTCATTGAACCAGACCCGGATTCCGTTGCGCATTCCTTGGACCCAGCCGCCCGGCGCCGTGGCGGCCGTCGGCGAGATCAGGACCTGGGAACCGTCCGCCAAGCGATAGGCACGATAGCCTGGCGGCAACGGGACGCGGACCGAGTAGCCTCCCGCGATCGGCACTTCCATCGTGGTTTCCGGGATCGGCCGCGCCGGGATGATTTGCGACAGAACCCCGCGGGTGTAGAGCCAATAGCCAATCGCCGCAAGAATCAGCCAGCCCATGCCGCATTTTCTCCCTCTAGTCCGCGACTTGATCGCTGGACTCTTCGTCCTCCGGTTCGTCTCCTTCTTCCGTTGCCACTTCGACCAGGGCTTCGTACTCCTCTCGCGCCTCTGCCAGGTCGTCGGTTGTCAGTATCGTCTCTTCCTCCATCGGCGCGCCTGAGCGGTTGCGGTAGAGACCAATCACCACCTCGTACTTCATTTCGATTCTCCTTTTGGGGGAACGGTAGCCGTTGGCCGTTTCTGCCATTGGAGCGTTTGCAGATCCAAGAGCCACTGGTCTTGCGAAGCATTCCGATCTTTGAGCAGTTCCGCCACGACCTGTTGGAGCTCCGCCATCAGGCGCTTTTGCATCTCGGCCAACTTGTCAAGTTCCAGAACACGGATGCGGATACGCAACTGCTGAACTTCCGTCAAGGGCGCCGGCGGCGCCGCGGCGGCGGGCGGATTCTCCTGGGCGGCGGCCGGCCGCAAGACGTCCTCCCGAACTTGAGGGGCCACCAGCAACAGAAAAAGAAGAAACAGTATTTTCGTCGTCATCGTCGTTTTTTACCTCCCCTCAGGATCGCCAGCACAAGCAATCCGCCCCCCGCAATTAGGGCCAGGTTCGGGATTGCGGCTCCGAATACGATCGTGCTCTGCTCGAGCCACGGCACATACGGCGTCTTCTTCGAACCTTCCCGGACCCGCACTTCCCGCTGCGACGACGCCGTCTTGACCGAGGCTCTGGCGCGACCCGTCTTCGACGGCATCCGCCGGCGGGCCCCCGCCGCGACCGTCTCCGCAACCTCGTTGAGGGTGACCCGCAGGAGCTTCTGCGACTCGCCGTCGAGGTCCTTGAGGGCGGCCTGGAAGTCACGGAGCCCGACGACCTTGATCGGCTTGACGACGGTCACGGCCGGTTGGCCACCGTGCGGGCCTGGAGGTCGCGGAGGACCCCCTGCACCTCGAGGAAGGCGTCCCAGCCGATGCGTTCGTCGGGGTCGAGGGCGTTGACCCAGGCCACGCTCTGCCCCAGCTTCTCGGCCAGGAGGTAGTCAGACGTCGGAGGCTCCCCCGTCATGAACGCCCGCCGGAACGCTTTTCGACGTCTCCGCGACGCGACCCCCGATCAGCACTTCGAGCTCGTCGAGGATGGCCTGGACCGCGGAACGGGGCGCCGTCTCGTACCACGCTCTCGCGGCGTCGCGGTCGTTGTCGGTCCCGAAGGCCAGGAGGGCGATCTCGGCGCCGGTCTCGTCGCCTTTCTGGTGGATCTTCTTGATCTCGGCCAGCTCGGGCGACGTCAACGCCCGGACGGACACCTTCTCGTCGACGCCGACGTCGACCAGGGAGCGGGCGATCGGAACGGAGGGGAGCATCAGAAGGTCCCGGTGGTGACGTCGCCGCTGATCTTGAGGGTGGCGGTGAAGGCCACCATGTCGTCGACCGGGCTCGATTCGTCGTACTGAGTCAAAATCACTTCCCCGGAGTCCTTCACCATGCCGGCCGTGTTGCCTTCTGGGCCGTATTCGAACCCGACGGTGACCTCCACCCCGAGTAGGGACTGGAGGACCGTACGGGACCCCGTGGAGGCCGTGTCGTCCCACAGGCCGGTGAGGCGGATCTCCCCGTCGGTGAGACCGGGCCGGTAGGTGTGGCCCTCGGCGCCTTTGGTGGTGGTGTCGTTCTCGTCGTTCGACCGATTG
>ERZ1292644.1695-Hain-H14-01um-R2-1695-length-10898-cov-5_pt1 | contig 10898 bp, 13 predicted proteins | sample MGYA00564402_ERZ1292644 | MGnify/ENA primary metagenome ERZ1292644 (study PRJEB36523, sample SAMEA6512644) | groundwater metagenome | collected 2019-01-09 | study: AquaDiva: Metagenomics assemblies of 32 groundwater samples | reverse complement strand
GACTTCGGGTCAGACCAGTCGGGATAGCTTGCCCACATGTCGAGCGCGCGGCGGGTCTGCGTCTCGACGATGTAGGGCGGGGGAGTTTGAGTGGATGGCGCGGGGAAGACGCGGCGGGGGTCGATAGGCTTGACAATGAAGGGCCAGACTTCGGCCCTGTCTGCCTCCCACGACCGCAACGCCTGCTTATACTCTTTGGCGGTCTTGAAGTCTGCCCGTGCGGGGGCATCGGGCAGAGCTTCAAGATTCGTCACATATTTGATAGCCGACGCGCCCAGGCCGAGCATGTCCCGCGCGGCCTGCCCTGCGGGGGACACCTGACAATGCTTATCAATCTCCTCCAGCACATGCCTCCCCCACTCCTCCATCAAGTCACGATGTGTAACGGCCTTCTGCGTCGTGCCCCGCGCGAGAAAAGTCACCTCGGGCTGGTCGACGCGGATTTGGTCGGACAGAGTGTCGATGAGGTTGCGCGCCGTGCTGGACTTGTGTATAGAGACGCCCTCGGGTAGCGCGGGCATGTTGCGGAACCGCTGCTCGACGAGGTCGGAAGCGGACTGCATTTTCGCGGTCATGGAGGCGTAGTGTCTCTCCAGGCCGCGCAGGAGAATTGTGAGATTGTCAGGCTTACGCATTATCTTGACCCCCTAAGCATCTTCTCTAGTCTGTCCATAGCCACGGTTGTTGGCCTTTCCTTTAGATAGGTGAGCGCCCCCCCGTCGGGGCCGTCCTGCTCGTCGAGTAGCGGCGGGGTGTTCGTCCCGTAGTACTGCGCGAGGCCGTAGGCGAGGGCTTTGCAGGCGTGGTCGTTGTGATTGTCGGGCGAGCCGCCCTTCATCCGCCACAAGCCGCCGCTCGGGTTGGGAGACTGTCCGCCGCCCATTTCAGAGATAATGCCCTTACAGCGCGGGTGGATGAGGAGGCGGGCACGCTGCGTGATGGGGTTGAGGTGGAGGATGGAGCGGAGGCGCTCGACCTCTTGGTCGACCTTGAGATACTGAGATTTCAAGCGGAGGCCCGTGTCGCGTGCCCACGCCTGTTCGGGCGACATAAAGCCGCCGTGATGCTGTTTGCCCGCGACATCAATCACCCCCCCGCCAACATACTTCCAAAGCTCGTTCGCCATCGCCGAGTTGATAACGGAGTCGTGACTGGCTTGGGGCTGATAAATCTCGTCTAGCACATGTACTTCGCCCCCGACAATCTGCACGTACAAAATGCAGTAGACCGTCGTGCCTGGGTCGATGAAGAGATAGACGGGGTAGGCGGGGTTGGTCGTGACAGGCCAGACGTGCAGGCGGTACTTGAACTCGGGGAGGACGGCATCTCGGGGCGGCGAGGGGCGGCCCGCGTGCCGCGCCAAGAACCGCGACTCCGACATGCTGTTCCGCAACTGCACAATCGCCGCGTCATCCGCTCCACCAGGATAAATCGACCGATTGGCCCAGGACGGAAGGGAGTGACTGGACAAGTCCATTTCGTTCGGCCCCTGCCCGAGCGCCCACGTTTCAGGAAACCACCCGATACTCTCCTCGAAGCTGCCCGAGAAGAAGCCCCACGCGCGGGGATACTTACGCGCGAGCCGCCCATAGCAGCGGTCGAACACTTCCTTCTCCCATCTACTCACCTCACACCCCACTATCCAGTCTGGCTGGTCGCGCCCGATTTTGAGGGGGTCATAGCCAGAAACCGTCTCCGCCACAGCTACCTTGCCTGTGATTCGGCTGAGGTCGAGGCGCACGAGACAGCGCTCGGTGCGCGCCGAAGGAATAGTAGAATTAGAACGGTCAAGTATGCCGAGCTTATCCGACCAGTCAATAAAATAGTCCATTTCTTTTCGAGCATCTTCCATGTCCGCCCCGACGAACCAGCCAAGCTCAACGGGCGTGGTGACGGTGAGCACGAACGCGCGGAGTGCGCCGACGAAGCTCTTACCAGCGCCCTCTCCGCCAGCCATAACGAGCACCCGCTCCTCATCCCAAAAGACCTCGGCCTGCTCGGGGCTGAGCGTGATTTTGAGCGCATTCAGGATGTCCTGCGCCTTCGCCCTATCAAATAGCACTGGTTGTCACCGAGGGGACTTCTACGTGTGTCTCGTTTAGATGTTGGTGCAGATGAAGCTCGCCGCCCTTCTCCTGCCACTTCTGAGCAAGCTCCTCAATCGGCGTCTTCTCTTCCTCACCCACGCGGCCCGTCCGCGTCAGCAGGTCGAGGAGGAACTTCTGCATACCGAGGTTGCCGTCGACCGCCGCGCTGATAGCGGCCCGCATGAGACTGGGGGCATTGTCCGCAAGTTCAGCAAGACTCGCCTGCACGCCCATATTCAGCCGCGCGGCGAGACTCGCCTGCTTCTGAATCTGCTTGGCGATGTCGGGCTTTCTGCCCGCCCCAGGGCGCGGCCCGCCATGCCTCCCGCCCATTTTCCTAGCCATTATGTGAAATCAACCTCCAGCATTTCAAAGCTATGCACTTCCTGCCCGTTGACCTTACTCAACGCCGCGTTGCGGCGAAGACTGCCCTGGCGGATGAAGACGCGGTGCGATGTATAGGAGAGCACGCCGTCAAAGTCTTCCTTGAGCACGATAGGATATTTTTGTGCCTCGAGGGTGCGGATGGCAGAGAGCTTCGTTGCCTTCGCCTCGGGGTCTGCCAGTCCGTTTCTCATCACAACCCCTTCCCCAAGCAGCACATTCACAGCCCACACCTTCACGCGGAGTGGGCGGAGGGAGGCGTGGAGGGCGAAAGAGCGCAGGACGGGAGAAGACGTCACAAGTGTCGAAGTGAAGTTGAAGCGGAAGCGGATACTCCGACCGTGCGCGTTCGTCTCGGGGTCAGAGATGGAGTCGAAGCTAAGCGTCTGCACGGCGGTCGAGGCCGTACTGATTGTGCCTAGCGTCGTCCACGTACCTGTGTCGTTGATGTCGAAGCTGACGACGATGGTGTGGTTGGAGTCGACTGTGGAGGGGTCGACGATGCAGGTCAGCTTGATGAACGCCTTGACCTCGTCGGGCATCCCCCAGTCCATCGCCGACGTATAGAGAAAACCAGATAGTGCAAGAGAAGGGGTGGCGTCGAGCGCGGGGGCGACAGAACTCGCGGGCAACTTCAAGCGCATCGACCCGTTCACGGTCTGACTGTCCTTCGTCACCCCGCCCATACTCCAAAGATACGGGTCGCCCGCGTCGTTCACAAACAGCAAGGCCGACCCTTCGAGACTCCCCGTGTCGAAGAAGTCGAGAACGTGCAGAACGAGTCGCCCTTCGACGAAGCGCGCCGAGCATAGCCAGCGAGTTGTCGTGGACAGACCTTCGAGGAGCAGATAGAGTTGGTTCGGACTACCCGCCATCGAAATCACTCGCCCGCCCCCCGCGCCGTCGTCAATCTTCGGCGAGAAGAGTAGGCTAGAGAGGTCGACGTAGTCGAAGCGGTTGACGCGGAAGAACGTCTGCTGAGACGCCGTCAAGTACAACCAGCCCTTCCAAGCCGCACCCAGTTTGAAGTTGTTCGAGTTGGGCTGCGTGGCATACTCGGGGGTCAGATTCTCAAAGAGGCGCGCGACCGACCCGTCGTCATAGACGTGCACCCAAGCATATAGCCCGTCCTCTTTTGCGGCGTAGACGGTGTCATTGAAGCTGTGAAGAGCCGTGATTTTCTTGTCGGTAGTGCCGACCGTCAACTCCGTATCCCACGACCCACCGTTGATAGGGTTGGTCGAGAAGTTGACGTAGGTATGTAGGGAGTCTCCCGCGTCGTATCGACTCTTCCAGAGTGTCGCGCCCGAGCTATCTACTGTGCGTGTGACGGCGAAGAAATGTGCGAACTTCGCGTCGCCCGCGAGAGTCGACACCGTCCAGGTCGTATCTGACCCATAGACATATGCCGTATCACCATTACCGAACGCGACGTAGAGGTTAGCATCGTAGGCAACGATAGATGTCGCAACGACACCCGCCGAGCCGAGATAGACCGCGTTCCAGACGTCGTTCGTCTCATCCCACTTGCAAACGGTCGTGCCGAACACGGCGTAGAAGGCGTCCTTGAAGGTTGTCGCGGCGACGGGGGCCGTGCTACCCGCAGAGGAGGAGGTGTGGGAGACGAAGTAGACGTCGTCTATCTCGAAGGTCGTCGCCCCGACGTCGTCGCTGTCTAGGACGAAACGTATCGTAACCTCGGTCGCAGCCGCGTCGACGGTTCTAGCAACGGTCTTGACAGTATAGGACGAAGCCGTGACAGCAGCCGCCGACGAAGCCCCGACGCCGTCGTAGACTCGTAGCACTATCCCGCCGCCGCCCGCCGTCATACGCATCGCGCAGGTTATGGTGAAGGACTTGCTTTGGTAGACGGTCGGGTTAGTAAAGGACTGCGAGAAGAGAACGTCGCCCGCCGAGCGTGCCCCGTCCGTGACCAGCCGAAAGCCGTACGTTCCTGTGCGAACGGCAGCAGCGGGGGCCGACGCCGTCACACCTGTACCCGCCGTCCAACCTGTCGTCGCGCCTAGTTCCGCCCCGCCGTTTCTGACAATAAGGTCGACCGCGCTCTTTCCCATCCCCAACGCCATCATATTAGGCCAGCGCCCATCCACGCCGTCCGCGTGCGAATAACGAGCGGGGTCGCGCGGGTCGTACACGGCCTGCAACGCGCCCGCCCGCCAGTCGTCCTGCGACCAGACGAGGTCGGACTGCGGCTCCTTATTGCCGTACTGGACGGGGCCTGGGGCTTGCTGAGGGGCGAAGGGGGGTAGCCGCCCCTCTAGCCAAGCCTTCTCGCCGTCCTCATCTTCCGCGAGCACGAGCGAAACAGACGTAGTGGGGGTTGCGTTGTCGTCCGACTCAAGCACTATGTCGAAGGGTAGCTCGGGCATAGACCTCTCGCGCACTGGACTACCCTCTATTATACCCGCCGAAACGGGAATTGTCAAGCCCGCGCGCGAATCAAGTCCTTTCAAGTGTATGTGGGGCGGGGAGGAGGGGAGGGGGGCGCGGCGGGCAAACCGCGCGGGCAGATAGGTTTGCGCGGGGGGTTGATAATTCTTGATTCGCCTATTCAATCTGTGGCGTCCGCGGGGCGTGCAGACCGTGCAGCCCGAGGACGAATGAATTTATAAAAAATGCGCGAGCAAGATACGGAACACTACTAGTTGGCGCGGCCCGTACAGTTTTTGCAATCCACCAACCAAGAACTCCGCTCACGCGGCCTCGTCTAGTCCCCGCGCGGGCAAACAACAACCCCGTCTACGCTGGCTGCGCGGGCGGGGCGGTTGATTGACGCGGGCTGAATGGTGTGTGAGATTTAGCTTACTATCGACTGCTCTTGCTTTGCTAGGTCGGCGTCAACCCCTGCCCGCGCTTCGGAGAGTGTTGTGTAGTGCGGCGCGCGGATAGGTTCTAGCGTGGGCAGAACACGGACAAACCAGCGCCCGCCATGTGTACGGTTAGAGCAAGGCAAAATAAGGTAGTCCCTGTAGTTGTGTGCGAGTGTAGCCTTCATGTTAGTGTGCTACCCGCGCACGACATGATGAGCATGACCACGAGCCAAATGAAGAAGTAGGTCATTCGCAGTCCTGCTCTCGTGCAAGCTCTTGTAGTCTAGCAACAGCTTCCTCTTCGGTCATGTGAAGGGGAACGGCAATCCCGCGTGCGGGCGTGGGGTCGGTCGGGTGAGGCGCACCGTTGCCAGTGTGCATGTAGCAGATACAAGGGTCGTCGGTGTTCGCGTCCACGCACACTTCACACACACCGTCGACATGCTTATTTGCCAAATGCCCGCAAACCGTGCAGTAGTTGCCCGCTGCGGACTCACGCCCCCACACGTACTCGTTCTCAAATGCCCGTAGCTCGACGGCGGGCATCCTGATTAGGACGTCGGCAAGTCGTTTTTCCATACGGTCAATGTCCTTGACCAATCGCCGTGCCCGTTCTAGTCTAGTCGTTCGCTTGAACATTTCGCACTCCTTCGAACAAGATAGCGCATGGTAGGCTGTGGTACCCGCGCTTGTCAAGGGTATGGGCAGGTTTGCTGTCCCTGCCCACTCCACCTGCCCTACGGACGGGCGATTACGGCTGCTCTTCTTGTTCCGCTCCGATTTGCTCTAGCAGCTTCTTGACGGCGTCTTCTTCGGACGTCGTGAGACTAGACGGCTTGCGTCGCCGCTTTTCCGCGTCAATTTCTTGTTGCTCGTTGGGATGCATGATAGCGTGGACTGCTTTTGCTTTCCTCAAGTTTTCTGTTGCAACGTCAACGTCATAACCGAGTTTGCGCAAACCTTCAACACCAAGCACGGCCCAAATTGCCCCCTGCATGAACGCGGCGGTGGCAATAGCTATCACCCCATCATTCAAATCTATCCGTTCAACCAACATCAAGAGATTCTCTATCTGTGGCGAATCTCCGACAAGAGCTGAAAATTGCGCACCCGCGCCGATAGCCACAGACTCGTTTACGAGAAGGTGGTTATCGTCCACGTCATCGACACTATCCACAAACGAGCCTTTCCTAAAAAGCTCTGTGAAGTGTTCATGAGTAAGGCGCAGACTGTCAGTCTTTAGCGCGTCGGGATTTGGCCCCCCGTCGTGCTGTATTTCCTGTACGGTTCTCATTTCATCCTTTCTTGGCATGCCGCGCAGACCGTGTCGCCTTGCGTGGCCCTGCCTACGTAGTTGCAGCGCGGGCAGGTGTAACCTAGCCAGTCCTGCCCGCGCTGCGTCGTTTGCGCCACCTGCCAAATCAGTCCTAGCACCAATCCGAGCACGGCCCACGACCATTGCTCAAACACTGCTAGGACTGCCGTAATGCCCGCCAGTAGGCCACGCCAAACATTCATGACGGCCTACTTTCTAGCGGTTCGCGACTGCCTCTTCCACCATGTCAGGCACGGATGCCTGAAGTTCTGCGCGGATTGCTGCGCGCATTGCACCGTCCAACGCTGGTACGTCAACATGTTTGTCTGCCCGGGCGAGATTCACCTGACCGATAAGGCCTTGCACAGCGTCTACAAGGTCTTGTGGCGTCAAGGTCTTGCGGTCATCCGCAAGCAGATACAGGCGGGCGCGGGCGGCCGCTTCTGCCAATTCTGCCCCGCTGAACCCTTGCCCCTGCCCGTCTTGTGCGTAGGCTGCGGCGGTCTCACAGTCCTGCTCGGTCAATCCGCTGTACTCGCTCAGAATCTTGATGCGGGTCGGCACGTCCGGATAGGTCAGGGTGATTACTGCATCCATTCGGCCAGGGCGCAAAAACGCGGGATGTATGCGCTCGATATGGTTTGTCGAGAACATAAACATCACCGCGCTACCCTTCGTGTCAATGCCGTCGAGCAAGTTGAGCAGTCCGTTCATGTCCAGACTGCGCTCACCTTGCGCTACCGTGTCGACATCTTCAAGGAACACGGCAAGCGGGGCGTACCGCAAGCTGACGCGCAGAATGTTGGACAGATTGTCAGCTTGGTCGCTCGACACGTACATGAACGTGACGCCAGCCTTACCCGCAAACTCCGCAGCTTTTGCGGCAGTCAGGGTCTTGCCAGTGCCGTACGGCCCCACAAGCAGGACGCCTCTTTTCGTGCGCCTGCCGTCAAGTACTAGGCCGTGTCGAAGCGGGGCGTAGACGGTCGCTTCGATTGTGCGGGCAGTCGCGGGGTCGAACGTCGGCGAACGTTGGCTGTTCAGGTCAATGAAGTTGAACGCGCCGTCGATTGCCTTACCCTTGAAAATGGACTCGGTCTGCATGATTGTTTCGACCATGTCGAGCATGGCATCCGCTGCCGATAGCCATTTGTTGCTGGTCGTGACCACGACCGACACGTCGTTTACTCCATCGCCAAATGGGATGCGGATTGTACCGTCCCAGGCGGGCAGGGCGGCATCGAAGACTACGCAGTCCCGCCATTCGTCTTTGCCGACCTGCACTCGCTCCATGCGGGGTGGGGTCGTGCCGAACATTGACACGCGCTCTTTCCCCTTCACGTACCCAAACGTGCGCTCTATCGCCGTGTTCACGGCGACAGTCACGTCTTTGACATGCCAACCGCGATATTGACGGATGCGGTCGGTCTTCTGCGAGAGCCAGGCATTGAGTTCCCCAAGCTGTAGGATAGCCTTGGGAACGTCCATGTTTTCGGGCAGGATGATTTCATGCCCGCTGTGCCGCTTGATTGTAAGGAGCGGCTGCTTTGTTAGGGTCGCCATTTCAATCCTTTCATTCTTGATTCTGTGCACGGATACTTGCGCAGATAGCGCACTGACTAGGCGGATACGCATCTCGTCGAGTGTCACCTCCTTTTCGTCTGTCATTCTATGACCACGATTTCTATGCCCTCGGATTCTACCAGCCACCAGCCGTAACCGTCTTGACACTTACCCCCCAAATCATGTAATCCAAAGCGTATTTCGTCAAACGCTACGCCGATACGACTAGTTAAAGAGACGTAACAAACCGTGCCCGTGTCCCCTTCTTGTGGCCCGTAAGCTTTTTTTACCTTGACAACGCGGATGCGTGTTCCCACGGGCAAGCTCATTTCCTCTTGTGTCTTCAACACCCTGTTAGGGTCGGGCGCGTCGGTGATTGTGACAGTCACCTTTCCATGCTCGTCTTCGGTCGCTTCAATCACCTTACCGTCCACGACTGTCCTGCTCATGCTTCACCTAAATAGACGGGCAGACAGTGGGGTCTTCGCAGCTAAATCTACTATCTCACTGTCTGCCCGAAAGATAATGACTGCCCGTGGCGCGGGGCGAACCTGATAGGTTTGACGGATTGGGTCGGCATTGACTGCTTGCATCGGCACTTCAGGGGCAACGCCCCTTACTGGTCGAGAGGCCGCATAGTGTTAGCACTTCCGTATACCGTTCGGCGCGCTCAACGCCCCGCGCTCGGTGCATCACAAGCAGGATAGCGCAGCGGGGCGGGCAGTCAAGGGCATAAAAGGTCAATTTCCAAAAATCACAGTCGGCCCTATTGTTACACAACGGGCGGGTCGGGTGGCTTTGCGACACGTCGGCCTCGGCGGGCGGGTCGTGCGCGCGAACCCTGGCTCGGACTGCACGTCTAGTACCTGTGCTGCACATACACAACGTATATTGTGTAAGTGTGCCGTGCGAGCGGGGTCGCAGATAGATATGCAGCGGTAGGGTTTTTGCCCTTCCCGCACACATAGTCAAAAGTGTGCGGTGCGGGGCTTGACAGATTATACGGATAGCACGGCTAGTAGCTGCGATTATGCCAACTTCGGAAAGTTGACCGCTTATGGCCTTGACAGCCCCGCGCGGCGTGCTATCGTGTATGTAGGACGGCGGGCTGAAAGGGCGATGGCTTCCGCCTCACAGCCAAAGAGCAATAAACGTGGCATGGGTAGGCCCGCCGTCCACTGCCCCCGCCGTAGGCGGGTCGGAGGTATGAATGGCTGATTACGGCAAGTTCGATACACCCGTTCCGTCCTGTGCTTACCCGCCGTGCGGCGAGCCTGCCGCCGAGAAGGGCTTCTGCGCGCCGCACAAAGCTCTCATCGACTTCCTGCTATTCATCCTGCCCCGCGTGCAGGTCAGGCAGGCTGTGCAGCCCGCAATCTACGTCCCCGCATCAGGAGGTTTGAAATGATAGCTGAGAAGACCGAACATAGCCCGACGCCGTGGACGTCGCACGTCGGCTATCAGGGGAGGAGCGTCTACATCCTTGCTGACGGCGTCACCGTCGCAAACCTAGAGCACGGCTCGTTCTCTCAGCGCGTCGCCGACGCCGCCTACATCGTGCAGGCCGTGAACAGCCACCAAGCCCTCGTGGACGCGCTGGAGAATGCCGTTGTGCTTCTCAACCGCCATGCGCTCGACACAAACATACTCGCAAAGGAGCTAGACCGTTTGGATGCTGCTCGTGACCAGGCTCGCGCCGCTATCAAATTGACCAAGGAGAACGCACATGACTGACATCTTGACGCCAGAGCGTGTCAGGGATATCGACGAAGAGTACGGAGTGCCAGAAGTGCAAGACCTTGCGAAGTCGCACGAGGCTCTCCACACAGAAAGGGACGCTGCGCTTGCTCGCGCTGACGCAGCAGAGTACGCCAACAGAACCCGACCTGATTACAACCTCCGCTGCCAAGATTGTGGAAGAGCGCACATCCTTGACACGTCCATTCCCAGTGAAATCTGGGAGCAGATAACACAGGACGGTGCGGGTATCCTCTGTATAACTTGTATTGATGAGAGACTGGCTAAGGCTGGACTTATAGCCACAGCACAGTTTTACTATGTGGGAACCGCGCGCCAAAGCCAATTATACAGTGAGCCTGATGAGGCTCTCCGCGACCAGGTGGAGCAGGTGACACGGGAGCGTGACCAGTGGCGGGAGTTGGCGAAGGATGCTTGGGGGCTGGTAGAGGCGCTGCGACAAACGCACACCGCTTGGGGGTCGCGCTCAGTACACGCAGAGACGTGGCTTGCCGCCCTGGACGCCGCTGAGAAGGGGGAGACGCAATGATTGTCACAGACGAGAACGGCAAGCAGTGGAAGTGGTCAGGATATGGTTTGCCTACCCCAGGCAGCACTAACCACATAGCTCTTGGTAGGGGTTTTGTCCTAGTTCCTGAAAGCGTGCAGTTTGACGGGAAGATGGACATCTGGTGTCCCTATGTGCCTGCCCCCAAGCAGCACACCTTTGGTGGCGTGGTCTTTGAGGAAGCGGGGTCAGCACGGGTGCTAGAGGCCGGCGAGTGGTTTCGCCTTCGCGGAGATGGTTCGCCCTGCTGCGCTGTAGATAGAACAATAGGGGAGTACATCCCCCTGCGCCCCGTGCGCGTGGAGGCGGAGTGATGCATGCAACCTTACTTGAACAGGTGCTCATTACTGTGGTTAGTCTCTCGCTTACAATCAACATTATGCTAGGGGTGCTCTTCTTTGCCTACTGGCTAA
>ERZ1292644.1694-Hain-H14-01um-R2-1694-length-10900-cov-4_pt1 | contig 10900 bp, 10 predicted proteins | sample MGYA00564402_ERZ1292644 | MGnify/ENA primary metagenome ERZ1292644 (study PRJEB36523, sample SAMEA6512644) | groundwater metagenome | collected 2019-01-09 | study: AquaDiva: Metagenomics assemblies of 32 groundwater samples | reverse complement strand
CCAGATTGGGCGAGACGCAAACATGCAAAACCCCTTGGTTGAGGCAGCCAACCCACTAATCGGGGGACAGGGACAAAACATAAGCCCCGATGCGTACTTCTTGATGGTGGCGTTGGTACATGTGCCCGTTGCGGCAGTTTTACCACAACCGTACAGACGCATTTCACAACTTGCGATTATCGCCGTCCAAACACATGCTATTACGCATAACTGGTCAGCGGGCTATGAATTCAAGTTCTAAGACGCTATAAAATCCACTTCAACAGAGTAGATGTGGCAGATAGCAGCACCTGTTGATAGATCAAATTTCAACTCGTAACTCTTTAGGTCTCCGCTTACCACCGCGGTCGTCAACCCTGTTAGAGATATTGACTGCACAGTACCAGCCGTACCTGTAGTAGCAACGTTGGCAATAGGCGTACCCACGCCGCTAGCCACCTCGATCAACGTGACGCGAATTCTCGTAGGACCCGTGACGTTGTCCATAACTCGACAGCGAACTGCTGTGATAGTCTTGCCACCCTCAATTGGGATACCAATCGACCATACCGTGCCAGTAGTAACACCTACATCACTTATAGGCGTTGCATTTGCAGGGAAAGAGATCGGTAGATTGATCGTTCTGGTCTCAGGGTTTGCGTTGTCGAGGTACGTCAACCATTTTCCCGTCCAGTTTTTGAACCAGTTATCGTAATCGCTTACACCTGTTTGTCCAACAGTCCAACCAGAAGCGATTTGTCCACCAGATGGTGTATCCTGGTTCGCTTCAGAGGTTGACCATGTAGGTATTGTTCCTGGTTTTGCCATCTATACTTCCTAACTAATCGCGTCCGTGAATTTTCCGTTGTCCCAACCCTGCCCGTCCGTGTCCCATTTGAACCAGTCGTCGGGGTCGTCTGCGGAGTGTTCTAATATAACACGAACACCTGCACTTGTCGCTTTTTGTAAAAACTCTAACAGGACCAAGGAAACGTCCGCATCAACAGCAACACCCGTAACGCGTAAAACGTATGTTGCACTACCTTGATTATCAACCTCATACACCGCGTCATCCAAATAAACGATGAGGTCAGCAATACGTACGATATCGTTTACTGTTCCTGCAGATTTATGCGTGGCGATACGAGCACGGATCCGTCTTCTGTAAATATCGTCAGACAGTCCAGATCTGTGCTCACCTACGAGTTTACCAATCACGTCCAACTGCGCGTCAACAGCGACATCGATTTGACGTTCTGTGAACAATTGCTGAAGCGCGTTTTCAACGTCCTGGGCAGGGGTTAGGATAGCCTCAATAAATTTCGCAATGTTGGTAGGCACTAATCACCCCTCAGATACTCTGGCAGCCTGTTCAGCGCACTAGCAACGTGGTCCACGTACTCGGGTTCCTCTGCTGTGTAAGGTGACACCACCGTCGCTGGGGTAACAACGTCCGCGACTTCAACAGCAATACCAGGTCCGCCAAAGTAAGATCCAAAGTAACTACCCGCGTCCGCAATTTCGGTCACGGCTTCGATAATGTCGAAGGTGTAGACGTAAACTTCCGCTTCGTCATCAGTTGGCAGAACTTTCAACACCACGTAGCCGATGTCATCCACTTCGGTCGTTTGGTAGTAATACGCGCCCTGCCCTGTTTCACCAATCGTGCCAGCACCGTTTACGAATGCCGCGCCGTTAATACTTACCTGAACCTCACTACCACTCAACGTTAGACCTGCAACACCGACACCATCAACATCCTTAAGGAAAATTGGGATGCGGCACGCCGTCACCAAAGTCTCACCTTGCTCGATACGATTACCGATATCTACAACATACGGAAACACGAGCGTATCGGGGTAAGCAACCAACAGAAAGGTGTAACTATCGGTCGCAACCTCTAGTTGCGTCGCTTCGTAGTAATAGTTACCTACACCAACCTCTGTCCACGTACCTGCGCCTGTGGCAAACGTCTCGCCACTTTTGCTAACACGAATTTGCGAACCTGTTGGTGTTGCCCCTGTTACTGGCAAGCCGTCGGCGTCCACAAGGTATACGGGGATGCGTCTACGTGCGGCTATTGATTCGTGGTGTCTCATGGTACGACGCTATCGATGACGGTGCCCATCAGTCCACTTCCCAACAGACTTCTTCGTCTTGCACGTAATTCTGCGGACCGTGCTGAAACACCGCACACACACCAGAATTCGCTGCTGATTTTATTTCGTAATACCCCGTCATGCCGCCGACGAACCCTGTCACCAGGAATCCAGCGTTCGCGACGTTTTCGGTCATCGTGACGTTACCCCCTGCGCCTGGCCACTTGTGGGTAACCGTGATGATGTGGTCGTCGGTACCTACGGTCGTACCCGCCGCCGCACTTAAGGTAAGTTGCGTCGCGTTAATCGCCGTAACCAGACGCGCCGCAACATCTTGATCGGCGGTATCTGCGGAAATGTCTACCACCGTTCGTCCGCCCGTTACACCGTCAGGGACCGTGTCGAATTCGTACAGTACGGGAACGTTAATACCGTCACCGATTGTGATGTAATCACCGTCCGCCATACTGGCTTTGGCAACACACGTTATCGTACCCTTCGCGCGTCCCCCCGTAAGCATCTCCGCGCCTGTCGCGTTATATCCGTGTAACCGCGGGGAGTTCGAGGCACCACACAGTGGCGACCACACGGCGGTTTTGTCAGCAATTGGGGATGTTGCTGGGGTCGCACTTGTTGCAGGTCCAACGGCTTGCAAGTAGGCAAGACCACCGCCAGATGCGTTACGCGGAATGACACATGCAGTGGGGTTTAGTACACCAACCGCCGTGGCGACGATGCCGTCGATATACCCGCCAACACTTGTTGACGCCGTGATGCGACGAATGCGGATGTGTCCAGTTGCAGGGGTACCTGTGAGCCCTGTGCCGTAATCCTCGGCAACAAAGCCCGAACCCACAAGCGCCATCAACGACGCTTGAGAGTTGAACTGTCCAGCACCTGGCGCGGTTGTTTTGTACGTGTATACCGATCCACTCACGTTGATCGGATCGCCATCAACCCAACCACTGCCGTACGCGAACACCGTCTCAGAACGCCCTCGCGTCGGACGTGTGCGCCCACGTTTACCGAGTAACGGGTGATCTAGTGCGGTAAAGTTACCGATACCGATACCAACGTCGCAAGAGTTGATCTGCGTCGCGTTCAGCGATTCGCCGTTTTCGGTTATCGTGTTATCGTAAACGATTGGCCACGATGTATCGGCACCGACTTGCAGTCCCGCTGTTGATGCCGATCTACCAATCTGGCGACCACCATAAAAACGCGGCGTTACGCTGCCCGCCTCTTCCCACCCTTGCGCGTTACTCCACGTCGTGTTAGAAATCTCAGGTCCGATGCACTTGTTAGTCTGCACGGAGACGGTCGCGGCACCGTTGTTTTCGGTGTCACGAATCACACACGTCGACGAACGTTTGGTGGTCGCTGGTTTAACCTTGTACGTACCTGCGGAAACAGCACCACCGACACCTGCGCCGTTTGCGAACGTAAGTGTTGAACTACTTCCAACCGTCAGTACGGTTGTGGTAATGTTGTTCGCAGCGTCTGGGGCGTTCACAATCTGAATCAAGGATCCGACCATGTCCATCGAAAACACACCCGACGAATCCGTAAGTGTCATCGTGGTTCCGCTGATAGTCAGCGTTCCACCCGTACGGTACCTGGCGCGCAAACCACAACCTTGAACGGAGATACCGTAAGCGAGTGTAAGCCCAGGACGATTGCTCTCGTAATCGATGACGAACTTATTCCCTTGTGCCGAGAAGTCCTCCAGCGGCTGGCTGATGCCTGTAAGGTATCTGGACGCTTGTACACCGAAGATGCCCGAGACCGTCGCACGACCATCAACGGCAGGAATCGATGGACGCGTGTATAGGAACGTGTTATGGTTAACCCGCGCACCACGACAACCTAGGAAGAAAATGCCAACGCTCTCACTCCAACCAGGGCGCCCAGTGGCACAGTCAGTGAGCGTATTGTTTGAAATGTTGAAAATAGCATGCTCTTGGCTATCGTCCGCACCCATAGATGTGAACCCGCCGCACTCGATCGCCGTGTTGTTGTGTACACGGACGTTTCTAATAGGGGTTCCCGATCCAGACACCTTTACGCAATACTTACGAATACCGATGAACGTACATCCAGCGACTTCAATGTTCTCACGTCCGTAATTGATGTCCGAACCCGCGAAAATGTAAATTGCGGCGGTAGAACCAAACGCCGCGCCTGACCCACCCGCTGCGTCCCAACCGTCAATGGACCAAACTTTGGCGTAGGTTTCGTTTACACCAGCGGCGTTCGCAAACGTTAGGGTTGTTGAGGAAGGTACAGTGAGAATAATGTAAGCGCCGTTATTTGCGCCACTGTTCGTTACCGCGCCTGAAATTCTTATGACCTTGCCAATGTCAGATGTGACGAAGGATGCCGCACTAGCCGTTAATGTAACGGTACCTGCGGAATACGCGATGGCTGTCGCGCCGTTTCCGATGCCAGACTTCTCACCACCTGCAATCCACCATTTGCCCGTCGCTGCACCAGCCTCGGCAACGCCGCTGGCGTTGGAGTATGTCAGCGTGGCTGGTACGTAACGTGATTTTTTCGTCGCGGCGGTGATCAGGAACAGCCCGTCGTTACCCGCGCTTGTCGAACCCGACACCAGAATATATCGCCCTACAATCTCCCCGCCCCACGTACCGTTGGTTGCGCTGAACGTCACTGTCGGTGTTGAAAAGGCGAATGACGATACAATGCCCGACAAGTCGGGGGTCATCGGAAGACGGAAGATCGAGTTCAGTACCTTGCTGTTGGAACACAGCGTAGTAGGGGCACGCATGCGCTCGATAACACATTTATCGATGATGGTATCACGGTCGCTGTCGTCGATGGACCATGTGAACGCTGAAGTGTCGTTCGCAGCGTACAAATCCGCGTATTTAATGACCGTCGTCGAAACGTACTCGGTAATAACACGAACACCGTTGTTTGCTTTTACCGCAGAGTTGTTGATAGTAATCGCACGTCCGACGTGGGAAGCGAGGAACAGTGCGCTAGCGTCGGTGAGTGTTACAACGCCGCTAGAAACCGCGATCGAGTCGCCCGTGCTGGTTGTATCGATGCTGGCATCCTGCTGGTGGAATGCGTTACCGTCGTAACCTTTGCAATTAATGATTCTGGTTCCCTGACACTTGGTCTGTCTGATGGCAATCCCAAGATTCACCAAATCGAAACTTGGCGATGTTGCGCCCTGGAAGGAAACCCCTTCAACGGTTACGTTGCGGCAACGCCGCATGAAGAACGCCGAACGTGCAAGTCCGTCCGTGGTCGCGATAGCATCAGCCACAACAGTAACATCGTCCGACGGATAATGTATGGTTGCGTTATCTCCTGTGATACGCAGACCCAAGGCATCAGCAATATCCAAGTATTGCGAAATCTTGTATCGACCAGACGGGAAGTGTAATCTACATCCTAAGGTCTTTGCCGCCGCAATCGCGGAAATAATCGAAGCGCGGTCATCAGTACCCGTTGCCGTGATGACACTGTAATCACCAAGGGCACCGTAACTCTTAACAGAAACGAATAGATCAGTACGTGCTAGGGTTAGACGACCTTGGGCATCCACCGTGACACTGGCACCATCGTAAAACCCAGCAGCGACCGCCGTATCCGCAAGTACCAATGGATCCGCGACGGTACCTGAACCTTCGATTGTGGTACCGTCAACTTCGGCGCCGTTTCCGCCTTGTCCTGAAAGTAACGCGCCCATTATACACGCCCCATGTCAGCAAATAGCATCAACATCACGCCTCACTTCCAGTGACACTAGCCGCGTCACGTGTTCCAGCGTTGGTGTCCTGCACGGCGGAAACCGCGGCGGTCGCATCGTCACGCATGAAGAATCTAGCCAACACACCCTTAAGCCCTGTAGCCTTGCCAGAGAGGACTGCATCCATACGACGGAAAGCACCGAGGATGGTCAACCCTGTGTCATGTGAGTAAGCCATCAACGTGGTGATGATGGTATCTGCACTGTTTGTTCGTATGATAAACGAGGCGACGGGGACCCGCGCCGTTACGGCACCAATAACGGTCACGACGTAAGCCGTGTACTCTTTCGCGACTTCGAAACCGTTCGCGGTCGTGCACACGATCGCAACTTCGTATAGCCCTGTCGCCTTGTTAGTAACCGTGGGCGCGTATGCAAGTGCAGAACCTTGTTCCAAAACAACACACGTCGGTGTACCGTCCGCGTCCACAGCCGCACCAGTTGCAAATACGAGCGTCGGGAATGTGACACGCAGGGTGTCGTCTAGTTTAATTTCGCTCACGTCGTACCCCCACACATGTCGTGTCGTCTAGTTTAATTTCGCTCACGGTGTGCCGTCCCGACGTCATGGTGTACCTGGGGTTGAGGTTACGTCGATATCGTCGACATCGAACGTTGCGATTTCTCTAAGCGCAATTTGTATCGTCGTGGTGGTAACAGGGGACGGGACGTCGTCGATGTAGCAAAGTGTCACATCGAGCACGCCTGGGATGATGAATGCTTGGGCTGAAATGCCAGACGCCACAGCATTTTTTCCGACAGGTTGTGAATTACCAAAAGCCACGATGGCGTCCTTGACCTGGTCATCACCGTCTTCTGGGTACAGATCGGCATCGACAATGACGGATATATCAACGTAGATAGGGACACCCGTCGGGCGCGAGAACTTAATAACGTGAGAAGTACCTTGACTGTCTTCCGCCGCACCAGTCTCACCACCGTAAGTGACGATACCAGCCGCCACGTTCTCCAGAAGGGTGTCGAAAACTAGTTGATCCGAATCTGAATCTTCGAGGATGCCCTGAACCAGCGCCTCTATCGAGTGCGGTGGTAATCCGTCACCATCCGTTACGTCGGAGTTGTTGACGAACACGTTCGCTGTGATAGTATCGGACAGTCCGTACAGTGCCGCGATGATAGAATCAACCGTCGAACGTCCAGCCCCTGCCAGTTCAATCTGTCGAAGTAGGCGTAGTTCACTATCGGTCGCCAGTGCACGTCCCAGAGCAGCGTCTTCCAAGTTTATCGACGATGTCCAGCCGTCGATTGCCGTCTCTATTGTTGTTAGATCTCGCTCTACTGCGACGATGGCACCTGTGTCAACCGCGGTCGCCACGACGTCAACCGCGCCTGTACCCTCGCCCAAGTATGTCCAGTGTACGGTTCCGTCGGTAATGTCTTCTTCTGCGGTTCTCGGACCAAGTCCACCGCCTGTACCATCGGAGGTTCCTGCCGTTATACATTCAAAACAAAGCCCTGCGAGAGTTACACGGTCACCGACAACATACGCAGTGGCACCAGCACCAGCGGTGTCTAGTAGGGTAATAGTTTCAGTGGTCGACGTTTCGAAATGTAACGCCGTGCTTGTGGTAGATACCTCGCTACCCGCGGTTACGGATGTTGCTGGCGTCCCTGTCAACGTAAGGATGACCGAAGAATGTGTTGCAGGCGCGCGAAAAGTTCCCGTAAGTGCGCTTAGTGCATCAAGTGAGGCGCCTGTTGCAGCGTCAGGATCTTGCGAGTTATTGACGGCTTCGGAGAGTTCCCAAAGCAGTGCAAAAACTTCTGCAAAGATACCGACACATTGTCCAAACGCCGAACGATCTCCAAGATCGACGGATACGCCGAAAGCACTGCGAAGCGCGGTGTTAAGATCCTCGCGGATAACCGTGAGTGTCTTGGGTAGAAATCCTGTTGAAATTAGTCCGTACTCGGTGGTCATGATGCCCTCATATCAGTCACGACGACCCCACATCCAACGCAACAGTGTCAGCAGGTGTCTCGCCGAACCCCGTTAGCACTTGCCACACGATATTCATAATACGTGTCGTGCGATCGTAGGTGATTTCTAGTCTAGTGATATCGATAACGCCCTCGACGCTAAGTAACTCTCGTCTGAATGCGGCGCGACTAGCCTCAAGTGCAATTGCGGGCTTCTGCGCTAGAATCTCTTCCCAGTAAGGGATGCCGACATCAAGATCCAAAAACCACTCGCCACGAACCAACTGCAATGCAATACGACAACTTTGCGCGACGGCATCGATGCCGCGCGAGAATTGTAAATCGGACGTCACCACCAGATCGTTATCAGCGTCTAGAAGTAAATCCCTAGGTTCGTTGGTTAGTGGAAGAGGCATTAGTCAGTTAGCACAGTCGTAGAAAGACGTGTTGCCCATGTGGCGTTGAAAGACGTTATCCCAGCAGTGAGTGCCGCAAGCGCTGCCGCACCTGCCGCAGCGTTTGGAGGAGGTGTAGGTGGAACCAATGCAATCCATGTGGTCACTAGTGCGAGCAGCGTCGTGATCGCCGTTTGAAGAGACGTTCCCAATACGACAGGCTGCACCGCCGTCGAATGTCCAAGTCTCAGTTGCGTTTGTGTCGCTTGAAACTGCGGACCCGTATCGTAACCCATCGACATGTGTGTCGTCGATGTTCCACCACCATCGTTGTTAACCAACGGCGTTCTTCCAGGCGCGCGTAGTCCTGGAATTGCAATACCACCGTTCAATCCATGACGAACGCCAGATTTTGGTGTACCTTCGCCGCCGTTAAGTTTCCATTCTCGGATGCTACGTTCGGTGAACATGAGCAATACTTGGTCACCGACGGAGACAGGGAACGTGATACGATAGCCACCACCTGCAGGAAACATCAAAGGCACGTTAACGAACACGGGCGGACGCAGCCCAACGTGTACTGTTCCACCTGCGATCGGAATAATGTCTATGCCGTCAATATTCACCCTGACAGGCGTTGCAGGGGTTTCGTCATCACTAGCATCCCAGTCCCAAACTAAAGCTTGCGCGTTGACAGACTGTTTGGTATGGTCGTAGGAGACAACGCGCGCGGGGATACACGTGTGGATATCGTCCACGATATCGTTGACCTGAGACTGAATTACGTAAATCAGGTCAGGACTAGGGACATTAACGCTATCTGCCATACTCCTCGATGGAAGTGTAGCATTACACAGGGTGTATTTCCATGACGCGGCGCGTCAACGCCAGGGATTTGGTACCCGCCAGTGCGTTAGAGCGGTTTAATCTCTAAAGTTGTAAACCAGTCCCCCGCGTGTGTATCACCCCGATGTTTTGTGCTGATAACTTTAAAAATATTTCCGTCCGCTAAGGCTTTACTGATAACCTTGACCCTACTGCCTGGTAAAATCTCCGGGAACAGGAACATATTAACGGTCATATGCGGCGGTTTTCCACTTCTCGGGGTACTGCCAAACTCGGGTGTACCGATCATACCAGTCTCTTCGCTGATGACGAATACTCCGTTCCTATTGGCTTCGGTGTCCTTGAGGATCTGAACTTTACCGTTCTGAAACGACCACGAATATCCGTAAGGTGCTAGTATGGACGTCAACTCGTCCCGAACACGTCCAAAGGAAATCGTACCGCCTTCTAGACGAACGTCCAGGTCCGTTGCGACTTCTACGTTAGCAGGCAAGTCTTGTCCGAAACTCTTACATATGTCGCGAAGTACCTGCTTGGCAGTGACCGTGCCATTATAAGACTTGCTAACCTTTGCCGAGTGGTGGATACGATCACCATCACCCATCTGCAGAAGTGTCGACCAGTCGGTACCCTTCTGTTCACTTGCCGCGTAATGCAAGTCACCAACGAACATCAAACGATTGATACCGTCGTACCCTGCTTCTAGGTTTATGAGTAACGGCTTACGTGAGAATTCCGCGCGCGATGCCTCCGATAGGTTGGTGATTGTGACGTCGCACGTGTTTGGATTTTTGGTGAGGTTGCGTTCGATTTCGAATTCGATGCGCATGTCCTCGATAACGATGCCGTTGGTTCCAGTTTTCTCGGGATCGAACACACCGCCCGGCGTCGGGGTTGTGGTACGCCAGATGGTTACTTTGGCGTTACGCTTGAACTGTCGTAGACGGCTTTCTACTTCTTTGTTAATCGCCATACAACACGCTGACCACGTCGACCGTTACGTTGTTAATCGCCATCAACCTGCCCAATAGTTGAATTCAACATGTGAATCACAACAACACGCGCACCTAGGTCATCGTAACCCGCGTCGCGATTCTCCCCCGATGTGTCGATCACGGTGAAGGTGTGTTCACGAAAGAACAGATTCGGATTGTGTTTTCCGATGGGGGCACCTAGAACCAACTTCAGCCCTGATCCAATGGGTACCTCGGCTTCTGTTAGGATGTCCATGTACCACGCTGCGTCCCTGGAGTTCCAACGTACGTCAAACAAATACGTCGTGTCGTCTAGTGGTACCGCGAGCCGATAGTTGTTGTCACCAACGATGAAAGGTATTAGATTGGGCATCAGGGTGCTACGAACGTATTCAAAACACGCCTACGTTTGAATACCGTAGGGACGATTTTATACATGTTAGGATAAACAGTGATGATATCTGCAAAAGGTCCACCAGGTCCCAAATCATGATCAGGACCAGGGTTTAATTGACGTAAATAAGGGTCTGAGTAGTCCGGTTCGGTAAGAGGTTCAGGAGTTGGGGTACTGGAAAATGTAGAGGGTTCAGCAAGATCAGGGCATTCTAGCCAGCGAGCCCACTGTTTTCGAGTGATAGTACCTGTCTGCACTAGTGGACGACCTTTGTACAGGCGCCAGTAAAAACTTGTTGTGTTTTCTCTTGCTGAGCCACGGAAGGTCGTCTCTGGCTGTTTCAAGGTAGCCATCTCACGCCACCCATTAATATCCCTATCGAACCACGTGTTGTTATTTTTATTGACAGGTATCGCTTGACCTGAATTGGAACTAGTTAGCGGCTTAGTTATCGACGCCTTGGCGCCACCTTTTCCATTACCACCACCGAT
>ERZ1292644.1693-Hain-H14-01um-R2-1693-length-10911-cov-7_pt1 | contig 10911 bp, 22 predicted proteins | sample MGYA00564402_ERZ1292644 | MGnify/ENA primary metagenome ERZ1292644 (study PRJEB36523, sample SAMEA6512644) | groundwater metagenome | collected 2019-01-09 | study: AquaDiva: Metagenomics assemblies of 32 groundwater samples | reverse complement strand
AGCGCCGCGCGGCAGACGTCGGCTTTCGCTCTCTCGGCTCCCATAAGTTGGGCGTAATTATGGCTGTAAAGAAAAAACGCAAGTTGGGCGTAATGGAGATTGATGGCGGTCTCGATCCTTTCCTCAAGGGACATCTCCTGCCAGGCCTTCCCCTGGAGGGCGAGAGTCGAGGCTTTATAAAGGGGGGATCCAACCCAAAGGCGGTGGACCTCTTTTAGCTCAACCGAATCAATGACCTCGGGAAAGAAGTATGAGATGGCCTCAATGGAGGGCATCCCACTCTGGACCATGAGGGCGAGCTGGTGAGCCTGAGCCTTGGTGGGCATGGTTAGTTGATTGGTTTGGAGGGCCACTCAATGAACAACCGGGCCCCACACACCTCGGCTAGGCGCACCATCCACCACAGGGAGGGGCGCTTCCTTCTTCCATTTCGATATTGGTTGAAGGTGGTGGGGTCAATCTTCAACCGTCTGCAAATCTCTGCTTGAGACAGCCCGGCCCGAGCCATGAGCTGCTCCACGAGGGAGGCGATTGCGCGGTCGTCAAGGAGGACCGCGGCGAGGGATTGAGACGAGGACGAGGCTGAGGAGGGGGTGACAATGGGGTTCATATGGGTTGGTTGGGGTTGAGCCTCCGGGGCTCAGCTTTCTGGCTCGGGCCGATTTGTCCCGACCATTATACCACTCCCCAAAAGGTGTGTCAATAGTTATTTTGACACAGCACATAGTTGAGGGGGTGGGCGGCCATTTGTCCCCTGACACATGCACCCCTAAGTTGTTCCGCGGGCGGGATATAGCTACTCCAATTAGACCCGCGTCACAACCCCCCTCCCCCCCTAGTAGGGTGTATACTAAGTATACAGGACATGCAAACTTCATGCCACCCTGGGCGGGCACAAGTCTTGCAAACTCACCAGTATAGTTGGCACGGTCTTTGCATACATCTTGAGCTGTTACCAAACGAGGACATGCACTGTCACCCATTGAGGTCGTCACTGTCACCGAATCAGGACACCAAAACGGGCGAAAACTTGGCGAAACCGGCCGGGTGAGTGTCCAGACCGGCCCAGTGGTCGTTCGGGGCTCCTGGGGCATCCTGGCGCGTTTTTTGGGCAGTCTGGCACCAGGCACCAGGCCACCAAACCCGGCTCGGAGCGGTTGGCACCGAGGTTGCTGGCAATCGGTGCGGTGCTCGGTGTCGGAACCGAAGCACTCCCCACGCACACGGGGGCAAGCGCACACACCCACACACACGTACGCGGTAAGACGCATTAGGGCGCACGCGAGAAAGGAAACAGAGACACATGGCGAAGCAAGAGAAAGCACCATTGACGCAGTCGAGCATCACGCTCGGACCTATCACGCTAGACGCGAAAGCCATTAGCGAGTTGGCGGCGGCGTCATACGCGAGGACGGGTGTCGTGCTCAGCAACGAGCGTATCAAGGTCGTCATACCGTGGGGCGAAGTCCCATGCACCTACACACTCTCCCTCTACATCCAGCGTGACGCGGTAAACGACGCCGAGTCCTTGGAAGTGGCGAAGGTCAAGGACGAACGTGACGGCGCGAAGGCGAAACGCGAACAGGACGAACAGGACAAGTTCGCACGAGAGAAGCGGGCAGCGTTCCAACTCGGGCAAGAGTCGACTATGACCGCTCTTCAGAACATCGGGCAGCTAGCGGCAGGTGTGCAGGCCCTCCAAAACCTGCAACAGAAGAAGGCGTAACGGGTTAGGGGAGAGGGGTCATCACGTCCCCTCTCCCAGTCTGTGAGGTGTCGTATGGGCTGGGTCTACCTCTTCGGTGCTATCGGGTACGTTATACTCATGGTCTATATCATAGCGTGGCCCAGTCATGACTAACCTAGGCTGTGCCTATCATCCAGGGTGTCAATGCGCCAACTGCAAACGCCCGATTATGGCAGATGGGCACCCACTGACACGGGCGCCCGAAGATGAGCCACTGAGCCCGACAGCCCATCCTAACCTTCGGGCAGCCGCTCTAGAGACGGATCTGTGGCGCACAAGTAGGCACCGAGCCAACCTAGGGAGTCAGTGGCGGGTGGATAACTGCCTCCGTTCACTCTTGGAGGTAATGAGATAGCGGGGGCTTCATGGTCACGGTGCGGCCCCGCTTGGGTAGGGATTGGGCAATTAGGGACTCCCGCGTGCACACTACAGGTCAGCACCCCAACCCTGCCCCACTTAGGGAGAATGATATGATAGGCACCACCAACATCAGCCTCGTCGTGCCCGCGTTTTGCCCGCTATGTGAGGTTGAATTAGTCGAGAGGGACGCCATCAGCACCGCGACCCTGGAGAAACATCTCATCAAGGTGCATCGGCGCGTTCTATTGATGCGGATTAGTAGGCCACAGGAGGACTTACACGATGGAAATTCATCGCTGTGATATGTGCGGCAAGGAAGTAGAGAAACGGGTTCTCTTCTCCGGTTACGAGAACCTCCAATTGCGTCTAGTAGAGTTGTGCTTTGTGTGCTATGACCGCTACAGGACGGCCACGGCAAGACTACTGAAAGGAGGACTCCAACATGAGCCACAAGACTAATTGGCTGTGGGCGGGTTGGTTGGCCCTCCTGGCCGCCCTGATGGAACCATCCTCCCGCCCGCGAAGGGTGGGAATGCCTTCCCACGAGTATTGGCTCCGCCGAATCCATCGGGAAGAGGCCCAACGGGGGCAGCAAGGGTGGGATAGATGATCCTAACCCCATTAGCAGAAGTCAAGCAAAATCTGTTCATCACCCTCCGCTCGTTTGGAGTTAAGAGTGGGGAACCATTCCCGCCCGCCGAGCTTTACCTCGATTGTCGGGGACTCGCCAACCCCATTTATGGAGGGCCCAGTGGGACAGGGGACGACCCCAAGGTGCAGGGCTGGGTCGCAAACTTTTCAGATATTACTCTCTACTTCCGGCTGGTAGAGGAGGCATTCTCTCGCCTAACTACCCGAAAGGGGAAGGGGAAGGAGTATGATGCCCCCTTCCGAATTGTGTGTATGTGCGCGCACGGTATACATCGCTCCAGGAGCCTGAAACACATCCTTGCCGGGTGGCTTAGAATGGAGGGATATCAGCGTGTGGAGGTGCAGTAATGATGATGACCGTCACCCTCCTATTGTCTCTCTTGGCGGCCCCGACCTTTAGTATCACCGCCCACCGCGACGGGCGTCATATTACCCTACGTTACCCCGCCGACGTTGGGGAGTGGAAGGAGGTGTGTGTATTCCAGATGGGCGACGAGCGAAACCAGAATGATCCCGAAGGTCGGGAGGGGTTTAGCACGCTCTCCTGTTGGAAACCCGCGAGACGGATTGAACAACTCAAACTGAGAGAGGGGGTATTCTCCATCAAGGCGTGGCTATGGACTACCCAGGCGGGGAAGGTTACCCGATGGGAGCAGCCCCTTTTAAATGTGAGAGTGAGGGATTAACATGATTAAAGCATTGATGCCTATCTCCCAGGCGAGGACAGCCTATGATCTCCTAACTGATATCTGTGCCATAATCACAGAGGACCCCAAACGCTATAACCAAAGAATCTACCTGTGCCGTCTAGCGTTGGAGGATCGTCGTAACGGGTACTTGGTGGTGCCTGCGTGTGGGACAATAGGGTGCGTCGCGGGCTGGGCAGTAGCCTTAAAAGACCCTAATAGGGGGACACAAACACGACTAACAGTAGAGGTGGCGAGGAACATTCTTGGCCTTAGCCCTGAGCAGGCCGCACTACTATTTAACTTCTGGGCAGTTCCGATCACAATCCCCCCCCAAACCCGAGATCACGCCCAAGCTGGGGTAAAGCATATCCAAAAGTATCAAGCGCTTTGGGAGGCACAACTTAAAGCCACCAGGTTGGAAGGCTGAAGGACACCCTTGTCGCTGGTGCTGCAAGCAAGGAACGTTGTAACCATGAAAATTGAGAAACGTGGAAAGTACGCGGGGGTGAAGGTCCATCTCGATGAGGAGGAGTGTCTTACATACACCCAATTCTTTTTCGCCATCTCCGCCGGACTGGCTGAGCTTCATGCCGAACAGCCCGCTATTAAGCTAGGCGTGCGGCTAGGGAAGAAAATTACCCTCCTCTTGAAAGAGGAACCCAACCTCCTCAAACCGCGGACGGATGAGGAGATTCAACACGAACTATTGGTCGAACTGGAGTCGGCCACCCAAAAGATCGCCGCCATTAAAGCGGGCGGGGATTGGAAAGGAGTACATATTACATGAAGGTCAAGTGTTGCCCCCAAGTAAAGAGCACACCATCCTACCGCATTCCCGGGACGGTGTTCCGGGCCACCTTGCGGGGGCAGTTGACGCCAGCCGTTTACCTTACTACGCAATATGGCGGCGCTGTCTATTTCGCTAACCTAGCTACGGGGATGGAGGAGTGCCCCTCAACACCTTTTGTTAACATCATCATCTTCCCCAACGCGAAGGTGGTGTGTAAGCCATGACTAAGACCAAGTGGACCGAACTTACCCCCAAACAGCAGTGGGATGTATATGTGGCCCTGCGCGGCCCCGATTGTCAACACAGTGATCCCATCAAGTGGCTTACTACGGCGGTCATTAGGTGGGCGATGGGTGGGATCATGCGGGTTGGGGGGGCTATCAATGCAGATGGGGGTGGAGTTATCGTCCCTGCTGATTGCCATACGTTGGATGACAAAATTAGGGCTACCCAAGGGGGGCTGTCGGCTCTATCCTGGTCCTCCACGCATTTCTTCTCGCACGTCACGGAGGCCGCGATGATTTTGGGCCTCCCCGTCTATGTCATCCCGCCGGAGGTGTACTTTAAGGCCGTCTCAAAGCACTCCACCTCGAAGGTACTTTATATCTTGTGGTTGTGGGCGAAGGAGAAGGGGAGTGAACCTCTTCAGGCTGCGTTAGCTCTTTACTTCAAGTCCGCGACAAATAAGACCCCCGAGACCATAAAAGCAGAGGGAGGGGAGGAATGCCTGTAGGTAATATAAGTAACGCCATGGTGGGGATATACTCACTGGCGGGGGACACCAAAAACCCCATACCCCACTTTGAGTTTGACCTAAACTCTTTCCGAGACCCCCTTGGGAACCTCCACCTGCGGAAGACCGCGGCGGATGGAACTGATCTCCTTGTCCAAGCGTGGATCAAGGATGACCCTAGGTATGGGTTCATCCTCAACCAATGTCTTACTCTCGTCAAGGATCATGTCGAGGGTGGGGGGAAGTGGATTTCGATTGGGTTTCGTGACCACCACGGGACTTGGATCAGTCGGGCGATTGCGTGCCTGGTGGCGGCTGAGTTGGGACTTCAGTTTCATGTGGGGGTCCTTCATGCAAAGGGACAAGACTAATACCCTCCTGGTAGGCGGGCAATGGGTACCCCCCCTCCCAACCCCGACGACGGAGAGGAAAGTGTATAGTTCAGCCGTCCCGCTGGCCTCCTCCCTGCGGTATGTGTTTGAGTTGGTCATGAGTGGGACGAGAGGGTCTATTGGGTGGGATGAGGAAGAAAACCATCTCCTGCTCTACCTCAAGACCACAGAAGAGGATTACAACAGGCACTACGACCTCGCCCCGGGGGTGGAGGTGTGGGCCGCATTCCACGTGAGGGAGGATATGTGAAACCTGCCAGGCAGTTGCAAATCGTGGTGAAGAAGATGAGGGGGATAGGGGACCTACCTAACTACATCCACATGGGACACCGTCATCTTCAGAAGGCCCCTAGCACCGCGGTCCCGGTGGGGGGCGGGGCGGAGTTCTCAGTACCTATTGACCTCCTACACTTGACCACCCCCACGACTTCCTTGTGGGATGATGTCGTGGAGGTACGCTTTGGCTACAAGGCATAGAACCCCAAATCCGGTTGTTAGGAAAGAGTGGCGGGGGGACCTCCCTGATTACATCCACTTTCTCCACAACTCTGCGGTGCATGAGGGGTCAGCCGATAACTATCCCCAACCCCACGTCGCAGAGTTTAAGATTACGGATACCGATCGACAGATGGCTCCTGAGATGAAGGAGCATGTAACTATCTACCTGGTATATGACGATGGGAGGCTTCATGGAAAGGTGTAAGGTTTGCTTAACGGGGGTGCAATGTACCTGTGGAAGGTGTCATGGGTGCGGTAAGTATTGGCTCTACGGGCTACCCACCGGGGCCACCCACTCCGCCCCCTTTGAAAGCCTACCCCGGCCCAAAACTCAGAAGGCTATCGGCCTGGAGTGGCTCCTACAGCATAATTACAGTGCTCCGATGGTCCGACCCTCGCACCTGTTCCCCCTCTCTGCAACCCAAGAGGAGTGGAAGGATATCCGGTACCCCATTTTCGCCCGCCCTTGTCCCAGACGCCCGAGACATGGATTTGTGGAGTCAAGGGTTGTGAATAATTGGGCGGAGTTAGATTTGGTGCGCCTAGAAACTCTTGCCGCCGACCCGGAGGGGGAGATGATCCTTTGTCCATTCCTACCCTCTCTATATAACGCTGTCCTTGTCCCCACCCTCTTCACGGTCGGGAAGGGGCATGACGGCGCCACCCTGGGGAAGGACGTCATGACGTTTCCCCTGATAGGTAGCAAAGATCCCTTATTCGACCCCAAGGCTCTAGCGATGGTGGGGATCGGGCCTGATGAGAGTCCGTACATCGAAGTTATCTACCCTAAGAACTATGACTTAGTTCTGACCCAACTCCGCGCCGGCCCCAAGTTAGCGGCCACCGGCCCCGATTATATCCCTACCACTACAGTGGTTAAAGAGGTCATCAAGGTGGATCTAGGGATGAGTCTCTTGGTGTGGGAGAAACTCCTCCTCCTGAAGGAGGGACAGGAAGGAGTCGTCGTGTGGCACCCGGGGGGCTCACTAATAGACCACTTCAGCGTTCACTGCCGGACGGTTAAGATCCCGATTTGCACCACTTTCGAGCCAGTTGTGGGGCAGGTCCTGTATCCAACCAAACAGGCCCCCCTCCTTGATCCCAACCTAATCCTTCGAGGACTTGTTGTGGGGGATAGGTTCTCCTTGCAGCACGATATCCTGGACTGTACGAAGCAAGATGCCAAGAATGCCATAATCCTAATGCTCCATGCCCTCCACAACTCCTTTGTTCTGGGGGGGGCGCACTCGTTTTGGGTTGGTGTTGGGGTGGCTCTCATGCTTCGATATGGGACCATTGCTCTACGGGGGGAGGCTAGGCACATTCATACCACCCCTCTTGCTCCGCGAGATAGCGTCTATGCCCGCGCCCTCCCACACTCTCTCTCTCGACATCGCGCCGCGGTTCCTAGGTTAGTTCATGTTCTGCGCTACGGGAAGTTTGGGGGGGGCGCCGTTGGGGGTATTAAGTGGGCTGTCTGTGGGTATACTCTGGCTCAACTGTTCAACGCGGTGGGTCAGCTAGCCAAAGAGCCAACCGAGGCGTCAGTCAATAAGCTCCTGCGCGCCTGGAATGTCGTCGTAAATCAGGCCCACAATGGGGGGTGGTGGCTCAACAAGTTCGCCCCGGCGGGGGTATTTGAGGACGTGCGACACGGTACTGTATCCCGGCTTCTCCCATTGGCCCCGTTAATGTATAGATTCCACGAAGCCAACCTGGTGGTCTTGGAGAAGCAGGTTGCCAACTCTATCTCTCTGTGGCGTAAGTGGTGTCCTCTCAATCTTCACCCCTTCGCGGTGCAGGAAGCCACCCTTACACTGGTCCCCGGGGTTGAGGGGGTGGCGCTCCAGCTTACGGATAGGCTTCTAAAGACGCGCCACAAAACCTTAGTACTCCATATCCCGGGCCTCATCGACCAGGTTTTAAGCCTATCTCGTGGAAAACTATACGTCGAAACCACTCCGAACGGCCTGCGAGTGTGCTTACAAGCCCCCCACGAGCAGCCCATCCTTATTTGGCAGGAGAAGGGCATTGATACCTACATTACATAAACTGCACCAGATGATCGCACACTATAAAGGAGGACACCAAGTGATGACTACCGAGACCCGAGAGGCCGACACTCCATTTTTTCCATTCGCCCTAACTGACCTGAAGTATTGGATCATTCGGCGGAAGGATGGGATGATCGTGAAATACCAGGTTGTAGGTCCTGAGGGGGCTGTTGGGAGTCCTATATCAACTTACGGCGCCCCCCCTACCGCTGCCCTACTCCTGAATAAGTGGTGTCACCACAACCCCACTGCCGAGCCCATTTTCGTTGGGAAGAAGGTTGATTTATACATTGCCGACAGTGCGGGGTGTCGAGCCTATCGGGATGACTTTCACTTCGTCCTAGATTGTGGGGATATTCTCACGACGGCGGTCGTGACCCGGACCACCCCAAACCTCTTTGCGGGCGATCCCATCCTCTGTAGGGCGATGGGGAAGTATGGGGTGGGGAAGGAAAACGTGGTGGATACACGCTTCCTCCAAATCGCGTGGGATGATAGAGCGGCCCCACCTGTGACATTCGAGTTCTGGCCAGCCTTCCTCGCTCAGTTAGAGAAGGCTGCCCAAGCTGAGGGGGCTACCCTCCTAACTGCCTGTCAAGGGGGGCACGGGAGGAGCGGGACCGCCCTGGTGTGTCTCATGATGGTTATGAATCCCGAGTACACCCCAGCCGACGCCATCACCCACTTACGGGCGATGCATTGCCCCCGAGCCATCGAATCAATTATGCAACATGAGTACATCGGGAAGTTTGGGGAGTTCCTTGGGAGGGAGAATGACATAGCGCGAGTAAAAGGGGTACTCGACTTCCGGGCGGAGTTTATGAAGATGACCCACCCCTCGGCTAAGTGTTATCAGGAGCAACTTACACAGGAGACAAAATGAGAATCACAACGAACGAGACCTCAATCCCGACCCTGAATGACATCCCAACGGGGACTGGGAAACCTGTTACGCTGTCAATCACTACCGCCCGGCAAAAGATGTGGAACTGAAGTTGACCTTCTCTAAGCTTGACGGTGCCTCCCGCTGGTGAGGGTAAATCCAAACAAGCAGGGCCTAGATAGGGGCGGCGCTGTGTAAAGAAACAGCCCCATCAACCCCCAAGGCGGGTAGGGTGTAGGCGCCCGTTCGGTCACAGATGGTGGGTCGGTCATGAGGGTATATATACCCTGCCGACCCTCCACAGACCGACCACACCGTAAGTGCTTGAAAGGAGAATGGTTAGGGGCTGGGTCACGATTTGACCCCGCGACCCAAGACCGACCGACGGAGGAGTGACCTCGCGGCCTCTTCAGACCGGCCGGTGCGGATGGCTAGTTCCTGTGCCCGTGCGCGTTGGGTTGTGAGGGAGGAGTCGGCGAGGACGAGTTCGATATGATGGTCGGTCTCGTCTGATTCAGGGGTCCAGAGACCATTATCTTCTCGGTGTAGGCGGATGGTGCCCTCCTCGATGGCTCTCCCTGTGTAATGGAGGGTCTTCCTAGTGAAGCGGCAGATGGCGTCCATCCTGCCGACGATGTAGTTGGAGCCCCTGTTGTCCGCAATCAGGTCTTGATGCTGGTCCCCCACCTGCTTCCGGGAGTGGGCTACCACAATGAGAGCAGCGGGTTGAGTGGCCCCCACAAGGCTTGACACGACGTTTCGCATTATGGTAGAGTCGTTCTCATCGCCACTATGACTCTCCCGGATGGTATCGAGGATGACAGCGATGGGGGCGATCTCCCTAATGGCGACAGTTAGTAAGTCGTGATGACTAGGATTGAGGATATCAAATGGAAAAGTATCGAGAGTTTCTCGGTCCGCGAGAGAGAGCGAATCCACCGCTTCTCCTGACGCCCGGATCGCAGCTAGACGAGTGGCCCACAATGAACGAGGAGTATCAAGCTGGACATACACCACTTTCCCTCTTGTGCGAACTGGAAAACCCAACCACTCTGTCCCTTGCTCAATTGCTAGAGCGAGTTGAATGGCAGCGAAGGACTTGCCGACCTTCGCATCACCATACAACAGGCAGGCACCCCCGACCGGAATTAGGGGTTCAACCAACCAAGTCTCTGGCGCCCGCGGGAGGGCGAGGTATTCAGACCCGGTAACAATTGGGTTCACTTTGGTCACATTATACACCGCGATAGGGGGAGTTGTCAATGACGAAGCAGAAGACAGTGGTTAAGGTCAACCGGGGATTGGACCCAGCGGAGATATATTACTTGGTTGGCATCCTTGATCAACTGCAGCCGGCGATGATAGCGTATGTAGCAAAGAACCGCGCTGGAGCGCCCAATATTACCAGCAAGCAAGAAGCCGTCTGGAAAAAGTTTAGGCGGGAGATTACGAAGATCCAGAAGATATTGGGTGGGGCGGCGGTGGTCAAATGACGCTCGTTGAAAAGAGGACCCAAATAGGGCAATGGCTCCTGGAAGGGGACGGGCAGGCATTGTGGGATCTTCTTTGTGGGCTTAGGGGGCCAGATACTCCATCTGAGCGAGAGGATATGGATTATACCCAGAGGACTCGGGCCTATACGGGACGGCGGGAAAGAAAGTATAAAACTGCCGAGGTCATTCGGGAGAAGGCTTTCTTTGGGCAGGTTGGGGGTGGGGCGCGGCATCATGACGCTGATCATATTATCCTCCCCCCCGCGAGTGAGTGGGATCATTTCGATACACATATGCAGCGAGCCGCCGATGTCCTGGGGTTAAAGGTGGTCATGGCTCAAGCCCCCGCGGGGAGGGTTCAGATTAAGTTGGAGGGTGAGGAGCCGAAAAAGACGAAACAGAAGCAGGGAGCCACGCATTGGGTATTCCCTTGTGGGACTCTCACGCCAAAACCCGAGCAGCAAGTAGTATCCTGTACCCCATTCCCCTTTGACGATGAGGATAATGACGATGAGTAACCCCATCATCCTCACCGACCGCACTAGTGAAGAGGTAGATGAGTTGTGCGGGATGAAATACTGGTGGTATAAGTTGGAGGGAGGGAAGGGAATTGTCCCCACA
>ERZ1292644.1692-Hain-H14-01um-R2-1692-length-10912-cov-12_pt1 | contig 10912 bp, 15 predicted proteins | sample MGYA00564402_ERZ1292644 | MGnify/ENA primary metagenome ERZ1292644 (study PRJEB36523, sample SAMEA6512644) | groundwater metagenome | collected 2019-01-09 | study: AquaDiva: Metagenomics assemblies of 32 groundwater samples | reverse complement strand
GCTCGGTCCCGGGGAACAGCAGGACCGGAATCGACAAGGCCGCATAGCCGCCGACGGACAAGCACACGGCGCCGGTCGGCGTCAGGTCGGCGAAGAAGCCGATGAGCATCTCGGGCATCACTCGTCCGCCGTCTCGTCGAAGGCGGAGGCGATCTCCAGCGCGGCCACGACGTAGCCGGTCTCGGTCTCCTCGCCGTCGACCGTGGCGACCAGCTCGGCAACGCCGTCTTCCTCGTCCTCAATCCAGTCGAGGAGGGCGGCCGGGGTCTCGCGGCGCATGAACGCCTCGCAGTGCGCACGGGCCGCGGCCTGGTTGTCGTAGAAGCCGAGGGGAATGTCATGGCCGCGGAACCCCGCCCGGTACACAATCAGCGCGGCCTCGGCGGCCTCGTCCTCACGCAACGCCTGTGTCGGCGCCAGTAGACGCGTCAACCCGTCCGCCCACGGGGCCACCAGCGGAATACCGAAGATGCTCCGCAACTCCGACTGCGACACGAAGTTCTCGCTGACCAACTCCGGGCTGCGACCTCGCTCCCACTGCTGGCCCGCGAGGAGACGCTCCGCGAGAACCTCCCGCTGCGCCTCCAGCTCGGCAGCCCGAGCCCGCAGCCGGTCGATCTCGCCGAGGAGTTCCCCGTGCTGCTGCCAGGACCCGTAGTAACGGATGTCCTTCTGCTTGCCCATGGCCTCGACCCACTCGCGGATCTCGGCCTCACGCTCAGGCGACAGCCCCTCGGGCCCGACCGGCATCGGCAACACATCCGCCGACCCGCTGACCCCGTGCTCGACCAACTCCGCATACGTCGCCATCACAAACTCCGGGCACGACACCGGAGCATCAGCCAGCGCATACAACGGCTGCCCATCCCGCGTCACGGGGCGCAGCTTCCACACGACGCCGTCCGTGGTGTTCACCACCAGCGGCGCACTCACGCGGTCACCGCCGGCTGCACCGTCAACGGACCGAACATGTGCCGCACCTCGGACAACGTCCACGGGTACGACTCACCGTCACCCTGATCACCCGGGTTCTGCGGCTTCGGGCACACGAGCCGCTGCTCACGCGTCACCTCGTCGATGCCATCCGGCACCCACACGTCGCCGTCGCGGTCGACGAATGCCCGAGTCATGCCGCACCGCCAAGGTCCAACTGGGCCGGGAACTTGTGCGCGTAGTGCCGAGCCCACGTCAGCTCGAACACCGGCCGATGCCGCTCCGTCCACGCCTTCGTCTTCCGGACCGACCCATTCGTCAGCTCCGCCTGCCGCTCCTGCGGCGGCTCGATCCGCAACTCCCTGCCGATCGCCAACGCGTACCGGCCGAACCAGGACTGCACCGACGTGATGTCCTTGTGCTTCAGCCCCAGCTCTTTCAGGAAGTCCGGGACGTACAGCGGCACGTCCAGCGGGTCGATCTCCGGCTCCTCGCCCAGCGCGCGGGCGGCAACCAAGCGAGCCTTCGTCTCCAGCCAGCCGGCATCGACGATCCCCGTGGCGCCCTTCAGGACCCGCATCTGTCCTTCGGCCAGGTCCAACTTCTCGATCGCCTGGGACTTCTGCTGCGGCGTCGCTAGCTCCTCGACCTCCAGCAGGTACGTGCGCACCCGGCGGGCGACGTCCGACTCCGTCAGCAGCTGGCCGACGTTCAGGATCGCGCGGCGCGTGAAGAGGCGAAGGGACTTGCTGCGGGTAGACAAGGGGTCACCCTGACCCTCTGTCGTTCGCTTGAACTCGCGAAGCTCCTCGCCAGCGAGCTTGCGGAGTCCGTTCTCTTCAAGCTCGGGGAGGTTCCGGCGGACGAGGCTCTTGATGGCTTCGGCGTCGACCTCGAAGTAGGAGGCGACGATCTCGGTGCTGGCGTGCGTACCGTCCGGCAGCAGGGTCAGCGCCTTCACCTTGTCGAGCACGTCGACACGGCCGGCCGTCTGCGCCCGCATCGTGCGGGACTCGGTCAAGACCAGCTCTTGCTGATCGGAGAGAATGGGAGACACGTAGTCCCCTCCGTTCTTGTGCGATGGGATGGAGCGGTGCTGCGTGAGGGGTCGTCCTGGACCAGGCCCGGTCCGGGGTGGCCCCGCTTTCATGCCGAGGTCAGGAGCGGCCAGCGACCGCTCGACTCGACCTCTCCGCGCCGGCCTCAGCGGCCTCCTCGCTGCGCGAGTCCATCCACTGCTCGACGTCCGTCAGGTCGAAGCGGCGGTTGCCGCCCGGGAGTCGCTGCACGGGGCAGCCGCTCTTGACCCACGCGTTGACGGTCCAGTTGGAGACGCGGTAGCGGGCCATGAGCTCGGCGGTGTTGAGGAGGGGGGAGAGCCCGGTGGGGCGGAGCGTCTCCACGCGCTCAGCGAGGGTCTGCGTCGCCATGGGGGGTAGACCTTTCTACTGTGTCAGTTGAAACTGAGGGCATGAGGAAGAGCCCTTCGAGGGGCGCGTTCAGCGCTTCGGCGATGAGCCGCGCCGTCCGGTGGCGGGCACGGTCCCGCGAGGTCTTCCCCTGCCCGGTGAGCCGACCGATGGCGGCCGGGCTCACGCCCTTGCCTTTCGGGTCGAGGGCCCTTGTCATCGCGGCGAGTTTCGGCCCGGAGAGTCCGGCGTCCTTCATCGCCGTTCTGAGTGGCTGGCCTTCGCTCTTGAGGAACAGAGTGGTCATGCGTATACCTCGCGCCGTGGGTGGCTTCGGCGGCCATCTCGACTGCCGTTGACACATTTCTACTGTGTCAGTGTCAGTGAGGTCAAGTGAGTCGGCTCGTGTTCCTGCGAGTTTCTGCACCCGATAGCACCAGTAGGGCGCTTGTTCTATTCTTGGCGCATATGACACGCGCGCCGGTGTGTGACGGGGAGGTTGCGCGCCGCATCCACATCACGCCACGCTTCTACTTTCACTTGCGAAAGTAGAAGGTGTGAGGGCACCCTTAGCCCGTGGACCATGAGGAACGCACCGAAGACCTCGCGCAGCTACTCGCCCGCCTGAAGTCCGAACACGACGTCAGCGACAGCGAGATCGCGCGCCGCATCGGCGTCGCCCCAGCCACCGTCAACGCCTGGGTCCACCGCAAGCGCGGCACCGGCCGCGGCCCCAAGCGCGAGAGCCTCATCGCGCTCGCCTCCGCCTTCCCAGGGCTCACCAAAGAAGAGGTCTTCGACGCCGCCGGCCGCGCCACCCCGGGCCCCCTCGATCTCGATCGGGAAGCACGCGTACTGGAGTACTACCGCGAGCTGACCGAAGAGCAGCAGCAGGCCAAGGAGATCGAGATGCGGGCGCTCGGCGAGGCGAACCGGACAAAACAGGGCTAGCCGTACAACCATCGGCAGAGCCTGCGCGTCTCAGCAAGATACCCGGTCGCCCAGCGTGCATATATGCGCACCGATTGTGCGCCAAATAGTCGCGAATTCCCCCTTGAGCGAGTACCTTCGAGCGCACAGCCGACGTCCTCCCCCGCGGCTCCTACCCTGTCGCCTGCGTTCCGGGGGTTCGGCATGTGCGTTCGCATCCAGTACGTCACTTCCTGCACGGCCAGCCCATACGACCCGTTGCGGAATCTGATCAGGGTCCCCGCCCAGCTTGAAGGTGACTACGCGCTGCGCGCTGTCCGCAAGGTCCTCTCCGAACTCTGCGTCGAGCAGCCCTCATCGGGTGCACGCTGCTTCTGCGGGGAGCCCGTACGGCTCCTCGCGTACGTACCTCAGCAGCGAGAGAGCGGAGACCAGGTGGTGATTCGATATGGGTCGTAGGAGTTCCAACAACCCACGTCAGGTACGGGAAAAGGGCTGCGGGTGCCAACTGTGCATGGAGAAGTACCCGCCCGACGAGTTCGGCGAGCGGCGTCGGCGCCGGGACTGCATCGGGGCGTGGCAGGCCCGGTACCGGGACCCGGCAGGCAAGCAGAAGGCGAAGAACTACCCGATCGACCAGGGAGGGAAGAAGGCAGCCGAGGCGTTCCTCGACGAGGTCCGCACCAACGTGCGGCGGCGCACGTACAACGACCCAACCCGCGGCGAGATCACCCTCGTCGAGTGGTGGGAGCTGTGGTGGCCGGGCCAGCCGAAGAAGGCCGTCACGACGACGAACCGCAAGCTGTCCAACTGGAACGCCCACATCAAACCGAAGTGGGGGAAGTGGCGGCTGTGCGACATCGAGCACTCAGCCCTACAGGCCTGGTTCACCAACGAGGTCAAGGGCTACCACACCCGTAAGAAGGTGCACGAGCTGCTCAACGCCATGCTGCGCGGAGCTTTCCGGGACGGCCGGCGGATCCCGTACAACCCGGCCGCCGAGGTGGAGATCGGCGAGGCCCCGAAGAAGCACCCCGACGAACTGCGGCCTCCGACGCGTGAGCAATGTGCGCTGATCCGCGAGCATCTGCCGATGTACTACCGGCCGTTGGTCGTGTTCCTGGAACACACCGGTCTCCGCTGGGGTGAGGCGACGGGCCTGCGGTGGGAGAACGTGGACCTTGCGGCTCAGCACTTCAAGGTGAAGGAAGTGCTGAGCGAGGACAAGGGGCGGCTCTTTCGGAAGCCTGCGCCGAAGAGTGTCGCCGGGTTCCGTACGGTTCCGCTGACGCCCGAGGCTGCCGACGCCGTGCGCGTGATGGTGAAGCGGCACCGTCCGCTCGACACGGTCTCCCCCATCGGTGACCCGTACGACCTCGCGCGTGAAGAGCTCGTGTTCCGTGGCCCGCAGGGTGGGATCCTGACTCGGCATAATTTCCGCGATACGTGGGTGGCTGCCATCAAGGCTGCGGGCCTGGCGCGTGAGGTGACGAATCCGGAGACTGGGCGAGTCGAGATGTGGCCTCGGGTGCACGACATGCGGCACGTGTTCGCGACGTGGCTCAAGGATCTGGGCATCGATGAGAAGGACACGCAGACCGTGATGGGCCATGACCGGGGCTCGAAGGTTACGTGGATCTACCAGCACTCCCCCGAGGATGTCGCGGCCAAGGTGCGTGCGGTGATGTCCCCGGAGTCTGCCGGTGTTCGATTGCTCAAGGCGGTGTAGGGGTGGGAGTCCACATGGAATCCACAACACCCCCTCACTGATCCTCATCCATACTCACTGATGCTGTTTTTTGCAGGTCAAGCCCCTAGTGACTGAGACTCACTGAAGCTCGTTTCGTCTCACTGAGCCTCATGATCGCTTTACGTTTTCTCCTAAAGCGGGTGTCGCAGGTTCGAATCCTGCCGGGGGCACGGTCTGCGCAGCAGGTCAGAGAGTCGACAGGTCCTCCGTTTATTCGAACGGAGGGCCTGTTTCATGATCGCAGTCCACATGGAATCCACACCCCCACGGGATCTGCTCATCCCTCACCCATTCGAGGGACTGAATTATGTTCAAGCGCCACGTAGAGTGGCGCGCACGAGAGGGGCAGGCACGTCTCCCCACGCGCGCCTGAGACGCGCCTCTCGTGCTCCTGTGGGTACTGGGCGGGGAGGCTCGGGCCTACAGGCGAAGGCCCCCAACGCTTATGTCGCTGGGGGCCTTCTGACGTCCAACGTAGACCGCCCCGGGGGCGCGAACCCCCAGGGCGGGACGCCTTGACTGAGTCTTAGCGTCTAACGACCGGATGATGCGGAGACGCGTACGCCTACCCGGCCGCTCCAATGCCGCGACCAGCCCGCCTGATCGGCGGAGTCGTGGCTGTCTTCGAGTTCCCCCACAGCAAGATCATTAAATTTGCCTGGCCAGGCAAAGACAAAAAGCCATGATCATTACAGCGTGAGCGGGTGCCCCTTGACCCGATGCCCGACTGGGTGCTCACCCGCCGCCGGGAGATCGGGACACGCCTCCGAGCAGCCCGCAACCACGCCGGCCTCACCCAGCTCCAGCTCGGCGAACGCGTCGGCCGCGACCATCGAACGATCCACCGGTGGGAGTACGCGACGGCCATCCCCACCCTGGAGGACCTGCTCCTCATCGCGGGCGCTCTCGGTGTGCCGCTCGCCGACCTCGTGAGATAGCGAGCGGCCGCCCCGTCGCGGGGGACGAAGGGCGGCCGCTCTGTCCCGCAGCCCGGCAGTACATCACCACAGACCGGGCACGGGGGTCTACTGCGGCAGCGCCCGCCACTCGCCCCATATCTCCTGCGCTACGTCGCACCTGCGGTTGCCGTAGTCGCAGTCCGGGCAGTCGATGGAGTGGTCCATGTAGGCGCGGAACGTCTTCTGCTTGGGCGTGAACTCGGCGGCGGTGGCCGCGGCCCGCGGTGCCCCGCTGGACGTGTCACGCCACTTGGCTCGGTCGCCCATCACGAGGTGCTCGCCGTGTGCTTGGGGTGGTTGCGCATCTCGACCTCGCAGGTCGTCGCGGCCCGCGTGTTCCCGCGCCCCTCGTGCCCGGCGCGCTGCTTGTCGAGGGCCGCGCACACGTCACAGCCAGCGGCAGGCCTCGGCGGCCGCGTCGGATCCGGCAACGAGATGGGCGGTTCCGGTTTCGTCTGCTGGCCTGACATGCGTGACCCCCTGGCGTGAGCGCTGGCTGACTGCTACGCCAACCGACGCTAGACGCCAAGGGGTCACTGAAGGGATACAGACTGTATCCCTTCTGGGGCTACACCACGCCGAGCCGGATCCCCAACTCGACCAGGTCGCCGCGCCTCCGCGTACGGATCATCGTGCCGACCGTCTCCCGCACCGCCGCATGCGCCCGCGTCGCCTGCGGGGCCAACCGCTCAGCATCCAGGAACGCGGCCACCGCCTGCTCCCGCTGGCCGTTGTAGAAGTAGGCGCGGCCACGGTCGATGTGGAAGTGACTCCGCCGCTCGCGGGAGTAGCCGGCCGGGAGCTTCACCTTCTCCGCGCGGGCGACAGCGTCCTTGCCGCGGCCCAGCTCTACGGGCAGGCTCACCGACCAGAGGGCGGCGTTGGTGGGGCCGAACTGCATCTCGAAGTGATTGCCGTCCTCCCCGAGTTCATCGGCAGCCTGCTGCGCGTGTCCGAGGTGCCGGATCGCGCCCTTCGTGTCCGAGGCGCGCGCCAGGTTCAACGAGGCCTTCAGGTGGAACGCGCCCCTGAGTGACACTGCCTCCGGGCCAGGCGAAGGGATCGCGCCGAGATCGGTGAGCGCATCGTCGATGATGGCGCCGGCCTCGTCGTGCTCGCCGATGGTGAGGAACTCCCCGGCGTCGTACCAGTGCGCGGCGAGGATGCGCAGCTGGTCGTCGGTCTCCTGCGATGCCCAGAGGACCCGTTCGGTGGCGAGGGTCGCGTCGCTGGAGTGGCCCAGCTTGTACAGGTACTGCATGGCGCACTCGTATCCGGAGGTCAGTAGCCCGAACACGTGTCGGCGGTCTTCGCCGTGGGTGAGTTCGGCGGCGACCTGGAGGTCGCGCAGCAGGGCGGGGAGCAAGGTGCCGGACTTGGTGAGGGCCGCGGCCTGCCGGTGCTGGTTGGCTTCGGCGACGCGGATGCGTAGCTGCGGCAGGTCAACCGTGGCGGCTTCGGGTTCGGTGGGGCGGGTTGGCCTGCCGTGGCGCAGGAGGGCGCGGCGTACGGCCGCTACCGAGGCGACGGCGGTTTGCCCGTCGCGGTCGGTCTGGACGGGCACGTAGGGGGCTCCGGTGATTTCGGTGGGGTGGCAGTCGAGGGCTTGGGCAAAGGCGAGGACGACGCTTGGGCGGTCGAGGCTTCGGCGTCCTTGCTCGAAGCCCTTGACTGCGGGGAGTGAGTATCCGGCTTCGGTTGCGAGGCGGGCTTGTGTCCAGCGGTGGCGGGCGCGGAGGCGGGCGAGGCGCTGGCCGTTGCTCTCGGTTGTGTCGGTGGGGTGGGGCATACTGGTCTCCGTTCCTGACTCGTCATCTGGAACGGTACGCCGATCGGCCGGTCGTGTACTTGGGAAGACCCTTACGGATTGCGGTCCGTGGGGGTCTTTTCCGTGGGTGCCCGTGAGTGGTGCGACGCCTTGCTCGATAGACTCAAGGCATGCCCTCCACCCCCTTGCTCCCTGGTTCCGCACGGTCTGCTGCGGAGTGGAATGAGGACATTCGCGCCCTGTGGTCGGACCCGCGCGTACGTCTGACGCCGGAGGTGCGGGCCCGGTATGAGTGGTTGTTGGAGCAGTGGGCTGCGGCCGAACGCGCGGAAATCGTCGAAGCGGCCTGAGCCCGGACATGACGAAAGCGGCCCCCGACGCCGAAGCGCCGAGGGCCACGAGGATGCCGACGATCAGATCGAGGGAAGCGCCCCAACTCCCAAGCGGTTGGCGAGCCAGTCCATGCCCTTCGGCGTGAGGAAGGTCTGCTCGACCGTCTTGTAGCCGGCGGGTACGAGCTTCACCTTCGCCCGCCCTTTCTGCAGGTGCTCTTCATAGGGGATCCGGGGGTTCTGGATCTGGAGGAAGTGCATCTCCTCCGAGCGGAGCAGGTCCATGAACTTCGTGCGGCCGAGGCCCGTGACGTCGTGGAGTGCCTTCGCAGCGGCGCCCATCTCGATCAGCCCGTCGGAGTTGCAGAAGGCGTCCCACTTGCTCGCCTTCGGCTTGGCGACCGCGAGTTCCTTCTTCGTGGTGACGAGCTCCTGCGCGGCAGCGAGGTAGCTCTGGGCCAGCATGAGGTGCGCTTCAGGGCTGTCGGGGACGGCGGGTGTGGCGAGTTCGGCCTCACGGGTCTTCACGGCGAAGTACGTCTTCGCGGCGGCGACCTCCGGCTTACGGCCGTCCGCCGCCAGGGCGACGTGGTAGGCGCCGAAGCGGGTGAGCCGGTAGTCGGCCACCTCTTGTTTTCCCCATCGTCCACCAGCGATCACTTTGCGAGTGCCCGCAAAGTGATCCCGCGAGTCCAGCCCGCTGGCATCGACGGTCTCCTTCGCGCGCTGGACCACATCGTCGGCTTGACGCCATTGCTCGTAGCCCATGAGGATCTGGAGGTCGCGCATGGACCAACGCTCCTGGCCGTTGTGGTCCAGGAGCATGATCCGGTCGAAAGGACTCGACCCCCCACTGTTGACCGCGGGGACTGGCGCGTTATGTTGGAACTGAGTCAAGGCTTACTCCCTTGGATCCACGCCCTCGGCGGCTACTACCGCGCGGGGGCATACTCATGTCCTTCGTCCGAATGGTCGTCAGCCGGACGACATAAGGCTACTCCCAGTGAGTGACACCCCAGGGCTACCACCAGTAAGTAATCAGGCATGACAAATTGCCCCCGCCGCCGCCCCGAAGGGGCAGACAACGGGGGCCACGCACGTACGGCGCCGTTCAGAGAACGACGGACAGCGACACAACGATCTGCACGAACAAGTCCAGCACCAACCTCACCCCCTCCCGCTACACGTAGAGCCGCCGCTGCGGATCCAACGCCGCAGCCTGCGGACTCCCCGGCTCGTCCGGATCCGGGGCGCCATCCCGCCTGCACACCAAAGCATCCGGATCATCCGCCGGAGCCTGCAAGCTGTAGCCGTCCGGACACGACTGACCATCACGCCCGTCGACACCATCACGCCCGTCCACGCCGTCCGCGCCCGCGGGCCCGGGCTCGCCCTGAGGACCAGCAGGACCCGGATCACCCGGAGGACCAGCCGGACCGACCGCTCCGTTGGAACCCGGAGCACCCGACTCCCCAGCTCCGCCCGGCTTACCGCTCTCCCCTGAAGCCCCATCGTCGCCGTCCTCGCCTGGCGAACCTGACGGCCCCGGCTCGCCGCGATCCCCTTTCTCGCCCTTCGGGCCGCGCGGCCCCACGATCGACTCGCCCCGCGACCCCGGAGGACCAGCCACCGGCTTCCCGCCCAGCCGCTCCACCTGCGACGCCAACGCATCCCGCGCCAGGTTCGCCGTCTTCAACTCATGCGTCAGCCCCTGCAGCGACAGCACGATCCACGCCAGCACTGCGCCCAGGGCAACCGCCGCCACGACGACGAGGAAGTCCCCTCGCCGCCAACGGCGTTCCTCTGCCCTGATCTCCGCCCGCGTCATGACCCAGCCCCCTGAATCAGTAGCAGGATCACCGGCAGGAGGACCCCGACCAGAGGCACGATCACCGCGCCGATCAGCCACCTCCTGGTGGCGACCAGCTTCTCGGCGTCCTTCTCCCGAAGAGTTTCCAGCGTGGCCACCCTGGCGGCGAGCGCGTCATGCCGGATGTCGTAGAGCCGCTGGTCGACCTTCTTGCCCATCTCTTCGGAGAGGGCCTTGATGTCGTCCCGGATGTCGCCGGTGCGGTCGTCGAGTCTGCGGGCCAGTTCCCCGAGCGTCAGCCCATCTGGCATTCGACGCTCCGATCGGGTGCTGTTCGTCTCTGCCTCGATCGGCAGTCTGGCAGTCGTGGGCCGGATGTTGTTCCGGTCGCGCCTGCAACTTGCGCCCCACTGCATAATGAGTTTCAGCGGACCGGACCAGTGAATGCGAGCCTGTCATGCGGCAGACCACACCCCGACGCGTCGGACGCCCAAGAGACCCACAGGTAAAGGCACGCGACGAATCCATATACGACCTCATCGCGAACGGGACCGCCTCCCGCAGCGCACTCGCCGCAGCGAGCGGGCATGACCGCGACGCCGTTTATCTGTCGTGCAAGCGGCTCCAGAATCAGGGCCGGATCCGGCAGTGCCTCGGGGAGAACGGGGCCGTGGTGTGGTCCGTCACCGACGGCACCCCCTGCCCCTGAGGAGCGAGACGTGAGCATCGTCGAGTACTTCGCCGCGGACGACGTCGCCTGGCAAGCCACCGCCCCCTGCGCCACCACCGACTTCGACTTCATCCCCGACGTCGAGAGCGACGAGGGCGTGAACGCCGCGCAGCAGTGGTGCCGTACCTGCCCCGTCCGACCACGCTGCCTCGCATGGGCCATGCTCCACCGCGCCGAAGGCTATTGGGGCGGCACCACCACGTATCAGCGTGATCAGCTACGCCGTATCCGCAACCGTGCGAAGTGCCCCATCTGCCAGGCCACCGAGCTGGTCTACACGGATCCGCACGA
>ERZ1292644.986-Hain-H14-01um-R2-986-length-15843-cov-5_pt2 | contig 10913 bp, 13 predicted proteins | sample MGYA00564402_ERZ1292644 | MGnify/ENA primary metagenome ERZ1292644 (study PRJEB36523, sample SAMEA6512644) | groundwater metagenome | collected 2019-01-09 | study: AquaDiva: Metagenomics assemblies of 32 groundwater samples | reverse complement strand
ATAAGCGGGTTGCCGGTAATTCAGCCATCGGGAGTTATTAAGCCCCCAACTGCTGCTCAACAAACAGTTGCTGGATATGCGGCGAGAATAGAACAAGCCAATCCCTTGATTAAAAATCTAGAAAATACCATTTCAGGAATGAATGTGATAAATTTTGAACTTCAATCTCGTTTACCTTCAGCACTACAATCGGCTAACTTTAGACAATTCGATCAAGCTGCCCGCAACTTTATCAATTCGGTTTTAAGACGTGAATCCGGCGCGGCAATTTCTTCCAGCGAATTTGATAACGCAAGGAAACAATATCTCCCCGTTGCCGGTGATGACGAAACAACTCTTCGGCAAAAAGAAGTTAATAGAAGGATTGTTTTTGAGAATCTGAAACAATCGGCTGGTGGAGCATTCTCTTCGGTTGAAGAGTTATTAAGTGGAGAAACCAGTGTTGGTGGAGCGGAATCAGAAGTTTATATAACTCCCGACGGGACAGAATATGTAAAAGGCGAAGATGGACTATATTACCCAAGATAATGGCTGGTTTCACGCTACAAGAATTACAAGCAAAAGGAGCTAGACCTAAGGTTGGCGGATTAACGCTTGAACAATTGCAACCGAAACCCGCAGAACCCGTTTTTGGCGAAAGAATTCGCGAAGATTTGGCCAAAAGAAGAGAAACATTCCAAGCTGGAGTTGAGGCGGAATCTCTTGGAAAACAAACGCCAATTGAGACTGGAGTCCAATTATTGGGACAAGGCGCTGGATTGGTATTTGATATAGGAGGCGAACTTATTTCGTCAGCAATCAAATTGATACCGGGATTCATTAAAGAACCGTTAAAAGATGTGGCTGAAGATGTCTTGAATAGCCCCATTGGACAAGCAGGATTAAACGCCGCAAATGCCGGGATCGAAACTTATCGGGCTTGGAAACAAGGCAATCCAAGAGCGGCAAGAAACTTGGAATCCGTAACCAATTTAACTCTTCTTTTCCCAGCAACAACCGCCGTTAAAGCGACCGGGAGAGAGGTTTTGGCCACCACTGGAGAATTAGCTGGGAAAGCGGCAACCAGATTAGAAACTCAATTAGGAAAACAAACCCTTCAGGAAACGCTTGATGTGATAAAACCCGAATTAACGAAAATTGAAAAACAAGCCGCATTAGAAGCCGGGAGAGGCGTAGTAAAAGCTAAAATCCTTCCTCGTAGATTTGAAACAATAACACTTAAACCTACCGCAAGAGAGGTTCAGATGGCGAATGTATTGGACGGAGTTGTGAAAAAGTCAGCCAATGCGATAGATAACATTGCCGCCATTGACAGAACAATAGCAAGAACGGCAATAAATGTTGAAGAAGGATTGCGGGGGAATAACACTATTTTCAACAAAGCCCAATTAAAATCTGTTTTGGCAGCGACAAAAGAAGAAAGCCGAGTCGTATTCGGTGCGGATAAGGCATTACAAAATAATTATAATGCGGTTATTGATGAAATGTTAAAACAGGCGGGCAAAGAAACGGGAAATCTCACGGGATTACTTCAGGCTCGAAAGAATTTTGATAGAGTTATCGATACAAAATTCCCTAAATTATTAAGCAATCCATTGGGGGATTCTGTAAGGCAAAATGCCGTTCGTGACGTAAGAAGAGCAGTGAATTCATTTATAGAAGAGAAGTTGCCGAAAGACAATTTATTCAGGGCCAAACTTAGGGAGCAGAACCTTATGTATGATGCAATTAAAAATATCGCTAAAAAAACCTCAAGTGCAGTTGATACGCCAGCCGTAAAAAGGGTTATGGCGGCCCTACGCCAAAATCCGCTTGTAGCGGGCGTAACCGGTGGCATTCTTACCTATGGAGCGTTAATGGGAATGTTCTCAAACCCCCTAGTCATAGGAACGCTTTTGCTTGGCGGATCAATAAAGTTGGGGAATGTCATCTTTACTTCAAAAATGTTAAAGCAAATGCTTATAAATGTGTTTCGCGCCATTGAATCATCTGGTTCCATTGCTGGGAAATCTGAAAGTTTAACGGCACTAAGAACGATAATAGACAAAATAGAAAAAGGGGAAATCTCTGCCGGATTATCTATCAAGGAAATTCCTAAAAAAAAAATAGATTCTGATTTAGTTCGAGACCTCCAACCCCTCGCCCTAGAAGCAAGGAAGTATAGAGAAGGAACTCAAAAATTTGGTGTTAGATATGGTAATGAGATAAAGGAAAAAGTTATTGATTTTTATAAGAAGGGGTATTCTTCAAAAGACATTGAAGTCGCTACGGGAATACACTCATCTCGTGTTTTATCTTGGGTAGATGAAGCTGGTTTAAAAAGAACAATAAGTGAATCTAAGATATTATATGGAGAAGATATACCAAAGGTTATTGAGTTATATAAACAAGGGAAAAATACAACGGAAATAAGTAGAGAGTTAAACCTTGCCCCTTCATCTGTTGCGAGGTGGGTAAAAGAAGCTGGGATAACAAGAAGCAATAGTGAGGTTCAATCTATTTTAGCAGAATTAGGAAAGACAAATGTTTTGGGCGTGCAAAGTAAGGTGTCAACCAAGTTTGGCACTATTCCTGCAGATAGCGCATACGAAGCAGTGCGAATTAAGCAATTAGAAGCCGACCCGAACATTATCGGGATAAAACGAGCTACCCGAATACCATTTGGTGAAAATAAGCATTACATCCCAGACATTGAAATAAAATATAAAGATGGTTCTACTGTTATTGAGGAGATAAAACCTGTTTATAAATTAGGTGATGAAAAGGTTGTCGAAAAAGAAAAAGCCGCAAGGAAATTTTATAAAGACAAGGATATTGAATATAGAGTAATTTCTGAAAATGACATTGGTGTTGATACTTTTAGAAATATAAATATAGATGATTTTAAGTTTGGTAGCGAGGAAATCAAATCAAGATTTTTAGGAGCGATAAAGAAAGCTCAATTCAAAACCAAATCCCAACTCACCGACTTCTATAACCAAGTGAAGGGGATTAAGGAATAATCTTAACTTTCCTGAGAAGAAAGCGCGCTAATAATAAAAGCCCACATCAATATCACGAATAGATAGTCCATGCCTAACCTATACCACACCCCAAAATAAAGTCAAATGCCTAAAAAGATAATCATAACAGAGATAAAAGATGGCCACGTAGAGCCGAAAAGGAATTGTAAAAAATACAATAAGATTATTTATGTCTAAGAAAAGTAAAGTAACCATTACAGAAATTCGTGATGGATTTTTAATTCCGTTTATTTCAGAAACAGATTATGTTTTCGGCGCGGGGCAAGTTTCAGATGAGATACTTCAAGAGGATGGCCAATGGGATGAATTCTTACCTGATAATGAAACTCAAACTAAACAAATTGAAAGTTTTAATTGCACCAGTTTCGGAACGAATAACTGTTTGGAGATCCTTTCAAGAAAATTATTGAACCTTAGAAATAACTGGAGCGACAGATTTCTGGGGATCATAGCCAATACCCGGCCGCCCGGCAATGATCCCGGGGTGGTGGCGGAGGCTTTGCGCAAAAATGGCTCTGTTCCCGAAGATCTTCTGCCTTTTAATTCCGATATTTTAACCGTTGACGAGTATTATTCATTCAAAGGTTCAAATGAAAGCCAATGCCGCGAAGTTGCCGATGAATTCCTTAAAGAGTTTTACTTTAAGCACGAATGGGTGTCTCCACTATCAAATGAAATATCGAAAGAGGCCCTAAAAGAAGCTCTCAAAAGAGGACCCTTGGGAATTGCCGTTTTTGCCTGGGCCTCGAAGGATGGAAAATATATCCGAGACGGCAGAGCGGATACTCATTGGGGCGCTCTCTACGGTTATGAGGAAGGTAAATTTTGGAAGTTTTTGGACAGTTATCCACCCTTTATTAAACAGCTTGAATGGGACTTTAGATTTTTTACCGCCAAGCGTTATTATCTCCGCTTAAAAACACAAGAAGAAAAAGAACTGGAAAAAAAAACGCTTGGTCTCTTTGCTCAGCTTCTTCAACTTATTGGCGCGTGGCTGGGACTTATAAAGAAAGAAATCGAGAAGCCGTTACCGCCACCGCCTGATCCGCCGCCCCAAAAAAACAGAATTGCGGAACTCGCCAAGGCCATTGAGATTTATGAAAATGCCGCCAAGTGGAGAAATAATCCGGGCGCTATCAAGAATAAAGCGGGCCAATTCTTAATTTTTGATACTTACGAGGAGGGCAGGGAATATTTAGAAGATTATCTGGCCAGAGCTGCAGCCGGGAAACACGCGGCCTATCCGAAAGCCGGAGAAACGACTCTCTACGAGTTCTTCAAAATCTACGCCCCTGCTTATGACAATAACAATCCCGAAAAATATGCCGCCTTTGTAGCGGATCGTGTAAAGGTCGCAATAAACATTCCGATTAAAGAATTATTATGAATTTTTCACTTGCTCAGGCTGGCGTATATGTTACGATTCTCTCTTTCATTTTCCAGGTATTCAAGATAAACATTGCGACAGAGGAGGTTACCTCATTCGTTGAGGCCGCTCTGACCATTGTGGGTCTTGCTATGGCCTGGTATGGACGCTACAGAAAAGGCGATTTGACGAAGCTTGGTTTTCGGAAACCCGTCTAAACAAGCAAACAAAAAACCCCCGCTCCTTTTGAATATACGGGGGTGAGGACGTCTCCTGCTTCACTTATATAATACCATATTCTTTATCTTGTTACAAGTTATTGCCGGTATTACAGACCGTTACAAAGCCAAAAACCCGCATAAAACCTGCTCTTTTCTTGTTAACGGGCTTGTTTCTAGTTAACGTTGGTTAACTGCACAAAACGCTTGAAATATGTTATAATTAGTAAATGGAGGATTTTAAAGAAGAATTGATTATCCTCTGGAGTATTTTCAAAAAATATCTAGTCCTCTCTTTGTTCCCGATAGTATTTTTGCTCGCCGTTTTGGCGGGCAGTTTTATCTTTGGCCCATAAACCTAAAATCCTGTTATTTGATATCGAAATAACGCCTTCGCTTGGCTATACTTGGGGAAAATATCAGCAAGATGTCATTGAATTCAACAAAGATTGGTATTTCCTTTGCTTTGCGTATAAGTGGCTTGGCTCGCAGCAAGTGAGAGCTTGCTCTCTCCCGGATTTTCCGCTTTATAAAAAGGACAAAGAAAATGATTATGAGCTTATAAAAAAGCTGTGGGAATTATTTGATAAGGCCGAAATTATCTGTGGTCATAATTGCGACGAATTCGACATTAAAAAGGCCAACGCTAGATTCGCAGTTCATGGATTAAAGCCGCCAACTCCTTTCAAATCCATTGATACCTTGAAAATCGCTAAAAGGCACTTTCAATTTACAAGCAATAAATTGGGCGATCTGGCTAAGCATTTCGGCCTTGGTCAAAAGCTCAATACCGGAGGATTTGAACTTTGGCGCGGCTGTATGATAGGCGATAAAAAGTCTTGGAAGAAAATGGTAGAATATAATAAACAGGACGTCGTTTTGCTTGAGAAGCTCTATCGCCTATTTCAGCCCTGGGCGGTCGCTCATCCGAACCTGAATATTTATGGCGAGAAGAACGACTGTCCCGGCTGCGGCAGTCCCCGCATGTGGCGGCGAGGATTCGATGTTACGCGAGTGTCTAAATGCCAGAAATATCAATGCCAGGATTGCGGCCGGTGGAGTTACGGCAAAAGAATAAGAACAAATGTAAAAATCAGATAGGAGGGCAACTTGAAAACTAAATGCCGGAAGTGCGGTCAAGAACCGAAACAGCTGGTGCGGAATAAGGTCGGCAAAAAGATAATTTCCATTCTTGTTTGCCGGTGCGGTTACACGATAAAGGAGGTGAGATGTCCAAAGAAAGCGAGAAAAGGGAAATGAGGCGGCTGTGGATAACGATAGCTATCGCGGTTATTATCCTTTTATATGCGCTCTTTTTCGGCCCCTAATTAAAAGGGGCTTTTTGTTTGAAAGTGGTATAATGAAAAAGAACCTTCGAATGCGGAAAGATTAGGAAACTAATCCGACTGATGCGAGGAGCGAAAGCTCCGTTCAGTTTCAAAACTGAAGCTCGCTAGAAGGTTCAAAAAATGATCTATTACAAATGGATCGCAACCGCAATCTCTTTTTCCACGATAGCTTTCGCCGCTAGTTTCCAAGAAACGCGGAACGCGCTAGATTTGAGTATTTTCGGGGTGGACACGTCAGAGTCGGGGGTAACCTCAAACGCCTCTCTAATAGCGCCACAGACGCAAATAGAGGCATTGGGTGGTTGGGACGAGGAAGAAACCTTGGAGATTCTGGCCCATTGCGAGTCCGGTGGGAGACAGTTTGATGAGAACGGCAAACTCATTCACGGAGAACAGGTTTACAGCGACATCGGAAAGTGGCAAATAAACTTTTTAATCCATAATGGAAAAGCCCTGGAGTTGGGTTTAGACCTTACAACGGCCGAAGGAAATGAGGCCTATGCCAGATTCCTTTTGAAAACGGAAGGATTAAGGCCGTGGAAAAATTCGTTTTATTGCTTAAAGAAAAATTTTGATATAAATGGAGAAAATTATAAAGTCAACTGTAAGTAAGGTTAAAACTAACACCCGGTATAAAATATGTTTTACCATAAACTAACCAAGCGGGAAAAACTGGATAGGAAAGTAACCCGGGCCGAACAGAGAACTTCAACTTACTGGAAGAGCGGCTTTTGGCGTTACACCGCTTATGACAGGGAAATCTGCGAACAAGCTGCCGGAAGGGATGAGTTGCGCCGGAAACTGGGGATTTTAACCGGAGAAGATTTGTGATAGAATAGAACTGGAGCATAAACAAGCTGGCTGGCGGAAAGTTCCTTGATAAAGTAAGAGGCAAAACCCGGCTTGCCGGTGGGTCTTTACTCTTCGCCTTTCATCTGCCAAAAAAAGAACGCCAAAAACCCATAAACTTTTTTAACTTTCAACACATCGATCATTTTGCCGGACTTGTTTAGGAGAGCCGCCCTCGGGCGGTTTTTCCTTTTCGGTGGATAGATGAACTCGCCGAAATATGCTATTTTTTAGACAGAAGTCCCGAAGAACCGAACTCAAACATATTTTCATAATCAGTTCGCAGACTCTTTTGAAACTTCAGGAATTCCGCCGCAAGGATCGTTAAACATTTAGATGTGCGACCAAGCAGAGATTCCGGCCTTGCCCGCCCGTCCTCGCCAGATCGCGCTCGTTAGGAGCGGGATTTGAGGGCGGGCGTGGCTTGTAGAGAACTTTGAAAATTGAGGAAGCATAGATGGTTCATTAAAAGCTGGCGTGGCGCAAAAGGGAGACGCTTGCTCTATGTCTATGCCGGAGAACCGGAAAAATCCTAGGACGAACATAGAGGACTAATAACATACGTTGATAGTCGTTCCGACCGGAGTGCCTAGCTTCTGCCTTAAATGGCAAGGTAATCGGAGAAAGTCCTGTGAGGTGACCAAATAAAATCCGCTTTCGTGGGCTTTATACCAAATCCTCGCCGCCAGCACTTAGCGAATCATTACTCCTGTGGATAACATTTGACTTGCGCCGATGGAATGTGTTAAGATTAAGGTGTCAAAATATCAATCGGTCTGTTAGGGGAGACGGGTTCAGAAATCACTCACTTGCCCTAACAGGTGAGTGATTTTTGTTTAAGACTCAAGGGGGTTAAAAGGGTATGAGTATAAACCAAAAGCCCTTCGGCGGACCTGAACGGGGGAAAAGCGTTATCGGAAACTCAAAAGTATAAAAAGTTCGCTCTCCTCTCTCCCCAAATTTTTCACCGAATTTATTTAACTCTTTGGGGGGAGGGGGGGGCAGTATCGGAAATCTAAAAGTATATAACGTAGTTATGAATAAAGATTTAATAATTAGAGGTAGTTGTTTTAAATGTGGAAAGTATATCGAGAAATATCGATCTAGGCCTAAAAGCAAAAGAATGTTTTGTAGTAGAAATTGCCATTTTCTTACGATGAAGGGCGAAAAAAAATATCCGGAAGAAGAATCAAAAAAAAGAAGAAGTGAAGGAAATAGAGCGCGGAACATAAAATACAGACTGACTGTTTTAGAGCATTATGGGGGCAAGTGTATTTGTTGTAGTGAATCTATTTATGAGTTTTTAGCCATGGACCATATAGATGGCAAAGGAGATGAGCATAGAAATAAAATAAAAAAACGTGGCGGGAATATGTATCCTTGGATAATAAAAAATAATTTCCCTAATACGCTTCAGATTCTTTGTCATAACTGCAATATGGCAAAGGGTTTTTATGGTTATTGCCCGCATAAAAAAGGTAGTTTCCTTTGTGTAGATTTCGCCCCACATAATAATGTAGAAACTCCAACCAAATAAAATCGGCAATAAAATCGGCGAGCAAAAAAATGAAAGACTTAATAAAACTTGAAGCAGAAATAGATTTAATTAAAGAGCCAAACGAGGTTAGAGTAAAGGCAATAGATGACATTTGGATGGATTTTGGATATTGGCTTGAAGTCGGAGGGTTTATGCTTCGACAGGCAGCCGGATATAAGGAAAAAAGTATTGATGAAATGGTAAATTATGCGGCAAACTATCTTAAGAAAGCCGCCGAAGATTATAAGATAGTGAATAGCGATGAAGAGAAATAAACCAAGATTTTGTCTTATTCTCGGAACAGTTTTTCCATTTGATGTTTTGATTTCGGTTTCTACACACGAAGAAGTGATAGGATACATTGAAAAAAACAAGAAATATCGTTTGAATGATGAAGAAAAGGATAAATTGGCGATGACTGGAAACGGAAGGACGGTTATTTTGAGCGGTGGGCAAACAATTATTCGCCTTAAAAGGCAAAAAACTTCCCTTGGAATTGATGTATGTGATCTTGTCCATGAAATCGCTCACGCAGTCTACTTCATTTACGAAAGAATCGGCATCAAGCATACTATAGATAGCGACGAAGCATTTGCTTATTATCAGGCGTATCTTATGAGAAAAGCAATGGATTTTTTTGAACATGAATCGGAAATGAGAACAAGGGCTTTATGGTTATAAGCGAGAGTCAAGCGAGGGCTTGTGGCCTGGAAGTTTCCCTAAAAGCCAGGAAATATCAAAATGAACTGAAAAACTTATCCACTTTTAATCGTTTGCAATCGGATATAATCTGATATAATTGGAACATATGATTCTTAAAGGTTCGGCAACAGTAGTGAGCAGGTGATTCAGCCGAACCGCCTGCTCGCTTTTGTTTATGAACAAAGAACTGAAAAGCGATAACAAAGAAATCTAAAATGAACCAACCAAAAGAAGACTACCTAACCAAATTCAAGATCGGCAAGGTGAACCCCCCGGAAAGGAGTATGTTTCGGGGTTGGTTGTGTTCGCTGTTTTTCACAACTTTCGGCAAAGCCGCTTAAATACAAGAAATATAGCCAAAATTCTGGGGATAACTTGACTTGTAAGCCGATGCCTAGTAAGCTAATATAAAACTATATGAGAAGAGTTGAACGCAAGTTACTTTGTGAAAAATGCCTCGCCAAGATCAGGGCAAGCGAAACTAAATTTATGAAAAAATGGCGGGAAGAACAAAAGAAGAAAGGAAAATGAAAAATAAAATATACCAAGACGAAAATATAATAGTCTATGGGAAAAAGGAACTCGAAGTTGGGAAGGAAGCTGATATAGCCGATTCTTTAATTGTCGCCGCTTTTCAGGGATATATGACCTTTGCGAGCCACTTAAAAAGTCCGAAGAAATTTTATGAGCAAGTAAAGTTCGGTCTTAAACAAATGCTTAAAGAATTAAAATGACCACTAATCCAAAAGAAATATCGGGGTGGGAAGAGAAGTTTGATGAGGTTGTTTGTCCGCTTGAAAAAATGTGGGCTGACCAGATCAAGTGGGAAGAAATAAATAGGTGGGAGTACATGTATGGATTTACGCCAGAAATGCTAAGAGAACGCATTAAATCCTTTATCCAAAAAGTCGAATCTCAAGCAAGGGAAGAATCCCGCTCCGAAACTCTTAAAGAAATCGAGGGGATTGTATTTAAGGAACTTACGGGGATTGAATTAAATCAGAAACCCGTAAGTGGAAGAATAATAGCTTTAGAAGAAGGAATGGAAAGGGAGCTTAATTTATTCGATTCCATCCTCACCCGCATACAAGAGCTATATGCGCATGCAAGAGCTAAAGGATAAAAAGGGATGAACAACAAAGATAAAATAATTATAGATTGCGATAAAGACCCTTTTTGTCCCGAGGGCTGGACAGTTGAAGAACATAAAAAAGGCGGAAAACTCGAATGGAACCCAAAAAACATTTCTCTTTATCTTTCGGAAAATCAAAGGAATGGCTTGATTAAAGGAAACGAATTGCACAAAGAACTAAAAGATAAGCCGATCCTTAACGCCAATGTTCTTGATTACCTCCTCGCTCATCCCGAACTCATCCCGGAAGAGTGGAAAGGCAAGTACGTTTTCTTCTGGGGAACGATTTACCGCGACTCTGTCAGCGACCTCGACGTCCGTTGCCTCTGCTGGGGCGGTGGGCGGTGGTACTGGGGCTACGGCTGGCTCGACCTCGACTGGTTCGTTGCTTCCCCCGTTGCGGTTTCCGCTGGCGAGTCTGAAGACTTAGACTCTTTGATTCTTAAACCTGAAGAAGCATTAAAATTAGCTAAGACATTAAAATGACCACTAAACAAAAAAAGAATAAGGTAATAAAAGGATGGGCTTTAATGTCCGGTGGAGGATTTATTCAGATTGGTGAGAGGTCAGGTAGAGGTGCGCAATATGTTCTAGCAATTTTTGATTCAAAAAGAAAAGCCCAAAGAGAGGCGGAATGGATGGAATCGGAAGAGGATATTGTTCCAGTCGAAATAAAAATCTTAAAATAACCTAAAACAATATGAAGAAAGAAATAAAAATAATTAAAGAACTTACGG
>ERZ1292644.1691-Hain-H14-01um-R2-1691-length-10921-cov-5_pt1 | contig 10921 bp, 20 predicted proteins | sample MGYA00564402_ERZ1292644 | MGnify/ENA primary metagenome ERZ1292644 (study PRJEB36523, sample SAMEA6512644) | groundwater metagenome | collected 2019-01-09 | study: AquaDiva: Metagenomics assemblies of 32 groundwater samples | reverse complement strand
TTTGACGCATTAGCCCCTCCGACGACTACGGGAGATACAATTTATTATAACGGAACAGATAACGTGCGCTTGGCCATCGGCGCGGCTGGGACCGCCCTCAAAGGCGGAACGACGCCGAGTTGGGGCTACCAAGTGGCCAATGCCTCTACAGTTGACTTGGGCTGGCTTCTTTTGCCCACCGTGTTTTTTGCGCCAACCAATGCTTCAGCACTAGTTGAATTCGTTGGTGTAGCCAATCAAGTGCGCGTGCATCAATTCGTTTTGCCGTTCAGAATTACAGTTAGCGACATCCGCGTTCGCGTCGAGGCCATAGAGGCGGGGAAGGCCTGTGCTTTTGCTATCTACCGTGATACAGTCAGCGCCCCCGTTTTAGAAACGGGCGCAATGTCGGTGGCGGCGGCGGCGGTCGTAACGGCTGATTTAGCAACTGACGTTGTTCTTGAACCAGATGTTTATTATTTTGCGTGGACTTCCACGAGCACGATAGCTACCGCACGTGGCCTGTCCTCTAGCAGCAATTATCAGTCCTTGTGGGATGACACGGTTGCCCAAGCGGGCAACGCGACCAATGCCAGCGTCGCCTCCGTTTTTCCCGCCACACTGGGAACGGTTACATACGCGAACAATACAATTCCTTTCGCCCTGATGAAACCATAGGAGAAACAAATGTCAAATTTTGAAAAAAAAGTCATTTTAGGTTTTGCGTTTCTTATGCTTGTGGGCATCGTCTTGGCGCAGTCGAGCTATGTAAATCCAAGCGGGAACATCGTAACGACTCAGCCGCCATCCACGACGCCGTATTCCGAATTCGCGCATGACGCCCCTACAAACAGTCTTAAGGTGCGGTCATTTGACGGAGCGAAATCCACGGTAAGCAATTTCGGGCTGTGGAGCAACGGCACTGGAGAACTATGCCTTGGAAAAGACCCTGCGATGCTGCCAATGATTCGATATTTTACGGACACCAGCGGGGGAACGAACATACAACTAGGCCCAAATACTATTCTTGGCGCGGCCATAGTTGTTCAGAAAGTCTCCACGCAGGCGGTATTCATAACCAGCGGCGCGTCTTTATTCAGCGCGGCACCAGATGGGACGCCCATTCATGCCGAGTGGGTATCAAAAGGCGGTGGACGGTGGGCATTGGAGGGCGTTAGGGCCACGGACGCCGAACTTGCCGCACACGGCAAGAGCAAGGCGGACTTCACGCCTAAAAATTAAATAAGGAAAAAATGTGGCGGAATATTTTATCTCAGAAATTCTTAAAACTGTTCCCATTACGGTTGCATGTGCATTTATTATATACTGGATGTGGCTTGAAAAACGAATTGTGGAAAAGGTAGAGACTAAAATGGCCGGCACTTTTACACAAGCACTTAAAGAAATTAAAGAACGTATAGAAACCACTGCAACTACGAATAAAGTTGATATGGAAAATTTTAGGGACGAATGGAAGAAGGACAAAGAAAACCTATATAAAAATCTTCAAAGTAAAGATATGGCCAATCAGCAAAATGGTTCCATATTAAGGGAAATTGATAAAGTTAGTAATAGCATTGAAAATCTTGCGAAAGAAATTTATAAAGTAAATGGGAATCCGTAATGGCGCTACGTTTTAAAAAAGGCGATAAAGGAAAAGATGTTAAAGAAGTTCAGGAATGGCTTTGTTATCATGAATTCGGCGTAGCTATTGACAGCGATTTTGGTAACATTACAGAGATAGCTTTAAAGAAATTTCAAAAATACTATAAACTAGAGCAAACGGGAGTTGTAGATGATTTTACATGGGACATTCTTGTATCACCTTTGGTCCGCGCTACGGAAATATTTCCAGCAAAAGAAACGTTTGGAAAAACAGTTGTGGCCGTGGCGGAAAAACATTTAAAAGAACATCCTATAGAAATTGGCGGCCAGAACGCAGGCCCTTTTGTGAGATATTATATGAATAATAATGAGGGTCCTAATTATCCGTGGTGTGCAGGTTTCGTATCATCTATAATCACGCAAGCGGCACGATGCCATAAAATACAAGTTCCGATAAAGTTATCTTTTTCGTGCGATAATTTAGCTATGTCTAACAAGATTGTGCAGTATCCTAATCCTTTAATTAAAGAAGGCGCGATATTTCTTTTAAAGAAAAGTGCGAATGATTGGATACATACTGGGATTTTGCGAAAACTTGTTGTAAAAACTGATAACACAAAATCTTATTACGAAACTATTGAAGGCAACACAAATTTTGAGGGGAGCAGAGAGGGCGTGGAAGTGCGAGAAAGAATTCGTGGATTTAACAATGTTGACTTTATCCCAGTTTAACGAATAAACTATAAGGAGTAAATAACATGTCAAAAGCAAAAAAAGTAACGATAGCCGTAGCCGTTGTAATAATTGGACTCCTTGCTTACGGGCTTAAGGATGCCAACCTATTTGCGTTAGCAGGATTCGCCGCTACCTGTTTTACTGTGGGTGTTCTAGTGGGTGCGAAGAATCCTGAAAGCGTGGAAAAAATAAAAGAAAAAAACAAGTTTTTAGGATAACAAAAACTTAGGAGAAAAAATATGAATATAGATTTTTCTATATTGGCGTTCCCGTTTATTATGGGAATTTTGGGTGTGTTTGCGCACACTTTAAAGCGTTCACAAGTAAACGGTGAAGGAAAAGATGCTTTTAAAGCGTATATCAATATGCACTTTACGAGCATTGCTTTAACGTGGATTGGATTTGTAGTTACATTCGCAGGACTTTATGAGATGGAAGAATTAAGCATGTTTACAGGTTTTTCTGCTGGTTATATGGCAGATAGTTTGTTTTCAAAAATTGAAAAGAGCGGTGGACCTAAAACCCCTATTGACCAAGATTGACCAAGTAAGTTAAAATGCAAGACGCTCAAACCATCTTATTGGGGCGTTGCAAGTATTTTCCTTTACCATTATCTTAAGTGGAAAGGCTGGCTTACAAAATTCGGGCTTGCCGCGCCTAAAACAAAAGAAGAAGGTAATAATAAAAGTAACAATAAAGGCAAGAAAAAGGATAAAAAACAATGAACCCTTTACTAACGCTCGGTGCAGTTATAGCTGGTGTATCGTTATTGTCTCGCAGAAAGAAAAACAGGATTTCAGGTTTTGATGATACTTTTGGTTGTAATAGATGCGGCAAAGAAACTAACGAATTTTACATGATGGTTTGAAATGAATTATAATCGTTCAGATTATCCTAAAAAGTTTTGGAAGAAAGTTGGAGCGTTTCAAAAGAAGGAAAAGTAAATGGCAAATAATATAAATCCTTTACTTGCGTTCGGAGCGGCGATTGCAGGGCTTTTGTTTGTTTCGAGGCGTAAAGCCACAATAACGGAATTTGGAGAAGCCGAAGACACATCTATTAGAAAGCGTAAAGCATATAATTTACTTAAAAGATTCCGCATTAAGAAAGGAGATAAAATAAAATTTTATGTTCATGGACGTGGAAAAACAAAATTTGTAGGAATTGCTAGAAGTTCTCCATTTGTTCAAGGGTTGGGTGTGCTTTTATTTATTGATGTTACGCAAAAATATAGAGAACAGGAAAAAATGCTTGATAGTTTCGAGCTATTAGAATATAATACACTTTTAAAAAAATGGCAAGTGTTTTATGATTCTCCTATGTTTGGCGATACAAAAAAACGCAGACATATTGATACTAAAAAAGCATTTTTAAATTGCGTTAATCTTAGATTATACGGAACTAAAGAAGGCGATGCTATATGGGAAAATTTTTTGAAATTCAAAAAATCGCATCCGTATCCTCAAGAAGCATGGGAAGAATGGATGGAAAAGCGTATGCCTAAGAAATTTGCCGGTATAGGCGATGCAGAAAAACTAAAAATACAATCTGTGTATGATAATGGCGGAAAAACGATTGACAGATACACTATTACATTTTACGGAACTAATATGATGCTTGGATTATCTTCTGACCCAGACTTTTCACAAGGTGTTTCTAATTGGGGTGAAGGTATAAAAGGCAAACATCTTGGTAAAAAGATTTCGTTTAAAAAGCTACCAAAAAATATTCAGAAACATGTTATGAGAAGAATAAGTGATGATGCTTAAATACATTAAATATCTTCCGTGGCTTATAGGTATAATAGGCGTTTTGCTTATAGGATACCTTGTGAAAGGAATGTTTAATAATTTTTCAGAAACTATGAAAAGTTTAAATCAAAGCCTTACAGAAGAAAGAAATAAACGGGAAGCGGAACAAGAACTTAGGATTGAAGAAATTAAAAAGCGTGTTGAGGCCGATAAGAAGATTAAAAAGCTAAGAAATCAGTTTGATTTAGCTAATGAACGTGCGATGCAGTTAGAAGCAGACCGTAGAGCAATGCGGGCAGAACCGGCACTCGATGAAACAGAATTAATGCTTTTATTTAATAAATACGGCTATCAACCAGATTTTATATCGGATAAACTTGCGTTCAACAAAACAGATTCTAACCGTCTATATCAGAATATATACGATTTACAGGAATGTAACGAGTATTCAGTAGAGGTTGCTGTAATGCGGGACAGCTTGTATGATATGATATACGCGAACAATGGATATGAATCTAAGATAGAAAGTTACGAGAAAAGTATAGAGTCATACGAAAAAGATAAAGAAAGCTATGAACGAGACATGGCTAATTACGATGCTTCTATGGTTACTTTAAAGAAAGAAGTCAGAAAACAGAAGTTTATGAAAAACATTTACAAAATCGGCGGCGTAGCCGCTGTGGGGTTTGTAGGATATGCGGCCACGCAGTAATCCAGACCCAGTATATTTTTTAGGAAATGAAGATGTAAAAAACAACGAAGAACCATCTGCTAATAAACCTGTTTCTAATAACGAAACAAAGACTGCCACTGTTACGCTACCTTACAAAGATACAGTTATAATAACAACACCTGAAAAATTAATTAAAAATAATACAAAAACAGTTTTTATAACAAAGCAACAAAAGATGAATCCTTTTTTAATTTTATTTTTATTAATAGGGCTTGGAATAGTGGTATTTTCTGCATATAAGATAACGGAAAATAAGAGTATATAAAAATATGTATGTTCAAATAGGCGAAAGTAGGTTAGGAAATTTAGGCGCGATACCTGCGATTCCAATTCTTATTGCTGGAAGTGTTGGTGGATATTTAGTGGGCGGTTATATTCAAATTATTGCTAAGGTAGTAGAAAATGTTTATGATAAGATTTGGCTATCTACAGAAATTTCTAAAATTGAGAATAGAAAGAAAACAGACCCGTATACAAGGATTAATCCAGATAATATCCAAAAAGAAGCGTATAGATTAGGATACGAATTAAAGCCTGTTTCTATATATACTATGGGAAGTTGGTCATATCTTGCTGGCCTTTACGATAAAGAAAAAGGTAATGCTCCAAAAGTAGGAGCACCGTCTATAGAAGATGTGAAAATTATAAAAGAAGTAGAATCGGCAAGTGTCGCGCCTGTTCAATCGCCTCAATTTAGTGAGCCGTTATCTACTGCGGTTGATACATACGGTGGGAAGGGAACGTCGAAAAGAATAAAGGATGGAGTTGTAAAAACAGTAAAACACCTTTTAAATATTGTTCCAGAAATAGCAAAAGGAGCGGATACCTTAGCAAAAGCTCTGCCTTTTATAATACTTGGAGTAATCGGATTAGCCGGATACGCGGTTTACAAAACAGTTAAAGAACCAGAAAAATATATTACAGCTGCGGAACGAGTTGTAAGATTTAAAACAAAAATATAAAGAGTCAATATGGTAAAAAAGAAGTCAAAGAAATCGAAAAAACGCCGAATGACGGCAAAAATGCGTAGAGCACGTATTAAAAATCTTCGTATACAAATAAATTACCAAGAGGCGCGGGAGGCACGGATGGCAAAATTGCGAAAGAGTAAGCGTAAGCGTAAGCGTAAGTATTCTAAGAAACGCACTAAAAGGAGTATAAAGGTGCGTGTGCGCCTCGCACGGCGTAAGGCACGGCACAAGGCGCGTAAGGTTCGCCATACAAAGCGCAAGCACATGAAACGCAGGAAAAAGTATGGGGTCCGCTGTCTTTTCTGCCCGCGCAAAGCACGGCATCTTGTGAAAAAAGGCGGTAAAAAGCGAATAACCTGTTGCCGTGTTGCATGCCGGCGAAAGGCTTATAAGAAGGTTGGCGCTTCAAGCGGAGGCGTATCAACCTGTCGCTCACATAAGTAAAAAGAAATAAAAATGTGGTGTCCGGTCTTTTAACGGCCGGACACCACGTTGAAGTTAAATGATATGCTTTTTGGTAGTGTACCATAAGTATTGAAAAAAAGTGAATATGCTACGTTCATTTCGTTACCGTCTTCAACCTACAAGTCGTCAATCTGAAGAGTTAAAGAATTGGCTCTCTAGTCTTCGGCATCTTTATAATGCCGCGTTGGAACAGCGTATTGCGGCCTTTAAAATGAGAGGTATAAGTCTTTCTTTTTATGACCAGTGTAAAGAATTAACTGAACTTCGCGGCTCAGACGCCGAATATAAAAAAGTTCCATGTGCTACAGAACAAGACACATTAAAACGATTAGACAAGTCGTTTAAGGCATTCTTTCTTCGTGTTAAACGCGGACAAAAACCTGGTTTTCCGAGGTTTCGTGGATATGATAGATATAACACTTTTGGACTTCCTGTAGTAAAAGTTTGCGGTAATCGTGTAAACATACCTAATATGGGCATGGTAAAATTCAAAAAATACAGAGAACTTGAAGGTGAGATTAGAAACGCTAATGTAACGTTCAAAAACAACCGATGGTGGATTTCATTTGTATGCGACCTTGGAGAATCGCCTAAAAAACAGGCCGTCTCAAGCGCTGTAGGAATAGACGTAGGATTAACTTCATTTGCGACATTATCGAATGGAGAAGTTATAGAAAATCCAAGATTTTATAGAAAAGCAGAAGAAATGTTGGCTAAACGTCAACAATCTCTTTCTAAAAAGGTTAAAGGAAGTAATAGTCGTGAACGCGCTAAGGTTTTAGTCGGTAGAGCGCATGAGCATATCCATAATCAAAGGGTTGACCATGCTAGAAAGACGGCAGTCGCCCTTTATAAGCGGTTTGATTTAATATCTCACGAAGATTTGAATATTAAAGGAATGGTAGTTTCTGAGGATGGAAAATTTTCTAAGTCAATAAACGATGTCGGGTGGGGGCAATTTATAGGAGCGTTACAGTCCAAAGCAGAATATGCTGGGAAGTGGTGCGTTCCTGTGAATCCACGCGGCACAACGCAACGGTGTTCAAGGTGTGGTGAGAATGTTCCAAAAAAACTCTCCGACCGAACACATGATTGTAGTTCTTGCGGACTCGTTCTTGGAAGAGACGAGAACGCGGCGATAAACATATTGGCGCTCGGTAGGAGCGCGGTTGAATGTATGGCCGAAGGTCAAGGCATTTTCAATGTTTAATGACCACTACCTATTGGCTTAGTAAATATTTTGAAATATATAGTAGTAGAACACCAGAGGTAGAATTTAGAGATGTTAATGATATTGATAAAAAACTTTATACAGAAGAGATTAAAGAAATTCAAAAACGGTATAAGATTAATCTTGGTGTAAAATAGTGCCATTTGAATATTCCAGTTCACTTGTTCGCGTTGTAGACGGGGATACAATCCGGCTATGCGTTGACCTTGGTTTTCATGTTTCTATAATAGAAACGTTTAGATTAGCACGGATAGATACGCCGGAGATTAATAGTAAAGATGCTATTGAGCGTGAAAAAGCTAATAAAGCAAAGCAGTTTGTTATTAGTATGTTTGAAAAACATAATCTAAGTTGTATAATAAAGACCGAAAAACCTAAGAATGATAAATATGGACGATGGATTGCGGAGATAATTTTTAGAGATGCCACGGATTCTATTAATTTAAGCACTCTATTAGTTTCTGAAGGTTTAGCAGTTTACAAAAATTACGAATAGGTAAAATATGCTAAAAATATTACAAGAAATAGGAATACCTAAAAAAGATTACAATAAGCATTTTAAAGGCAAAAAAGTTACTATAAAGCAACGCGGAAAAACTATTTATATCTATGCTGGTAAAAAGCAGTATTTTACAAAGCCTTCTTGGGATTTTTACACAGAGCGATTATCGCCGCCGTCGCGTTATGACAAGGGCTCATTTCGTAAAAAGATAATAAAGGATAGGCAGTTGCTTTTAGCGTGTCCAATAGGTAAATGGGACGCGAATACAGGCAAATGTAATGTAGGAACAAAAGCAGTATCAATAGCGAGGACAAAGAACATTATGAGAAGAATTTCAGATAAGTATGGCAATTTAGAAGGGGTAAAAAACACTATAAGAATACGTCCTGTAAAAAATCGTTGGTATGAATCTTGGCACGTTTTTAAAGACGGAAAAAAGGTTGGTTGGATACAAGATAGGCATATCTATTTTGACGTATTTAATGCAAAATACGGTGATACGCCAAAATCAAAATCAAAACATAAATCGCTTAAATCGGCGGTAGAAAGCTTTAGGTAAATACAATGGCAAAAAAATCAGATAAATATCAAGGCTGGTCTAACAAAGAAACGTGGGCTACGAATTTGTGGCTTAGTAACACCGAAGAATTTTACAGAGATGTTGAGCTAGCAAAAGAAGAAATTATAAGCCGTGAAAAGAGTAAAAAAGAACAGCTATGGAAATTAAGTGATTATATAGAACGATATGTTCGTGATTTAAAGGATGAATTTTACGATAAGAATAACAATGACTTATCTGGAATGTTTAACGATATTGGAAGTGTATGGCGCGTAAATTTTTATGAGATAGCGAAGAGTTCGTTGAATAAATAATGGCGTCTCTTAATTTTCCTGCGCCTTACAATAAAATATTAGAACCTTCTGTAAACAGAATGTTCGGACCACTTAACGTAGCCGCAGTGCTTGCGGCAACTTTAAGGATTGAGAGTAATTGGGGAACGAATATAAAGCCTAGGTTTGAACCAAGTTATGCGCCTGGTGGAAGTAATTATGAAAAAAATAAAGCCAATTACGCTCTTTATGGCGAATTAGCCGCTTCGTCTATAGGCCCGCTCCAATTTATGCTTCTTACAGCACAAGAACTCGATTTTACAGGACATCCTAATGAGCTTAATGATATAAATATAGCCCTCCCGCTTGCTATAAATCTTTATATTAAACGTTTTGTCAAGAAAGGTGGTGTTACTCCACAACAAGCTTATAGAGCGTATAATGCGGGAAATATATATGCTGCGCCTTATAAACTTGGAACTGTTAAATATAAAGGATTTTTAGAAAGGCTTAATAGATTTGCTGGTTATTATTACGAAGAGCTTGAGAAAGTTAAAAATTATCTTAGTTCTATAAAACCTATACCATTTCCGCCGCAAGAAGTTCCTATACAACAGCCGCAGGAAGTTCCAGTTAATGGTAAAATAGTTCAATTTCCTGTTAAGCCGAAACCTAAGTCTATCGTTCCTCAAATAATTACAAAAAAAAACATACCTGCAATTTTAATAGTTTTAGGTTTTGTGGTATTAGGTGTTGTCGTTTATATCTCACAAAAAGAGGAATGATGTTGGGATAATGACTACAGACGAAAAGATTGAGAAAATATTTTCAATAATTAATTTTCTTGTTAAGGAAAAGATTATCGAAAAATATGCCGTAGGTGGAACGATTGGGATGGTAACATACACTGAACCATTTAGCACAAAAGACGTTGATATATTTTTAACGACTTATCTAATAAATACTACCAACGGTATTATAAGAAACATTTTGCCGAGAAGGATAAGCTACGAAAACGATTAGCTCGACGGCCTATAGAAGAAAAATACCCGGATTCGTTGGAGCTTTATACGGCATTAGTTAAATTTAAAAAGGCGAATAAATGAGGCCAAAAATCTGTAAAGAATGTCTTAACGAAGCGTTTTATATACTAGACAATAAATTTACATACGAGTTTTCGTGTTTTAATAACGACCATTTTGATATAGTTAAGAAATATCTTGAAGGTCCTGGATTAGTAAAATCTTCTGTAAACTTTTGGGCTATTAAGGACTTTCCAATTCCTAAAGAAACGAGAAAACGAAAAAAACAAAAACAAAAATTATCATGGAATTTTCCAAAAATAAATATGGTTTTATCATAGTTTGCATTCTCTGCTTTTGTTTCGGTTTCTTCATACACTATACAACCTTCTACGCCTCTCTTAAACGAGAGGTTTCTGATTTAAATGAAATGGCTATTCAAAATGCTGTTTCAATAAATTCAATAAAAGAGTTTTATGACGGCACTGGATTAAAGGCGTATATTTCTGAACGTGTCGCAAATATTTTTCATAAAAAAGGATTTAGTTTACCTGATTCTGTATCTTCTGCCGCCTCTGTTGTAGATGTATGGAGTAGATATAACGTCGAACCGTCTATATCCATAGCAGTTATAGACGTTGAAAGTGGATTTGATACACAAGCGGTTTCGTCGCGTGGAGCACTTGGACTCATGCAGATAATTCCGTCTACGGGCAGGTTTCTATCGCGTGAATACGGAGATGAATGGAACGAAAATATACTCTGTGTTCCAGAAAAAAATATAATGTATGGGGGATACTACATATATCATCTTAAAAAAGATTTTGAAGGACGTATAAATAATTCTAAACTTTACCACGCGGCGTTAACAGCATATAATATGGGGCCGGGTTATGTTCACGCAAATTTAGAAGATGGAGTAATTGAAAGCGATTATAGTAGGAATGTTTTAAATAGAGCAAAATATTATATTACTAAACATGGGTTGATATAATAATGGATACCTTAAGAATAGCCAAACAAATCGCAAAAGCGTTAAAAGAAGCTGTTGCAATTGAATTAAAGCATATAATTGCTCAAACATGTGTTGTTTATG
>ERZ1292644.1385-Hain-H14-01um-R2-1385-length-12661-cov-4_pt1 | contig 10929 bp, 19 predicted proteins | sample MGYA00564402_ERZ1292644 | MGnify/ENA primary metagenome ERZ1292644 (study PRJEB36523, sample SAMEA6512644) | groundwater metagenome | collected 2019-01-09 | study: AquaDiva: Metagenomics assemblies of 32 groundwater samples | reverse complement strand
GTTGCGAAGATATATTTGTATGAAGAACAATGATCCTGCTATAATTGAGAACACTATGAATGACCTGCTGAAAATAGATCCAGAACTGATTAAAAAAGTAGGAACTGATCCCTCTATTCTTTTTGCCTGTTTTGAACAGGAATCAAAGAATGCAGAGGAAGATGGTTGGTTCCCCCTCCCCTGCGGGGAAGTAAATAGAAGAATCGGCATGTCATATCAGAGACAGTATCGTTATTTACCCAGACTCGTCAAAGAAGGATTGGTGGAAGTATGTCGAAGGGGTCTTCCGGGAATTCGGTGGGTGAGAATCGTGAAATAATTCGTGGGAAATCAACCCACGAGATACTCGATATTCTTCTGGAAATAAAAGAGCAAACCGAGAAATATAGGAGAGAAATCGAATTTTTAAAAAGGGGAACAGGGTGGGATCTAGGTATGTACATGCTATCCTTAGATCTCTACGAAGCAAAAAGATTTGCCAATGAAGTTTATTGGGAATCAGAAATACTCGGGGTAATAGTCAATACGGCTATAGAAATTAGATCCTTAAAGAAGTGGAATCCGAAAGGACTAAAATTCCGTTTTTCGTGCAGGGAATGTGGGGAGAATAAATATCGTATTTGTAGGAATTGGGATGAATTCAAAATTGTAAATCGTAAAAGGAGAATTTGTCGGAATTGCCGACACAGAATCAAAAGGGAGAAGGAAGAGAAAAATTGGAAGAATTCCCAAAGAGAACAGATCGTTAAAGAAAACGACGAGGTAGTATTTCTAAAAACTCTTCCTTATCAAGAATATCTTAAAACTACCCATTGGAATAATAAAAGAATTGAGACCCTCAAAAGAGCGGGATATAAATGCCAACTCTGCGGGGTTAGAAATACTCCACTTGAGGCTCACCATAATACCTATAAAAACCTAGGCAATGAATTACCAGAAGACCTGATATCTCTTTGTAATTCATGTCATGGGAAATTTCATGGAATCAGATCTTAGGGGTAATATGCCTAGACACCTCGATAATATAGAGAAACCTTCATTTGAATTTCGGGAACAAATGGTACCCCCGAGACTCATATACCTAATGCAGAATGCCAATGTAACTCTTACCGACCTTCTCTTTATGTTTCTAATTAATTCCCTTGTTCGCTCACAGGGAAGAGGAAAAGGATTAGGATCCTATGCCTCTAATTCTTTCTATGCCAAAGAAATTGGCGTAGCACGCTCTTATATATCAGAGAGGATTAAAGTCCTAAGAAACTTGGGTTTAGTTCTAGTAATTCATTCTGAAGGAATACGATACTTAGAACTAGAATGGTCCCGAGTCGGAGAAGAAAAAAGGCGCCTCGAAGGCCAGTATGGAGAGGATTATAGAAAGGAATACGAAGAGGTAATGAAGCTTCTGGATAAGACTACTGTACTTAGTACAGTGTCTACTATACTAGACAGGGGCCTGTCTAGTATAGTAGACACACAATATAAGAGAGATGTATTAGAAGAAGAGGGGGATGAAACCGGGTTTCATCCCGACCCCCCCCTAGAAAAATCCAACGATGGTGGATTAGTTGGTATTTCAAAAGCTACTCCTAAATTAAGACCAAATACTTCTTCTGATCTAGTTCCTATTGCTAAAGGGTTCTTAGGAGTTCTTAAGAAGAAAAGGAATCAGATAGGGGGTAGTATATCGAAATGGACTGAAAGGATTGCTACTCTACAAAGGAAAGTAGATAGAGAGGATTTCAATAACTGGAGTAGGTACTACCTCGCTCATGCCTTGGATGCTGATTTTAAAGGACCTATCTATGATACCGCTTCTTCTTTTGAGAAGCTGGATCTATTCAATTGGATAGTACGTCTTGCTAATAAAGCATTCTCGCCTCCCGGTTTTCGGGTTTCCGTTCCATTTTCAATTCTGGGAGAGTGGAAGACTTCTCCCCCTAGTGTACAAAAGAATAGAGTACTAGAGGTAGGAATAGAGGAATTGTACCTGGAAATAGAGAAAGAAGAAAGTGTAGAAGGAGTTTTTGAAATAGTAAAAGTTCCTATGGAAGATGAAGTAGAACTAGATTCTATACCCGAAAATGATGGTATATGGTATCGAACGAAGATCTACCATTTTGATCGTTCCTCTCCTCCGATCCCGGGTGTGTAATGTATGTAGTGGAATATACCAAGAATCTAGATGACGTACTTGTCGGTATTATTACCGACAAAGCTGTGATATCGAGAATCTATCCGGTTTGGGAGAAGGATGCATTTGAGTCCGACTATTGTAACTTGATCGTAGATCCCTGTATGGCATACTACGAGACGTATAAGGACGCTCCCGGATCGCAAGCGGTACGAATGATAAGGGAGTATTGTAAGGATAAGGGGTGTTCCGATTTCACCCTTAATTCTATAACAGGGTTTTTAGAGCATCTATCCTCAATTCAGGATAGGCAAGAAGAGGTAAATGTCGATTTTATCGTAGACAAGGTAATAAAGGAATTTAATACTGCGAAGGCGAGAAGGTTGGTTGATGCTTTGCAGTTAGCCCTCGATACGAGAAAATTGGATAGATTTGACTCCCTATTGTCAGAGCATAAGAGAATTGAGGTTGGAGATAGATCAGGAATTGATTTCTTTTTAAATAAGGATGAGATCCGGTCTATTTTCAGTAGGAAAAGGGACGTATTGGTGCAATATCCAGAGGGTCTAGGTCATTTCTTTGGGGATTGTATGTCTCGGGACAATTTTGTTGCCTTCTTAGCTCCCCAAGGAACTGGAAAGAGTTGGTGGCTCCTCGATCTTGCTTTTCGGGCCACAGAGGCAAGGAAGAAAGTAGCCTATTTTCAGGTAGGAGATATGACGAGACAGCAGGTTGAGATGCGGCTTCTTACCCGACTGACTGAAATTCCTTATAAAAGTTGGACGAATGAGTGGCCTCTTGAGGTGAAAATTCCCAATTATTTACGGGCTGTAAAAGGGAGCGACCCAGAATTAGATTTTGATGTAAAAATACATGAAGGTCCTTTGGATAAGAAAACAGCTTTAACAAAGTGCCGGGAGTTTACTCAGAGAGATGAGGGAGCATCCTATTTCCGTCTCTTCTGTTGTGAAAATTACGGCATTACGGTTCCGGGTATAAGTAGTATCATTTCTCAGTGGTCAGATACTGGATTCATTCCCGACGTAGTCGTCATAGATTATGCGGATAATATAAAGTCATCGAGTATTAGGAGAGAACAACAGTCCTGGGATTCCTTAGGAGAAATATGGTCAGAACTTAGGGGTCTTTCCATGAAGCAACATTGCCTACTCGTAACCGCTACCCAGGCGAATGCCTCTTCCTATAGTAAAAGGACGATGGATCGTGGGTCCGTAAGTGGTAGTAATATAAAGAAAAACCATGTTACTGCTATGGCGGCTATAAATCAAACGGATAAGGAGCAAAAAAGGGGACTCTATCGATTGAATTGGATCAAATTAAGGGAGGGGGAGCACTCTAGGAAGAAGACAGTGCTTGTCGCTTCCTGTCTTGCGATAGGAAACCCTTGTGTGATGAGTACCTTTTCTTGAGTGGGGAAGAATAGAAATGAATAGGTCCTAGAGATCAGAAAGGGGAGCTTCCCTGCTCCCCTCTCCTGTCACGCGGGCGTTTCACTGAAACTCAGGACTTGGCGACTGCGGGGAGATTGTACCCCCGATTCCATCCCCCGATCCATCCCTTCACAGTGATCTTCTCGACCGAGTGATTGACGAGGGACAGATAGCGTTCGACCGCTTCGTCCGTCTTGTCCGCTTTGTCAGACGAAGCCTCCCACGCCTCGTAGATGATCTGTTTGTTGCTCTTCCCGTCGTGAGTGACGCGAGGTCCCTTCTTGCCCTCTCGTGGGGGCTTCTGTTTGTGAATTCCTAGAATACTGATTGCTTGGGAAGTAGCGTCGGAGAACAGGGTGCATTGCTCTCGCGTGCCTTTGAATACCTCCTTTCCGTTGATCGTCAGCACGCACTTCTCAGGTCCGTGATGCAGTTCGATGCAGTGGGGAACCCCAGCGACGACGCGGCCGACGGGTTTGGGGTCTACCGTCGAACGCTCGACTTCTCTCCACTCAGCAGAGGAATCTTCCTCTACTTTCTGCGTCTCCTGCTCGGGGATCTGAGTTCCCTCCGACTCGCTTTCCTGACTCGCTCGATGAGTGAAGACGACGGGGGAGTTGGGACTCCAGAGGCTTCTCGACGAGTCCTTCCCCTTCTTCGAGAAGAAGACTTCGTAGCGTCCCTTATGCTTGGGGTCCGACTCTCCGTCTTCGAGAATCGTGAAGACGTACGACCCCGCAGTCGAGATGCCCTGATCTCCCTTCTTTCCAGCCCCCAGAAGCTCGATCCGCGAGGGATCGAAGGGCTCGTCGAGACTTTCTCTGACGCGAGACGCCCTCGCTTGCTCTTCGACGCGAGAAGGGGGTTCGTTGGGGTTGACGACAGGGGGAAACTCTTCGGGCTTCCGCTTCGTGTTCCTGAAGCCCCCCGAGAGAGCTTTGTCTTTCTCTTCCTGAGTCTGAGCGATGCGAGGGTACTCAGTCGGAACGTACTTCTCGGGAGCGGGCTCGACGGGTTCGGGATCAGCGACTTCCTCTTCCTTCACTTCGACGCTGACCATCTCGCTGACGGGTTCGGAGGTCAGAGTGACGTTCTCAGAGGCTTGGATCTTCTCTGAGAGAAGATTCAGGCTCTCATCGGGAGTCGCTTCTTCGGGGACTACTTCTTTCACTTCCTCGTTGAGAGCTTCTTCGAGTTTGGGCTCGGGGTGCTGTTCCTGTACTTCCTGTACGACCTCCTGAGTCTCGGGAGAGGGTTCTTCCTTGGGTTTGGGGGACCTCCCCTTCTTGCTCTGGGGGTTGAGATTTTGCACCCCCTTCTGCTGCTTGCTCTTGGACATTTCTCGATCCTCGCGTGACGTTGCGATGGAGACAAGACTACTCGCTCGTTGCGTGCTTCTCGCTTGTCTCTGTTGAAGTATGCAGTATGAAGCGAGAGAGTCAAATTATTCTTGCGATGATTTTTTATTTGACAATCTCAACTTATGTTGCATACTTGATTAGTCGTCGAGTAGAGAGCAATTCTTTTCTGAGGAGGGTAACTGTGAACGAGAGTGATGAGCAGCCCTTCAAGATCGTTCCCCCAGGCGTTTCCGTTCGTTTCTACGTCAATCGCCAGCACGTTCTCTACCCTGACGCTGGCTACAAGCCCTTCTTTCTTCAGATCGAAGATAGCCCCAAGTTCCCCGTCTCCGTCGTGAAATTCGTCGGAGCTTCTGAAGCGGTCGCAGAGTCGCAGAAAGTGGATGAGTATTCCTGCGGCATGGTGGTTGGCAAGAAAACAGTCATGTCTGTTTTCTTCGCCACGGAACGGGGCTGTCTGTACAAGGAGTGATGGTACAGAGGAGAGGGAATGGAATTCCTCTCCTCTTCTTTCAAGGAGAGTACGGTGCCAAGGAAAGATCGCAAGAACAAGACCCCATATGTTCCCCCTGCTCTCAAGTCCGCAGTCCGTTCTGTAGAAGAAAGGGATAAGCTTGTACAGGAGAATATCAATCTCATCCCCTACTGTGTGGATATTCATAGAAATCTTGCTTACGTCCGGGCTCATACTACTAAGGAAGTCTGCGACGATCTCCGTCTGACTTTTATTCGGGCTGCGGAACTCTGGAAGGAAGGGGGGAAGTCTAAGTTCCCTCACTACGCGATGACGGCGATGAGGCATGCTCTGAAGAAGCTCAATTTCCGTTGGAAGAGGGCGATTCCCTCTCTTTTGGCCGACTGTCACGGAAATGAGTACGAGATTGTGGACTACAGGCTGAATCGGGAACATGCTCTGGATCGGGTCTTTTCTATCCTCAACTTCCTGATTGCCAAATCTCCTGTGGAATACAGGCAGATCATTGAGATGAAACTTCTCAAGGGATATGGGGAGAGGAGAATCTTCAAGAACTCCAAGTACAAGATGCCCCATATCCGTTCAGTTCTTGCTTCCATTGAGAATCATCTCAAGGCTACTGCTTTCCGGGTGAAAGAGGAACTAGAGAGTGAATTTGACCTCTATCTCTAGGAGATAAAGATGGGTAGGGGACTCTACGGCCAATCTGAAGGAAATGAGCGAAGATCTCCTCAAGAAGCATTCGAGGAGATTCTCCATGACAACCAACTCTGCGAAGGGGACTGGCTGAAGAGAATGATCGCTCAGGCTAAGGGGAACGATTTCAAAACCCTCAACTGGATCTATGAACAGATGATCTCTACCTTCGTACAGGGAGGGGTAGCAAAGGATTCTGCCAAGAAGCGTGCTGATTCCTGCCTCGCTCAGGCGATGAACCATGCTCTCAGAAAGAGGTAGGAGATTAGAATGAAATTCAAGATTCCTGCCCGAATTAGGAAAGTCTTTAAGGAATTGAGTGGATACAAGAAGGAGACCCCTGAAAAGGATCTCCTTCTTTGCTATTCAGACTTGTGCGAAGAGGAGGGGTGGATTGAAGTGGCTGTCGCCTTGCGGTACTGTGCAGAGAATCAGAAATGGCCCGATTTCTATGTGGCTGTTCCAAATGATATATTCCCTCCTTGGACTTGGTGGTGGAAAGGATCTACGAAGAGAGAATGTACAAGACTCTCAGATGGGCTTCTCTTGGCGATACCGGAGGGTATGAAAGAAGGGCACGCTATCGAAGAATTCCGGCACTCCGTGACTCTTCTTTCCCTTCTGCGTAGGACTGGTATAGCTCTTCTGGTTCACTCACATTCCTCCTAGTAGGTCGTGTGTGATACAGTAGTTCCTATCCTTGGGACTCTCCTGCACTAGGATTTCTTTCTGCTCTGAGTAGACTCGGAATACTCTACACTTCACTTCGACTCCTTCCTGTCTCATGGCCCAGGTGAGAGCGTAGAAGTAGGCTTTGAAGCCGTCCTGTCTCTGTGTTCCTGCTTGACTCTCCCACTCGACTCGGTAGTCGCGAACGGGGACGTAGAACTTCTCGTTGCCCGCGTTGACAGTTCGGAGTCGTGTGCCACAGGCCGAGCATGCTTCTCTGGGCTTGTTCTTCTCGCTCTTTCTCGGCCTGTGATGGCATTTGAGAGGGTCTGAAGATCCGTCCTTGCGAGAGGATGGACACTCAGATTCTACTTTCTCTTCCTGTGTTCCTGCTCCCTTGTCGAGGAGAAGGCTCTCGAAATAGGAGAGGTCGGAGCGCATCTCCACTCTCCTACGAACAGACCCGTGTCCTCGTGATCCGTATTTTGACCATGAACCCATTTGATCCCTCCTCTTGAAGTACAGCTACTCTGACTCATTCAATATATAGAATGAGACTAAGAACGTCAAGCTGTACAATAGTTCTAGTCAAAGATGATTGGTGCTGACTTGGGAACGTGGAGAATAAATATTCTCCCTTCATCCCAAGGATTATTTATCGTCTTTGTTCGAATTGCCAACCAGATAGAGTCTACTTCATTTCCTGTTCCTAGTCTGGGAGAAACTGTGTTTTCCTGAAGTAAAGCTCTCGTACTTGCTTGGATATTCTCCTCTGTCTTCCACGCATCATCGGTATTTCTATTTCCCATAAGACCCTGATTATGCTGAACTATCAGGTCATAGTTCTCCAGCATCCAGTCGTGGAGTACGTTGATCTGATCTTGGGGTAGGTAATAGGAATAGCCGTGATTCATTTTCATATTTCTACGGGTGTGTTTGGGGGAAGGTGACAGAAGCACTGTAGTCCAGATTCATTGTTAGAAACTAAAATGGGAATGCTATCTAGGTTTCTTTTTGATCCTTGAACTTCAACCCAGTTTTTGTCCTTCTTTCCTTCTTTCCATTTATTTTTAAGGAGGAGGAGTAGTCGAAGATAGGTATTCCTTATTTCGGTCTCTCCTAGCAATTTGTAGAGTGTGGGGTTTCCCCTCTCTGTCCAGAGAAGTATCTCCTCGATGTTTTCTTCTAGCCAGTCAGCGAGGACTCCTACTTTATTCCTGTTTAGTCTCATTTTCTTCCTCTCTTTTAATCGGAGCTGATTGGGGAACGTAGAAAAGGAAGGGCATATCTGGTAAATCTATGCAAATGCTGGGTTTGTCATCGAAAAAGGCATGTACTATTCGGGCTTCTCGAAGGGCGTCAATTCCTTCGAGAATGGTACTGCGTACTTTCCACCCAGGATGTGTTCCTGTACTCTTTTGGGTGCTATCTATTACCTCTTCAGAGTTTTCCAAGCACCAGTCGTGCAGGATATTGATCTCAATCCTATTTAGTTCTCGGGAATCCCTCATGATCTCTCCTTATCCACTGGTCTTGTACTCGAATAGATACATGTCCTCATACGCTCCCTCATACGCTCCCTCATACGCTCCCTCTGGGTAGTAGAAGAAATCCTTGCAGAGAGAGATACATTTGAATTCCTGCTTCTTCAGGAAGAGTTGCAGGGGGAGATCCCTCTCAGCCACGTTGACGATGAGACGGGTACGACGATGGACAGAGAGTTTGCTCTTGACCTTGTCTATCATGCTCGTGCCAATATCCTGTCGCTGCCATTCTTTTCCTACTACCAGGCGTGCTAGCTCTATATAATCCTCGTGTAGCCAGTAGACCATGTATGCTTTGAGAGGGTTGTAGGTCATCTCCTCCTGATCTGCAACCATTCCAATACAATTCCTGTTTCTGAGGCATCCAAGGAGAATTCCTTCTTCCCAGGAGAATCGAGTAGAGGATCGTTCGATCTGGAGAACTTCAGGCACGTCCCGACGGATCATCCACCGGATGCGTGGGGGCTCATTGTAGATTCCTAGAGGCGGAGTGAAAGGCTTGGGGGTTGGGTTCATTTATTCTCCTTATTTGTCGTACGGGACCCAGAGAGGTAAGTATATCCCCACATTCCATAGCCAGAGCGATTCTGGTCTGACAGATATTTCTATTCCAAATTCTTCAGAGAAGGCTCGTCTTAGATAGTCGATGCATATTCGGAGTCTTTCGGGGGTTGCTAGGATACCTACAGGCGTGTATTCTTTTCTCCATTTCAAGACCCTGTCAAAGTTCTCCTCTAAGAAATCTGCAAGTATTCCACACTCGTTACTGGTCACATATTACTCCTTGTTGATTGGGCACCAAATTGGGAGATAAATCCCCACACCATTCAATAGGAACATTTTATTCCCCATATACTCGTATTTATCTACGCTTCTTTTCCCTCCGTTTCGAAAAGCTACTTTTAGGAATTCGATGCAATTTCTAAGGTGATTCGCTCCTTTTCTAGCTCCGGGGTTATTATTCCTTCACTCTAGTACCTTCTCGAAATTCTCTTCTAAGAAATCTGCAAGTATTCCACACTCATCACTGGTCACGAATTCCTCTTTCTCGAAAGTGTCTCTAGCGTCGTTTCTAGCGTCGGTTGATTCGTAATCATCTCTACTCTCGATTTGAAGTAGAAACGACGCTAGAAACGAAGGTACCCAGCTTAAAACGCAAACGAGCAGATTTTGCTAGCTCAGTTTCACGAGCAGTCTCCAATGGGGATACATTTTGGCAAGTAGAGGGAATCGAGTAGAGGTTTTCCTATTCCCTCTCTTAATTCCATCTGGTAGACTCCATAAAGATTAGATTTATGGACTTCACAAATGCAGTCTGGGATTTGTAGGTTCTTTAGGAATCCAGAGAAATTCTTTTCCCTATTCTCAATAGGGATATTATTGAGGAATTCATTTCTTGCTTCCTTTATCTCCCTTTCATTCTCCAGAAGCCAATCGTGTAGTACCTTGCAGTCGGTGGAATCTAGGATTTGTAGGATATTCCTCACTTGCAACTCCCTTTGAGAATCCAAATAGGAACGATTGCTCCGTTCCCGCCGGAACTGAGAACGTAATTTAACCCGTAACATCGCAGATCACAATTCTCTGGGTTCGTTTTCATGTCCTCCAGAATTAGTTCCAGTAGATCAGGAGTGTTTGGGGTATATTTTCTTCTCCAAGTAAGAATCTCGTCAAAATTCTCCAGAATCCAGTCATGCAATACTCGAAAGAATTGGGGATCGGAAATATCAAGGTTCACGAATATTCCTCCTCTAGAATGGGAAGGGAGATATTCTCTCGTACTCTCATGTATTTCTCCTTTGGGGCGAAGAAAGAATCCCTGCCCGAGTCGAACGGGTCACAGTCTCCGATGGGATTCAGGGAAAATCACAGCAGTTCGAGATTCTCCCAGTATTGGTCGATGACGAGGAACTTTTCGCCCTTGCAGAATCCGAGGTTAATCAGATCCTTGATACTGGAGATGTACTTTTTCTCTCCTGAGTCTGAGCAGAGTACTCCTATCCTGTACTTCAGTCCCCATATCTGCTTTCCACAGACGAGGTTGTTGACGTAGTGATCCTGCTTGGCCAGTTCTACGATCTCCTCTGAGGTCATGAGTCTCCTTTCACTCGTAGGCACAGAAGTAGTACCGCATTATACCTCCTCTGTAGACAGAACTTCGAAGGAGTCTGGAACGTACACGCTTCGATCCATCCCCCCTTCGGGGATGTCGATGTCGGGAATGGCGTCGTGGAGATCTTCCTCAGTTATATCTCCACTAGTTTCGAGGATGCACTCGAAGGTAACTGAGTACCGAACCTTGAGTTTCATGGATTCTCCTTTCAGTCCCATTGACGCGAAGCACGCCTGCTGTTGGGCAGACCTTCCGACACGAGGACGTAGAAGTCACTTGGTCCGTCGGGCTCGGGTAGGTAGTCAGCATCGAGACCGCGAGCCTCACACCAGGCCGTCTCGCGGAGACACTGCCTTCCGTAGTTCCTGCTCTCCTGTTCTGTGAGTTCTCGGGCGAGTCTTTCGATCTCCTGCCCCGCTGTCTTGGCAGCTTCTTCTGTCTCGAACCACTGGTACGCTTGAACAGTGCGATCTTCTCCCCACCAGCCCC
>ERZ1292644.1690-Hain-H14-01um-R2-1690-length-10937-cov-5_pt1 | contig 10937 bp, 18 predicted proteins | sample MGYA00564402_ERZ1292644 | MGnify/ENA primary metagenome ERZ1292644 (study PRJEB36523, sample SAMEA6512644) | groundwater metagenome | collected 2019-01-09 | study: AquaDiva: Metagenomics assemblies of 32 groundwater samples | reverse complement strand
CCAAAGATAAAAAGAATACCCAAAAGCGACAAAACACAGCTACCCAGGTTGAGGGGCGGGCCACGGTCGAGTTAGCCAACGCGGTTGAATGGCTACAGCGCCAGGAGCAATGTGACCTGCTGCTAACCGATCCGCCCTACTCAACCGACATAGACGATATTGAATCATTTGCGGCTAACTGGCTGCCCCTCGCATTGTCAAAAGTCAAGCCAACAGGCCGGGCCTATATTTTTATCGGCGCTTATCCCAAAGAGCTATTGGCTTATTTATCGGTTAGCTTGCCGGAGCAGGTGCTAGGTTGGGAGTATACAAACACGATTGGGCCATTACCTAAGATGAATCACAAGCTAAACTGGCAAGCGATTCTTTACTACCGTATGCCAGAAGCCCTCGCGCTGAACGGCGAAAATCTAAAAGAGCGGTTCTCTATTCAAAATATCGCCGCACCCGATGCCAGGCACGGCGAAAGGTACCATGCCTGGGAGAAGCCTATGAAGTTAGCCGACCTGCTAATCAAACAGGCCACGAATCCGGGCGACATTGTGTTCGATCCATTTGCCGGGACGGGTACATTTTTACTATCGGCGGCAACAAATAAACGAATCGGGTCAGGTTGCGACTTATCCGAAGCAATGATAACCATCTGTAAAGAAAGAGGTATAGAGCATGTGGCATGATGATTTAAGTTGGAGTACGGAGAATTTTAAGACATTGATCTGGCCTGAATTAAATAAAGTCCTGCAAGGCAAACTCGATTCAATCGAGGGATCAGAACGCGACCAGGATTTAGATATTGACAGGCAATCTGGGGTAGATTATTGGTGGGTAGAAAAGGATGCCGGGAGAACCCCCATAAGCAGCCGGGTACAGGTAGATGATGGCCGTAAGGGATTCCCGTATAATACCTTTACCGTGAGACGGTCCCGCGTCACAGGCACACGAACAGAGTACCAAAAGTTAATTGAGGCAAGAGAAAACAGGCGCCTCTATCCATCCATAGCAATCCAGGGATACATTACCCAAAAACAGGAGGGGGAGTTAGTTAGTTTTGGTGTGGCCTATACGGATAAGATACTCGATTATATTGCCGGCAATCCCACCTCAATAAACAAGACCAGCAACGCTGATTTTTATGTTATCCCATTCAACGCCGTAGCTCATTATCGCTGGCCCCAACATCCCCTTCATAGTTTACTTACTCCCGAACAACAAGCCTACCATGAACGCAACGCCATTCTAAACCGCATCGGGCAAGCCCATCTCAACCCCGATATGAACCTGCACAAAGTAAACTTGATACTGGCCGAATATGGCTTTAGATTCGGACAATCCAGCCCTGACAAGGTGACTGACTGGGATAGATTTACACTTGAGCAGTTAAAAGAGATTGAAGGTAAATTGAGCTAAAAACCAGAATCGAAGTGGTCAGCCTGGGAGGACTGGCCGCTCTTGATTCATTGAAAGACAATATCTCATGCCTATCGTTACCGAAACCGATGGATTCACACCCGTTATAGATTCTCTCCTTACCGAAGTAGGACTCATCACTGCGGCTGTATATGGTGCAGTATGGCGATATTGCCAGATGGAGGATAGGGTTTGTCGAGCTTCACTTGATACCATTGCCAGCCGGGTCTGCCTTGATAGAACTACAGCCCAAAAACATATTAAAAAATTATGTGAATTAGGATACCTGAAAGACCTTACGCCAGATATTGTTAAGAGTCCGCATACCTATGCTGATACCGGCAAGGCTCAAATCAATGGTAAAATCAAAGCCGAATCTGTTGATAAAAACTTTACATCTGTTGATGTAGTCAACAGTCTGTTGACTACATCAACAGATTCGCGCGAATCTGTTGATAAAAACATCACTAAGAGACATGATTCTAAGAGACATGATAAGAGAGAAGAAGAGACAACGCCGGGTCCGCTTTGTCAGGCGGTTTTAGATGTTTGTTGCTTGAAGTGGAGCTATGTCAAACGAGATAAAATTATCAAAAGCATGTTGGCAAATGTTTTGGAGTTTTTGACGGAAGAGGAAGTGCGGGCTATTGATATTTTTGAATTTAACAATGAATGGCGTAAAGTCCATCATTGGACTGGCAAAGATAGAGCAACCAATTTAAGACAGATAGGCGAATTGTGGGGACCTTATCAGGTGTGGGTAAACAATGGTCGTCCTGTCCCAACAGTACAGAATGGAGCAAGCAACAATGGAGTCAATAGACAAACTTATAATTCAAGTCACACCCAGGCAAGCAGTATCGACCCAGACCGAATCCCTAGCGTCAATATCTACGACGATGCCGGCTAGTTGTCCAGCCTGCGGCGGTGTGGGTTACTTTCGGGCCGATGTACCTATAGATCACCCACAATTTGGACGGGTGATTCCTTGCAATAACCCCGCCCATCATGCCGATAGGTTGACGAGGCTGGCAAAGGTAAGCGGCCTATTACAGGCAGATTTACATCGAAGATTATCCGACATCAAGCCGATGAAGGGCAACGAAGCGATGTTACAAGCAGCGAACGAGATGCTAGCTAGCCCATATGGCTGGCTCTGGATACACGGCGGACCCGGCAATGCAAAGAGCGAGGTCCTAATTGCCCTGGTAAACGAGTTGAACCTATCGAGATGTGGCCCAGCAATTTACACCAAGTTCACAACCTTAATTGATTATATGCGAGATGCATTTAATGAGCGCAAGCAGCAAGACAGGCACGGGCCGGATGTAGACCTCGGTTACATTGCTCGCTTCGAGAGATTAAAAACGATCAAGGTACTGGCAATAGACGAGATGGACAAAGCACGTGATACCCCTTTCGCGCTTGACTTTCGCTTTGACTTTTTGGACGAGCGATATAGGCAGGGCGTGAATGGCGAAACGGTAACTCTTTTTGCCAGCAATACAAACCCGTCTCAATTGCCTGATCCAATTTATGACCGGGTTAGGGATGGCCGGTTTAAGATAATTCACAATCAGGCCGGCAGCGCCCGACCAAATATGAAGCCATAGCGCCGCCAACGCGCAGTTTGACAGGTGGCTGGACGAAGGTTAAAAGGGTCGAAGACCCTACGAAGGTTAAAAGGGTCGAAGACCCTACGAAGGTTAAAAGCTCCGTAGGAGCTAAAGGAAATGAGATATGCCTAATGGCTGGCTCTCGCCAACAGGAGAGCTACTAATCTGTGATACTGGTAAACACGCTTTACTGGTTCACGAGATTATGCAGATTCGTAATAGTGACACCGAAACCTGGGTACATGTTACGCCAGGCTCTTGTTATTCTGACCTGCCACTAACCGATGCTCAAATAGAGTGGATTAAAGCATCGGGACGGGGAGCCTATCTTAAGGATTTAGAAATGATGCTCGAAATGAGAAACGAGGAAGAAACGGATGGAGACTAAAATAACCAAAACTCAATTGATAACCACCCTCGAAGTCTTAACCGAATTGATTGGCGAATGGAATATTGACGATGCGGACGAGGACCGGGGACGGGATCATAATGCGCTGTGCCTGCTGATCTGGGACGATGGCAGCGGGATGTTAGGCACCCAGTTCGGCGCCGTGTTTAATAAGCAAATGGAGTTTGACAATTCAGAAGGTTTATACAAGGCGTTAGAGCCGTGGCTGGATTTTGTGGAGGAATCAAAAAGAGACGCTCATCACGCCTCCTGATTTTGACCTAAGCTGATTACTTTTTCACCTCCCGGCCCTCGCGCCGCTTCTCTAAATCCTCTTTTGGCACCGGCTTAACCACCTTATCGTGTGCCTTGCCTGCGCTGTAATGCTCTGTGCATAGCAATCCGAATGATGGTTTACCACAAACTGAACAGGTATTCATCCCATTAAACCCTTGACATCATCAGGAGACAAGCCACTCGCTAACAATTCTGCCATCATTTTCTTGCTCTCTTGTTCGCGTTCATATTCAGGTGACATTTGATGCTTGATGAGTAGGCCAGCCGCAACATCATCGCGCGCTCGATAACTTGACGGTGACTTACCCATCAGTCTTGAAATTGCTCCAAGCAATCCAGCCATTGTCAGGTTATCACCATCATTGCTATCAATGCGTTGGCCCGTTTCCGCTTCTAATCGTTCAATCAATTTACTAGCTTTAGACATAATTCTCTCCTTGTCATAAAATACTCACTCCCAAGATAGCCAGTCTCAAAAGTGAATTATTAGTTGAATTTAACCATATGGATTGGCTCATTGGAAGCTGGCTTTACCTCCGTTAAAAAAGTTGCCAGCTTAACGTACCGGCTACGAGCCTCAGCAACGCTCCTTTTCGTCTCGCCACCTGGCGCGGGTACAGGAGGAACCTCAGCCAACTATGTCTGTGTGCGACTCACCCCGGGTCAGACTACTCCTTTATTGGCGCATATTCTGACTGTAGCGCCGGAACACCTCACAGGGATTACAGGCCGCTATTTGGTATTAAAGTGAAACGATGGCAGCGGGGCTGACGTTCCGTAGGCATCTAAGTACTCTCTATATACATTTAACCTGTGAGCTTTTACCTCACTCCCGCAAATTCTGGTTGCAGGTGTCCCTACTCTTGCCATAGAAAGTAGCCAGCGGGTCCTATTCCCCGTACACCGCTGCCATCGTTTTGAGCCAACCTGATTGCTTGTTACTTTACCGTCCTATAGACCGCCTAAGTACAATCACTGAGATGCAGTGGTTAGGTTGGCATCTATCCTGGGTATAAACAGTTGCCGCCCTTGATACATTTCGTTTCTGGCTCGTCGCTACATTTAGTTTCCGGCATCGTACTCTCCGGGTTTTCAGTAGTCCGTGTCATTGACAGCTACTAACGCTCAGCTAATTTTCGCTACCGCCTAAGCGATCCCCGCCGCAATTATTTGGGACTTAATGGGATTATGGTTATCTCGCTACTTCTCAGCCCGTTTAGCGCACCGCGTCCAGTTTTCCTTTATATCTGCGTACAGTCTATTTATATCCAAGTTTAGCAGGTTAAGGGATCGTGCGCTCCCCTGCTGTCTAAAGTCCTGCTCAGTTCGTATTCAGGACTTCCACGCCTCTGGACCTCTCACCTCAAGCGCAGCCGGTCGGGTGAAAAGTAGCAACCTTAATATAACACATCCTCACGCAAATTGCAATAGCCTTTTGAACATTTTAAGGTAACTAGTATTGCAATTTATTAAATACTATGGTAAAATTCTCAATATGGACAAATCAGTTAGACGGTATTTTAGAGACAAGATGCACAAACGGCGCGGCAAGGGCCGTAGCTACATAACTGAGTTAGAGAATTTACAGGTAATTCTGGCTTACCACGTGCGAGCCATCACCTGGGTTGAGTTATGTAAATTCTTTAATCTCGATCCTGCCGATTACAGTGCCTTAGCCAAAGCGGATGACATTCGACAAGCGGCAATTGAAGCCGGTAAGGAGTTAGTGAGATGATAGATTCAAAACGATTAGAGCAAATCAAGGCCGGCTACGAACTGACCACGCCGGGTAAGTGGACTATTCACTACCCCCAAAGTAGGAGCAAGCCGCAGATCGTATTAGTGGGCAAGGATGCTTACTTAGAGTGCTGGATAGCGCAGGCATTTGCCAGAGACAGCCAGGCACGGGATGACATTCAATTTGCCTGCGATGCTCATCAGGATATACCCGAACTGATCAGCGAGGTTGAACGGCTAAAGTACAATGAGGCTGCCTTGTTTAAAGAGCGCGCCGTGATACTTGGCGAATTTGAGCGGCTACAGGCTATCGAGCGAGAGTTTGAGGCGTTGCGAGGTGAGTTACGCCAGCTTGGGGGGTTAGATTATCGAGAAGGTATCAAGCAGTTTAGAGAGGCAATGGAGCAAGCGTGACCTCCCCCAAATATCCCCTACTCCAATTTTATTGCCTCTATTGCTACGAGCCAGTCACGGTCACGTCAACAGGCTACCTATGCAAGAAGCATGGTCCCCTATTTATCTGGCAAGTCATCTCGCTACAATATGCAGAGATGATGCGAAGGCGGCGGGATGAAGAGGTGTGAGGCTTGCAACGGCACGGGGAAGCATCAAAAGTGCCGGGGACACGGTTGTAAGGAGTGCGCCAATAGTGGCTTGTGTCCAGTGTGTTTTGGAAAAGGGACTATACCAGATAGGGAGAAAGAGTGAGCATTAACCTTTGGCGTGTTGCCTACTCAGTAGTATTTTTCTTAAATATACTTGTTGGGATCATTGACTACTTACAGGGCGGCATAGCATGGCCGGTCAACCTGATAACTATTCTGGTAATGATTACAAGCTTAATTATAGGCATATTAGATGAGTAACGAATCACAACCACTCCTATTACCCTGCCCATTCTGCGGGTGTAAATCCATTCACATCTACAAGACCGAACACGGGTATCAAGCCTTGTGTGGCAAATGCCTGGCCTCGATAAAAAGAACTACGGTCTATCATCTAAGCGGAGCCTGGAATAGGCGGAGTAAAACGAATGACTAGGCTCATCGCCTGGCTAACTGCTAAAGGGATAATTAGACAGTATCCACACTGTATCGGCATATATCTCCCACCCGTACAGGTAATCAAGTCTGGCTCAGATATGACAATCTGGCTATGGAAGGTACACGTCTTTTTGGACTGGTGGGAGCATAGACCCAAAGGCACTAAATTAATTAGTATAGATTGGAACCCTGACTGATGAACCTTCCTAAAATACAAGCCCTGGCCGCTCCTCTATCCGCTCCGATTCCATCGGCCTTGGGTGTAGCCCTGCAAGCTTATTTGTACTTTGTGACTCAAAGCTGGATACTTGGCTGGATTGCCGCTATTGGTGCGTTTGTCGGTATCGAGGCTATTGGCGGTGCGTCCTGTTATGCCGTGGTCAAATTACATCGACAACGAAGCTATGGCATTGAGTTTTATGTTTCATTGGCCGGCATCCTGGCCTATGTCGTATCTGGCTATTTTGTCCTTCACAACACAGCCATTCTAATCTTCTTTATCCTCGCACCATTTAGCTATTTTGCTTACTCGATTCTGCGTAATATGCAAGATGACCATATTGAAAAGGTGAGTGAGACAGAAGCACAGATAGAACTTATTAACGCAGAGACAAAACGAATTAACGCAGAGACTCGACGTGCCAAAGCTGGTAATCCTACGCAATCTACGAATCCTACGAGTCGTAAAGTCGTAGAAATCAAGCCTTGCCTATGTGGTCAGACATTCACCCGTTCGCAGGACAAAGCCATTCATGCAAGACGCTGTAAGGTGTGGAAACAGCATAAAACATAGTTTGATACCTAATTCACCTCAAAATGGCGTCACGATAATTAAAAGACTATTAGGAAGGAATATATGACGGCTTCGATACTCAGCCAGCTAGAGGCATCAATGGACATTGAGCAGATTCGTGTCAGGCATGGCTTACTTGTCGATAAAAAATTTCTTGAGGGATTGACAAAAAGAGAATCGAATGAATTAACACAAATTAATCGTATACTTGATGCTGCAGAAGAAAAATACTATGCTCCAATTAAAGATGCTCTAGCTACAGTTAAAGCATCTCTTTTGGAAGGAGCTACAGGTAATGGACATTAGTGTGATCCTCTTTATCGTCACTACAGCCGTGATATTCTTGCCAGTCAATCTGGCATTAGACAATATAAATGATCCGTTTAAGTGAGGCGATATGACAGTCAAATTTTTACCAGACAACTTTATCATTTGGAAAGTCAAACTGGGCAAAAGAGAGATGTCCAAATCGGGGTATGACTTATTTGTATTAGCGCCTGGTTTATTGTCCGCTTACAAAGCGGCAATACATCACGAGCGCGAGATGACACGGGATGACAATTTAGTGTTATCAATTGAGATAGTAGCTGATTGCATCCTCGATGGGAGCTAATTAAACTGGGGTAGAAAGAAAGGACTTGTGAGTGAGATAGAAATACGGAATGATGAACGTGAACAATGTGCCAAACTGGTAGAGAAGTTGGCCGCCGATAAGCGCAAGCTCGCAACTTCGATGCTACCTCAACGTGCCGCCGTTTTTGAGGAGATAGCAGACCAATTGAGACGGGCGGCGATGCACATCAGAGAGAGGGAATCAATATGAGGGTATTCTTTGCCTGGTATGATGCCTGGATCGGGCTTTACTATGACCGGAAGAAGCGTACCTTATATATTTGTCTGCTGCCTATGATCGTTATAGAGATAAAATTATGACCATCCTCAAAAACGTTGGTAAATATTACCGCCTCACCTGCGGTCTATGTGGATATTCTTTTGAACTCAATGCCGTCAATTGGACAAATGTTGAGTTTGCACGGACGTTAGAAGAACTGGGATGGACCATGGTTGACGGCGTAGTTTTTTGCCCCGACTGTAAAGCAAAATGGCGATCTGAGCTAAAACAACAATGACCCCCTACGATCAAAGATTTATGGAAGTTGCTGTAATGGCCCTATCTGTTGCCGTTATCGGTTTGCCCCTGGCCCTTATCGCTTATATCTGGCTACAAGTCGCCGATCAAGCCCGCGCCGTCTTTCGCCTATTTGCCACCGATATTTTAGAGATAATAGCTCGATGGGATGCACAGCAAGGCGATAGAATCCAGCGAGACGTCAAGCTTGTTGAGGCTGGCTACTACATCAAAATGAGAAGGTTGGAGCTGCAAGGTAAGCGGCTGGAGCTACTGGACAGTCTGGACAGTGAGAAAGTGAAATGATAACAACACTTTCGCAGGAGATACGTTTTGTTGGCAGTATGATAGTTAGTGATGACACCGGCCAGTTAGTCCGGTTGATTCAATCACTAACTATCTTGATTGGTATACTCATTACCACTATTCAAGTAATAGCTCCTTTTTTAGAGTGGTTACAGGAGACAGCTGAGGTATGGCAGTTCGCCTCGGTGGTAATGGGGATACGAGTTAGCTCGTTGGCGTGGGGGTTGGGGGTGACACAATGATTGTTTACATCACTTTTTATCTGATATGGTGGTTGCTGGCCTGTTGGTGTGGATATGGTAAATTTGCATGGTATGATATTTGGTGCGGGTGCTTTATAGATACCGGTAAGAAGCGACTATACATCTGTGGAGTACCGTGTTTGTTGATTTGGATCGAATAAGGGGAATAAAATGGGAGGTATCAATGCTCAAAATCGCCTGGGAAGCGGTCAATCGGGTAGAGGTCTGGCAACGATTGACAAGAATCCAAAAAAGGTATATACTGAGGTTGCTTAGCAATAACTTTGGTAAACGGTCAAAATATACCTTTGTAAAAACCCCTCACGTCTAAAGTGATTGCTAAGCACAAACACTGGCCGGCGTGGGGGTTTTTAATTTGAGGTAGAAATGTCGATTATCAATTTAGCTGGACAAAGGTTCGGTAGATTGGAAGTGGTTAGCTTGCATGGAAGAAATAGACATCACGACGCTTTATGGCTCTGTAACTGTGATTGCGGCAATACAAAGATAGCCAGCATACAGCACTTAAAGGGGGGATGGGTAAAGAGTTGCGGTTGTCTCGAAAGAGACAGGATTGAACAGGCAAGAACACTAGAGGCAATCCAAAATAGATTTTGGAAGAAGGTTAATAAAGACGGCCCGACAATGCCGCGTATGTCTACTCCATGTTGGGAATGGCAAGCAGATATAAGTAAGCGAACTGGGTATGGTAGATTCAAGTTGAGTGATGGCAGAAAAGTATCAGCACATCGCATGGCATATTTTCTTACAACTGGGGATGACCCTGGAAAGCTATTAGTCTGTCATGCATGTGATAACCGACCGTGTTGTAATCCTGCTCACTTATGGAAGGGTACACATCTCGATAACAGTCACGACATGGTAAAAAAGGGGCGTAGTAAAAAGCGATGAAAATATTAAGTATGGGAGGCATACAATGGACTTATCATTTTGGGGAATGGTGGTTCTCTATTTCTTACTCAGCTTTATCATGCAGCGCATTATTAACCGGTTGCCGCTTATATGTGGCTTCTTATGGTGGGTGACATCCTCTTGGGGTATCCTGGCAGTGGGTGCGGGATATACGATCATCCACCCCGAATCGCGCGAGCATATTTTGAAGTTAGCAGTTGTATTTTGGTTTGCTTTGCCGGGTATGATGGTTGCAAACTTCAACCAATTAAAACTACTCATAAAGATATTCAGACGATTTAACATCACCAGACAAACAACAGGCACAACTATTTATTGGCACGAACGAAATGAAGTGGTCAACGAGGATTTACCTGGCGACAACGTTAATAGCACTGGTAGTTGTTTCGCTCCTCATTTGGAGGCTACCAAACGAGTATCTAACCGCTATCGGCGTCATTATCGTCGCTGGCCTGGTTAGCATTGTGGTCGCGATTCTTGGGGCAATTTTGTACGGTGGATTGGTGGGTTGGCAGTGGCTTAGAATCCTTCGTGCAGAAGCCGATAATGCTGAGTTAAAAGCCAACCTGATAGAATCAGACCACGAAACCTGGGTTAGAGAGAAGATTGTAAAAATTGATGCCACTGGGACTGAACGTATATTTGTAGAATATGCCCGACTGGGTGGTATCCGATTACGGGTCAATAGCCACGATCACAATCCCACTGAATCAGAACGACTATTCGCTACAACTCAACAAACAACCGGACAAACAAAAATGCTGGCATCGGGCCAGGTGATTCCTCAATTACCCGCTTCTATAGACTTGCTGTCCATTCTTGACAGTGCCGAGCGTGTTTTATTTGAGGGTCCGCCTGATGCTGGTAAAACCACGCTCTGCCTGCACGTCGCCAGCCGGTCGCAAAACGTCATCATCATTGATCCACATAACGAGCCTGACAAGTGGCCCGCCGACACCCGGATCATCGGCGGAGGGCGTAACTTTGGACAGATTCTAAAGTTTATTGATTGGATGGTAGAGGAGCTAGACCGCCGGGCACAAATG
>ERZ1292644.1689-Hain-H14-01um-R2-1689-length-10942-cov-4_pt1 | contig 10942 bp, 16 predicted proteins | sample MGYA00564402_ERZ1292644 | MGnify/ENA primary metagenome ERZ1292644 (study PRJEB36523, sample SAMEA6512644) | groundwater metagenome | collected 2019-01-09 | study: AquaDiva: Metagenomics assemblies of 32 groundwater samples | reverse complement strand
TGTTGAAACTACGATGGGTGGATAGAAATGGGCAAATGCGATGCAGAAATTGAGGAGTGTCGTAGAGCATGGATTGCTTTGAGAGAATATGAAGATTTTCAATTACTTTCTCAATTATTTCCTCAACCCATGAAACCAAGAATATTGCCGCGGAGACCTCCTGAAAGACCTATGCCTGTAAGGAAGCCTTTCCGATGAAACATAATCCAGATACTTGTAAAGATTGCACACCGCGAGAATGGTGTGATAAATATATTTCTGAGTTAGCCAATGAATTGCGGCAAGCAGGAAAGAATGTAGTTATCTCAAATAGGATTGATGAGAAATGAATTGTGAAAATTGTGGTGCGCTACACGATTGTTTCTACAAACTGACTGAGGAAGTACCTATCACAAACGAAGTAGGGCGCTTTACGTTAATTGAAAAGAATATTAACGGCTGTGCTACGCAACCTGTTCACTCTTGTCGCTCATGTGGTTGGGATTGGAAGAAAGAATAGAAATTCAAGACCCAGAAGTCTTCACAAATCCTGTGAAATGGGTTGAATTTTTCATCAAGATTAACGCCAAGCCAGTAAAGTTATACAAGTTTCAGAAGAAGTTTCTTCTACTACCGCCGAAAGATGTAGTTGTAGTCAAAGCTCGACAGTTGGGAATGTCTTGGATTATTGCTGTAAGGGCGTTGTATCGAGCTACGCATGAAAGTGGAATTACAAGTCTACTTATCTCACTAACACATCCACAGGCTATTGAGTTCCTCAGGCACGCAATTCTTGCATATAACAGTATGCCCGAAAGGGAGTATCTGACAGGTACAAATAACTTCGTTGATAAGATGCGAATTATTGGACGCGGCGGAGAACCAAGTAAAACTGTGATGGAGTTTGAAAACGGTAGTCGTATCATCGCACTTCCGAATAATCCGGAAACGGTCAGAGGTTATCGTGCGCATTACGTTGACTGGGACGAAACGGCGAAGTTTCCACATGAAGACGACATGATTGCAGCTCTGGAGCCTACGACAACCAGAGGCGGAAAGGTAACATATAACTCTACCCATAGAGGTTCACAATCACGTTTCTACGATGTTACTCAGAAAGTTAAGCAGAAGCATGAGGATTACGTAGACTACGAGTATATAGAAGTACCTTGGACCGCAATGCTTGAAGAAGACCAGAATGACCAAGACGTCAAAGCATATCTGAAGACGATAGAGAAGTTCAAGCGTGAATATGGCGAAAAGAGCTTCTTCTTCCAAGAAGAGTATTGCTGCGTCGCCAGCGACGAATCAATTGCAATGTTTACCCACAAGATGCTTGAAGCAGCGGAAAACTTGTGGAAAAGAAATAACTGCGACTATAGAGAACCAGCAAGGAAATATCCAGTATACTGCGGTCTTGACATCGGTCGTGTTAAAGACTCAACAGTATTGGTAGCAATTGAAGACGCACCGGAGTATGCTCAGACGGTAGGAATCTGGGAATGGCAAGGAAAGTCTTTTCCGGAGCAGAAAGTTTTTATCAATGAACAACTTAAAATGCTTCGACCTACTTTTATCCGAATAGACCATAAAGGCATCGGTGCAGATATTGCTGAGACATTTTCTTCTGAGCTTGGGTCGCAAACTCAATTAATGGAGTTCACGCCTAAAGAGAAGGAAATGATGGTTCTCAATACCTACACAAAGATGCTTGATACTAAGATAGCGATTCCGCCTGATAGTGATAAATTCGGCGCAAAGCTTCATGCACAGCTTAGAAACGTGAGACGTGAAGTAAACGCCAAATCGATGACAATTCGATACGTTCCATCTGACGAGTCTTTACACGATGACTTTCAATGGGCTTTCTGTATGGCTGCAAGTCTTCTCATAACTCCTACACAAGGAATATTAATGGGAAGCTTCGGCGAGAAGGAAAAGTCTACTATGGTTATGGATATAGCAACGAAAGAAGTAAAGATAGATACGGAGAAGAAACAGCCGCTTCAAATCGGTCTAACTGGAGCAGCTCTAATGCAAGCAGACCAGAAGCGAAGAGAGAGAGATTGGCGAGACTTTCAACTACGACGAGAAGCTCCAAAGAACTTTGATTGTTCTATCTGTGTAGAGAGAAAGCAGTTAGATACTTGCCCGAAAGAGTTGTGTAAGTATAGTGGGCAAACACCGCAGATGGAAAAGCAGTCAACAAAGCTTCAGATGGCTGATGAGTATGTTTGTCATCGTTGCTGGACAAGTTGGATTCGTGTGAGAAAATGAGCGAAGAGTTTGTAGTGGATGAAGAGGCAATAAAAGCCCTCAAGGATACCCTTGAAGAGTTAACACATCAAACACCAAAGGATAGACTTGAACATGCTCTATATACGACAAATAATCTCGTTTTTCTACAACAGTTTGCCGGTCTTTCACACATACTCGTGAAAGACTTGCTTATAAGTCATAGAGCGTCGGAAGAAGCACTGAAGAATGTCTATAATACATCCCGACAGTTACTTGAAGGCATAATTTGGTTAGAAATCAATTACTTGAATGCAGTCCCAACATATGCTACTTCACAAGCGAGAAAAGGTAAGGGACTTAAAGGAAAACTACAGCAGTGGTTCAGTTAATGTTCTGGTTTAGAAAGAAGAAGCAGTGTAAACACGAGAGACGGGACTTAAGGGTATTATACAACCCGGATACCAGAGCAAAATATCCCGGACAGTATCTGTGCCGAAAATGTGGAAAGAGAATATTGATTCTTGGTGAAACAGTTGAAAGGCATAAAACAAGCTTACACACAAACAACTTATGGCAGTCCAGAAAACAATAGACCAGAAGCTCGGTACAAACTTCCGCCTATCTACGACACTCCTGAGCCAAATACGCCTGACCCAAATGTTTCAGCAACGACTTACGGAAATATTGTAAATGATACAGCTGTCTTCGGCTCATCAAAGCCGACCGCAGAGCAAGCTGCTGGGGCTACCGGGCAAGATGAGATTGCTCGACTTGCTGGTGTTGATACTAACAAGTTAGGTGCAGATTCGGGAACGGTTACAATAGAATCGGGAGAAGGCGCTGGGAAATCGGATAATTTCCCTTCAGGAACATATCCAGTCAACCCTACGCCGATGCAAGGACCGGGGGATAATCCCGCTACTGGTGCTGTAATGCCGAAACTTCAGGTGTCTGGAGACCCGAGACTTGTCTATGGGGTTAGACGCTTCGGTAAAAGCTGGGTTACAATTCGTGGTCAACATATTTACATTCCTACGTCCGGTGAGTCTATTTCGACTGAGCATGAAAAAGTGACTCAAGCTGGGTATGAAGATGCTGGGACGGGACTTAGTCCCTTTTCGGATGCTAAACACGTTCATAGATATATTCATCCTAATTCTGGCAGAACACTTGACATTCATACAGACGCGCAAGGCAGAGTGTTGAGAACAACGTCTGGCGGCAAATTAATTCATCATACATCTCCGTCAGAACTTACTGCTGCAGGTAGAGCGTCAATTGCAGCGTCAAGAGCAAAATCACTTACAAAACCCGGCGTTGACCACACAGTAATAGATAGCAAGTGGAGTGACCAAACTAACAACGACCCGAGACAAGTTGAACAAAGTGAAAAAGATGGGAAAAAGACTCGATAGATTTGCTGAGAGATTGGGCTACATTTCAAAGGCAGTAGTCCGCGACTCTCAAGCAAGTACGCACGGTACTTACTCTATTTCCGTGCAGAGGGGTACGCCAGAATGGAGCTTGAACAAAGCTTTAGTCGCAAAGTATCCAAATATAACTGATTATCTTACATGGGCGGCAACTGAGTCGCCGTCTGTTCGTCAAATGTTACAAAAGGGGCAAGTAAGTAATGCACTTTTATCTACAATGGAAACCATTCAATCTGCGTATGTCGCGCCCTCGGTTTCTGGTATCGGTCCGGCTAAGCAGATGCTTACCGAGTGGTGGTTCAATCCTATTTGGGGTCAGCCCCGTCTTGTCGATTTGCGTACAGTTAAGCAACTGGCGCGTGGACATGTTGGTAGTATGGCTGTAGAGGCAATACTCGACCAAATAATGCAGGTAGATTGGGACGTCATTCCAAAGTATAGACATCAAGTTGACAGACCGCTTGGGACAAAGAATCTTGAGCATCAACAGAAGATGCAAATTCAAAACTTTCTTGATGACCCTAACCGCAATCATCAAGACTTCGATGCAATTCTTCGAATGTATATAAGAAATATCGTGGAAACAGATGACGGTGTTCTGGTTAAAGTATTTGAGGAATATGAACGACCAGACCAGCCGAATGTTCAGATTGCATCAACTGGAGATATCCGTGCATATACAGCACAACCAGCGTGGGACCAAGTACCGAAAGCTGGTAGTCCATTAGTTGAAGTATACGCTGAAGATGGAAGCAGCTTTCTAAAGCAAGTTGACATGCACGGGTACTTAATGAATTATTGGCAGTATTCATTTGTCGTGCCAAGGCGACCTGTTAGATTCGAAGAAAATGAAATCATCTATACGCCGCAGAATCCAAAGGCTGGGTCTCCGTATGGATACAGCCCATTTGAGTCCGTTGTAAATACTCTTCTATTCTTAGAGAAAGGCTTCAATTATATGGAGCACTTCTACGAGAACTCAGCTATTCCAGCTCTTCAGATTGATTATCCATGGATTAAGAACAAGGAAGAGCTTGAGGAAGTCGGCAAATACATAGAAAATACTTTCATGGGTCCAGATAAAGCTTTCAGAACACTCGTTACTAATGGAGGAACAGTAGTAAAGGCTCTAAATGTGAATCCTGAGCAACTTCAAATGCTTGAGATGCAGAATTTCTATCTTCGATTAGTACTTGCAAAACTTAAAGTGCCACCTGTGATATTGGGTCTTGAAGGCGGTGCACCTGGAGTGGGTGGAGGAGCTGGCGGAGCTGCAATGCAGCAATCAGTTCATAAATCCAGAGCCATTCGTCCGTTAATGAAGCTTGTAGAATACGACCTTAGCAACAAATTATTTCCGTCAATTCTTGGAGTTACTCCGCAAGAATGTCTTGTTAAGTTCTCTTGGGGAGAAATGATAGACGTAGAAGAGCAAGAGCGAAAGGCACGTGTTGACCAAGTATATCTGGCTACAGGAAAGACAACGATTAACGAAATTAGAATCCGCGACGGGGAAGACCCGGTAGGATGGGGATACAAGCCGTTTATACCTGCAATGGGTCTTCTGGGCGGAGCTAAGCCTGATGATTTGGGAATGGTAGCGCCTCCCGGTAAAGGTGGAGAAGAAAAGGCTCCAGGAGCGCCATTTAGTCCAACTACTCCTAAAGTTGAAGGAAGAGCGCCTTCAGGCATTCGTACAACTGACCAGTATGGAGGATATGTTCCACAATCACAGATGCCACGGTCCATCATGCAAAGTCCGGGAGAGGGCAGACCGGGACTTGCTGGTGGAGAATTTAAGATAAAGAAAGACCTTAACCACGTATCAAACGCAGTCAAGTCGGGACTTAGGGAAATTTTGTCAGAGGCTTACGATAGGTTAGAAGACCACGAAGATGCAGACAAGATGTTGCCAGAACTTATTGACAAGGCTAACACAATTATCAATTATCATATACCTACGAACATTCCAGAGGCACAAACTGCAAAGGCTGAAGCTCTGAAGAACTTCCGTGATGTACTAACTAATCTTGCAGTAGATTTCAAGGCTGGAAAACTTGCCTGATAATATAGCTCACTCAGACCGTGACTCTGGCGCTCAATGGGTAAATGACCCGAGAGCAAGAGATTATGTGTATGATTGTTTGTATTGCGGCAATGTATTCAGCCAATCACCAACTACCGGACCAAATACCGGTGTTGGAAATATGGGTCAATCATACGGTCTCAATGTAGCCTGCCCGAAATGTGGAAGCACAAATACAACTGGACCGCGACTTGCAAGGATAGATGAGCAGGTTCAGGTATATCAGAATGTAGTATCCGGAATCGAATTTTTTACGGGCGATATAGGTATTGGCACAATTGACCACGTATGAGAAGCAGATTGATGACATCGTTGAGAAAGGTCTATTATCAACAACACTTGCAATTCTTCATACAGTTTTCGGAGCAATTACAAGATTATTAAGCCCCGAAGCACAGAGTCGGCTGGCAGAAGTTGTTGATAGAACTGACAAAACGGCAGATTGGATAACATACCGAGTTGCTGCTACAGATACAGTCTCATCTGAATCTGACGAAGGTAAAGATTTCATAGTGTGGATAACAGCAGAGGACGAGTTAGTTTGTGACTTCTGCGGTCCACTTGACCACAAGATAATCAGTATTGAGCAACTAACTGAATGGCAATATCCGCCTGCACACGTAAACTGCAGATGCCGAGTAGAAGGTGTATCTGACGTATACGGACGCGAAGTACCTGTAGGATATTACCATGAGATTCCACGAGATTATGATGAATGGACAGATACCGGAGAAGGCGTAGTCAGACCGACAAGAGTAGAGTTTAACATCGACCCGCTGCTTCTGAAGTATCAAGTGATACTTGATAAGAAGATTGAGAAAGGTTGGGTTACGATAGAAGGACGACATATTCGGTTTCCAGACTCGGGAGAGATATATGTTCCCAATCAGATGCAGGTTGGAGCATACAGGTCAAAAATACCTAAGTCCCATTATGAAGGCATGAAGATTCAGACAGTAGATAAACCTAACGGTGATGCAATTAGGGAAGCAATTCGAGAAGATTACGGACCAGAAATGGAGTCTATGTTGAGTGAAAGGGACTATGAGCTTCTTAACAATGGAGGAGCGAAATATTTTCCACAATCTGATAGAATGGTGATGGGACGTCAAGTAGAAGGTAAGGGTCCAAATCTTCGAGATATCTTTCCACACGAAGTAGGACATAGAGCATGGCACCAACAACTATCAGAAGACAAACGGCAAGACTTTTATACTATGTACCGTGAACACGGGCAAGATTTCACAAGGCTTTCTCAATATGCAAAGGAACCTGATGACACCATTCGACCAAGTGAAGCATTTGCGGAAGGATATCGCACATTTTATCAATATCCAGATGTTCTACGAAGAACTAATCCACAAATCTTCCAGTGGTATCAAAATAACCTGAGTGAATAGAATGCCAGCACCAGTTAGAAAAAGTCTTCACAGCAGTTTCTTGCAGAGTAGACAGTTAGACTGTGCAAAGGCTCTGAAAGATTTCATCACCGGGCAAGGCAGTGTAAATAACACAGACCTTAATCCCGCAATCGCCAACGACCCAGTACTGGCAGACCAATGTCGTAGATTTGGTTACATGATACTTCAGATAGGCGATGAGCTTAGGACAGTTTATTGCAAACAGGGAGACCTTGGAAAAGGATTTGCTTGTCCTAATTGTGAAATAGAGCTTTGCGCTGGACATATGGAGCAACATCTCGGCGGAAAGATTGAAGGGGACAGTTTCAAGATAATTGGTCCAGCGTACGGTAATCAGAATCCTCCAGTATATACTGACCCAGTGCCGGTAGAAGACACAAGAGCGCAATATGCAATGAATGATGAAGATAAAGATAATGTAGTTTCAAATCTTCTGGAAAGACGAACGAAGGGCATGAGAATTTTAAAGGCTATCTACAAAACCGGTGACAAAGGCGGAGAGCATGAGTTAGGTGAAATGATGACTCAACTTCCGTTGGACCAGCGGATACAAGCTGAAGTATGGTCATATCTTGATGAGTACAAAGCTCCGCCCAGTATTGCAGATATTGCGACTGAGATAGCAAGTAGAGGAATCGACGAAGTATTTCAGAATAAACTTGAGCAATATGCTCATTCTCAGGATGAGTGGTTGCCACAGTTTATGGAGCAATTAGTTGCTCAAGGAAAATTGAGGAAGACAGTTGAAGGTTGGTATATCCCAGCCGAAGGTTACAGTCCTCCTCCAATTCAAGGTGATTAAAACATGACGTGGACACAAGAAGATGCAGGTGTAATCAGTATTCAGTCAGCAGGTCAGTGGTTAGGAAACGTCCTTTACAGACGTGGATTGCTTAGTGCTACTGGAAGTCAGTCAGCTGGAGCAAGCCTTATTGCAGCACAGGTAGCTGTTTTGGGATATCAGTCTGTAGGACAAGTATTTACTACCGCTGTAGGCTCTGACAGAATCTGGATATCTGCGTTGATAAACGAGTAAACATCAAAAAGAGGAAAAAGAAAATGTTTGAAAACAATGTAAATATTGCTGGAGAATGGATTTCGCGTGTAAGGCGATGGAATCCACAATCTGATAGTTACGAACCGTGGATAAAGCTTGGCGAAGGAAAGAACCTTCTAACTAACGGCGGAAGAGACTATTTCCATCAGCAAGATTATTCTACGACTACATCTGGCGGTAGAGGTTGCAACTTTGTTGCTGTATCCCAAGATACTACAACGCCATTAGCAGCTGATACAACTTTGGCTGGAGAAATAACTACAGGCGGTCTTGCACGAAAGGTAGCAGATACGATTACTCACACTGCGGCAACAAATACATCTCAGCTAATTACTACGTGGACAGCAACTGCTTCATTTAGCGCAGTTTCTAAAGGTGGGACATTCAACGCACTTGGAGATGGAACTCTGGCGCATGAGTTCCAGTTTGCACCTGCGGCTCTGAACGTGAATGACCAACTTCAGTTGACTAACACATTCACGATGGGTTAGAGTTAAATGGCTCTTCCGACTTACGTAGAGAGTGGTACATTAGCCACTGGGACTGCTAATGTTACTCCGTCTTCCGGAGCTAATACTGCGGTTGATGACATTCTCATCTGCGTAGCTCAGTCGGAAAATCAAGCCATCGTTTTGGGCACGCCGAATGGATTCGTGGAAATCGGTAACTCTGCTAACAAGGCGGCAGGAACGGCAGGGGTTGACCCGGCGTGTAGGATTCATGTGTCTTGGAAAAGAGCTACTGCCTCTGGCACAAATACCGGTCCTACAATCACTGACCCAGGCGACCATTGCGTAGCTATTATTCACACCTTCAGGGGAGCTATAACTACTGGTGACCCGTGGGATATCATAGCTGAAGGAAACGATAGCGGTGCAAACGACACTTCTGGATTAGTGCCGGGCGGGACTACTACAGTAGCTGATTGTCTTATCATCCTAATTGATGGCTCAAGTAGGAATGCCACAAGCACCACTAATTGGACATGGACTACAAACGCAGACTTAGTCAATTTCACTGAGAGGCAAGACAATACCCACACTGTAGGATTGGGCGGCGGATTCTCATTAGCCACCGGCGAAAAAGCTTCCGTCGGGCTATTTGCCAGTACCATTAATACACACGGAGCTACTTCTTTCAAAGGGGCACAGATGATTGCCCTCAAACCGCCTACATCACAGCTTTTCACAAGAAGTGTTAGCGAGACTGTACCTCAATCTGAAAGTTTGACCAAGAAAGGCGCACTAAATCAGTCTGATATAACTGCAATTTCAGAGACTCTACAGAAACTCGGAGTACGATTATTTTCTGATATATCTATCGGTATATCAGAGACTGCATTTGGCGGACTCCTCTTTACAAGGAGCACAAGTGAAGGAGCAATCTCTGTCACTGACGCGATTATCAAAAGTCAGAATATCGTTCAATCTGATACAATTTCAATTGTAGAAGTTCTACAGAAACTTGGTATACGAAGCCTTCCCGAAACAATTTCTATCTCTGAAACTCTTAGTCAGCAAAGAATTGTTGTATTATCTGTTACTTAATCTGCTATTACAATAATAGATACACTTGTATCATCTCTTTTTGGTGCACCTCTTGATATTCCGCCTTGGGACCCCAACCCGTCAATTACATTTCGGGGAGACCCAATTAGTGGAGACGATTATAATAAACTACTTGCTTGGATTGGTGGTACAACTTCTGTTGGTACTTCTGCTACACAACCGCATACACACGCTGGAACACAAAGTGCCGGAGCAAAAGTTAGTTTCGGCAATCTTACAAGCGGGATAAATACTGATACAGGCGCATTTTCAGTTGCTGGAACATTTTCTACAGGCAGTGGATTCCAAACAAATACCAGTCTTGCATTCGGTGGGACAGCTGTTGCATCTGGAGCACCTGCAAATCCTGCAGACAAACAACTTGTTATAGTTGTGAACGGTATTGCATATCGCATACCATTGCATCCAGTGTGATGACAATGGCTGACTTTTCAAACGATTTCAGCAATGATTTCTTCATACCTCTTGGAGCACTTCTTGCAAGGACTACAAGTGATGATATAGTAGTTATCTCTGAAATTGTTATGAAGCGAGGCATTCTTAACGAAATCGAAGTAGTAACAATATCTGAGGCAGTAGCTAAACTCTCGTCTCTTGGGATTGGAGAAATAGCACTTGTCATAACAGATTCCGCAAGTGCGATAGTTCAAGCGCCTGGTTCTCCAAGTCCTGCACCAAGTGAACCGGAAGATAAGGAAACAACTCGTAATCCACGGATGAAAATCTACTGGATTATGCATCAAGGAATGGGTGGATAATGATTGGCAGCTGATGTAATTTCACAAGTTCGAGGTAAAACAGTTGTTCCGGCAATGGATTATGAATCTACACAATTCAAATCTTCAGATTCGCCGTTATTTATAGGAAATGGAAATCCTACTACTCTTCATGTAATTACTGTCTTAAGTACCGGACAAACATGGCAAGTTGAGCTATGGAAACGAACATCCTCAACTACCAGCGTATCTATAGGAATTATCAATCCCATGACTCAAGGTACATTTGGATTTAGCGCATTTGGAGCAGCCGGATGGTTTTTCAATAATATAGCCGGTACAAATGGGCAAGCAGTAGTAGTCTTTAGAGAGCAGTAAAAATCATGCCAACTGATATTAGATATGTTGACTAAAGACGAGTCAGACGATTTCTTCAGGAAAATG
>ERZ1292644.1686-Hain-H14-01um-R2-1686-length-10965-cov-5_pt1 | contig 10965 bp, 15 predicted proteins | sample MGYA00564402_ERZ1292644 | MGnify/ENA primary metagenome ERZ1292644 (study PRJEB36523, sample SAMEA6512644) | groundwater metagenome | collected 2019-01-09 | study: AquaDiva: Metagenomics assemblies of 32 groundwater samples | reverse complement strand
TCAATTTGTACTGCATACTTGAGTAACTGACTGAGCTATAAGCGAAAGTACTTGAGAGATCTACGGAGACGACCATGAATAAGCACCCCAATCAAGGAGGATGTTGGTATTGTCACGATGACGAAGGGGAGATGCTATTTTCAGTGGAATTCGACTGTTACATTCACGAGAAGTGTCTAAGAAACGCTCTCAAGGATGAAAAGGATCGAGAAGCCCAAATAATGGGAAGGGAACTTAATAATCCATATCATCTATTTTATCCTAGAGAGTAGTGGGACGGAAGCTGAATGGACAAGCTGTGGTCTTATATACCACTGGAAGTGGGTTCGATTCCCACCCGTCCTATTAAGGGAAATAGAAATGAAGGGACCAAATATCGAGTTGGAGAATCCTGATCGAATGGGGTACCGACGTTGGATCTGGCATTACTGGCTAACTCGACTTCGGCTGAATAAGAAGGCCGTCTGCGTCATGAGTCGAAATAAGGGAGTAGTTGATTTCCACGATTATCCCGACTCTATCGAGGGTCAACCCCGGCATTTCTGTCTGCTGACCTGTAAACGATGTGGCAAGGAATTTAGTATCTAACACTCGGAATAGGGGATCTCAGTGCGAAGAAACATATACACCGTAGAAGTATTACTAACCCGCTACCTATCCGAAGATCAAGAGATCTCCCAAGAGAGATTTCCAAATATTTCCCTCCATGAAGCATTGAGAAAGCAAGTAAGAGCAGAACTACAGGGAGCCCATGAGCATGGATTGATTGCTGGGTTTTCTGAGATTGGTGCAGTAAATCTCAAGGACTAGGAAATGCCATCGAAAGTTTACAATGTGATTCCCAAAGGGAAATACACCAACATAACTTTTGAGAGTTCTCTTTCCGACATCCAGGCAATTGACTTCCTAAGGAAGGAATTTAAAGGGAACTCTTATGCTCAAGCTCTCGTACGTCAATGGGATAATTGGAATGGGCAATATTCGTATCCCCTGAGTAGGAACCAAATCTCCTGGGTGCATTATCTAATCTACCAGAGAGAACAGATTCAGGAGCAAGATAGAATCCGATACTCCCGGATAGAGGGGATCGCTCTAAAGGGAGAGGATCAGATGGTAGCAATCCTCGATCTCTTTTCCCATGCTGTTCTGACTGGTCTAAGGAGACCTAAGATTAGATTGGTAGTAGAAGCACCAGAGAGGAAGTGTTTCTGCTTTAATGGAACCAATCTCTATTCTGGGCAACCCTGTGCTATCTGCGATGGGAAGCAAGTATATTCCACTCGATCTCAATATTTCCTTACTCTTTCTAAGAAAGAAGGATGGTTGAACGTACGTCCCAGATATGGAATGCAGATTGGAGAGATTAGCAGCGATGGACTCTTTATTCCATCTAGAAATACGGACCCCTCCAAGTATAAAATTTTAATCCCGCAACTCCAGGCACTAGCAGAGAACCCCCAGAAAGTAGCAAGAGAATATGGCAAACTTCTCGGAGTCTGCTGCTTTTGTGGACTGACTCTTACTGACGAGAGAAGCACAGAAGTAGGGTATGGGCCGGTTTGTGCCACTAGGTGGAATTTTCCTTGGGGTCTGAAATGAACTCAGTGAAGGATATATGGACTACTTTAGAAACGCGAAGGCATGTGCCTGACTTCGACTTGCTGAGGATTCTCTCCGACCAATTAAAGGAACTAGGAGAAGAAGATATGGGCAGTCTTTTTCTCCTCTGTGCCCAGAAGAAGCGCTGGCCTAAATATTGGAGTAATGCACAGAGGACAGATAGCGATAAGAGGATGTGGGGTTGGTATGAAGGAGGAGAAGAAGTAATTAATGGTCAGTATTGGCTCCCAGAAAGATTATTTAAACTTCTCAAAGGACATGTTTTTGAAAAAGGAACTAAGGACTACGGAAGTATTCGCAGAGCCTATGAAGATCTAGAACAAGCCTTGAGGAAAGCAGGAGAACTTCCATGAGAATTCTAGATCGTGCTTACAGAATAATACGCGGTCAGTGTAATCTCTATGGGAGTCCTTATCCAATAATAGTAGTACAAGGACATGAACCTCCTACTCGTAAAGGGAGATCTTATTACTGGACTACTCCTGGGGGTAGAGAGATAAGACATCCCAATAGTTACCATTATCCCAAGAAATACAATCCTTCTACCCTACGCATTGAAGTAGGCATAAACTGGATCTTAGTTCACTCCGACTTTCTAGAAGAAAATTCGAAACTTCTAGACTCCAAAGCCCTGCGTCATCTAGTATCTACCTTTACAGGAAAAAGGGACTCAAAACAATGCTCTCCATCGACGACAGAATCAACTTCCTGACCTCTTCTATCCAAGAGTTGATCTCCCTTCTAGACCGTAAGTCTGCTCCTCCTAGCCCTGTCTCCGTTCCTACTCCGGTCCCCAATGGAACTAGGAAAAAAGGAACTAGAGAGTATATTTCCCTCTCCAGCACTGCCTATAAGCAGAAGGAGATAGGGAATTCTAGCCATATCTTGCAAATCAGTATCCCGATAGAGATGGCTTCTCGCTGTGGGTTTACTATTGGGGCTCGTTTAACCTATGACTATCGGAAAGAGGAGAATGTTCTTATCCTGAGAAAAAGCTCCCTCGGTAATATCTCCGTCTGCGCTCCCTGTTATCCTAATCAAAAAAGAGTGAGAGTGAGAATTCTGCACATGCCCAAAGTGCCCTACAGTCTAGTTCAAAAGGCTAAGCTAGGATCTGGATATTTGACTATATACCTTCCCTAGAAAAATAATCAAAAATAGTGGAAATTTGCTCTTGTTTTTCGTAAGAGATGAGTGATAATACTGTAGTTTCAGTCTTATTTACTTCGCTCAGGGAGAGACAACTACAGTGCGTGTGCAACGAGAGAAAGTCGTCCTCACCTTCCAGAAGCTCGGCATGAAAGGTGCTGATCGCTGGGAGGACCCCCTTCTCAAAAAGAAGGTGTCAGACATGCCCAAATACGCCTCGGGAGAAGAGGATCTCGAAGATCCTGAACTCCAAGCCATGCTCGAAGATATTCTCGCGTCGTGCGAGAAGGGGGAAGAAATCGAGATCGATACGGAAGCTCCTTCGGGAGAAGTGCAAGCCCAAGTACAGACGGTTCCTTCCCAACCCAAGAGGAGAGGTCGTCCTGCCAAGACGACTTCCAGTGTCGAGAAATCCGAACCTAAGAAGAGGACAAAGAGATCAGAAGGTCCGTCCTCAGATGCAGGGTCTCGGAAAAGATCCCCACGAAAGGACGGGGAGCCAAGTACGAAACAAAAAGTCTACTCTGCTTGGAAGCAGAGTGGGGAAACTCTCTCCCCCGCAGAGCTTCAGAGTACCTATCCTCAAGTTCAGCTAACTACGGTCCGTTCCTGGCTGGGGGGATGGAAGAACAAGAAGAACCTCCCCGCTGGAGTCTCCTAAAAAAAGAAGAGAGAGGAGAATTCTCCTCTCTCTTTCCAATTTCATGAATCATCAAATCACTAGAACTTTTGAATTTGATGCTGCTCATAGGGTTCTAGGGCATGCAAGTAAGTGTAGATTCCTGCACGGACATCGCTATCGTGCAGAGGTAACGGTAGAATCTTCAGTATTAGATTCTCTAGGAATGGTAATAGACTTCTCGTGTATAAAAGAAAAAGTAGGATCATGGATTGACTCTCATTTCGATCACAATTCCCTTTTCCATAAAGACGATCCTATTCTTGGATTTTCTCCAGAGGTATTACTTCAAATCATGGGAGGTAGAATGCCTTATGTTTTGGACTGTAATCCTACCGCAGAGAATATAGCTTCCCTTCTCCTCCTCAAATCTATGAAACTGCTATCTCCTTTAAAAGTAACCCGCGTTAAGGTATGGGAAACTCCCAACTGTTTAGCGGAAGTTTTTGGATAATTCCCGAAAAGAAGATAATAGAGAAGTCACGACTGGGAGATAAAAGTGATTTCTCTGCCAAATGTACAACCGTCTGAAAAATATGAGCATCGCGAGGACGGGTCACTAGAAGTCCAGTCCTGCTTTCTAACTATCCAAGGTGAGGGTCCTCTAGCAGGAAGATCCTCTGTATTTCTAAGACTGAATGGATGTACATTATCCTGTCCTAATTGTGATACAGACTATACTTCCAGTCGCACTCTATTCTCTGTTCCTTCTCTTCTTTCCTTAATTGAAGAAAAGTGGACTGTAAAGTCCAAAAGGAAATTAGTGGTTCTTACTGGAGGAGAGCCTTTTCGACAGAATATTTCTCCTTTAGTAGACAAACTTATATCCAGAGAGTTTTCTGTACAAATTGAAACAAATGGAACATTGCCCCCGAAGGATCTGAACTTATTTGCCGATGTAGTTTGCTCTCCGAAAACTCCTCGTATCAATTCCGACTTAGAGAGGATAATTCATAGCTATAAGTATGTTTTGAAAGCAGAACAAATAGATCCAATAGACGGACTTCCCGTCTCATCTTTAGGAATGCCTTTTCCTCCAGCTAGACCACACGTGGACTTTCGAGGGGAAATCTTTGTGCAGCCAGAGGATGAGAAAATTTTGGAAAATAATACTAGAAATTTACGGGTTACCGTACAATCCTGTTTTAAATTTGGATATCGTCTTTCAATCCAAGGCCATAAACTAGCGGAATTAGAGTAAATAATGGAAATATTCCTCTCCGAAGAACTACCGGAAGATTCTCCTCATTTAGAAGCTATTAGAAATCTACTTCTTTATTTTGGGGAGAATCCATATCGGGAAGGTTTAATAGAAACCCCAGGAAGGGTACTCAAAGCTTATAAAGAAATGCTTTCTGGATATGGACAAGATCCTGCCTCAGTGATGAAAGCATTTGAGGAAACAAAATATAACCAAATGATCGTGTTACGGGACGTATTTTTTACTTCGATTTGCGAACATCATTTGGTTAATTTTACTGGTTTTGCTCATATAGGTTATATTCCAAATGGGAAAATAATTGGGATTAGTAAATTAGTTCGCCTTGTAGAGATATTTTCTCGGCGTTTGCAGGTACAAGAAAGATTAACCCAGCAGATTGCTAGTTCCTTAATGAAGTACCTTCAACCTTTAGGGGCAGCCTGTGCCATCGAAGCTCGCCACCAGTGTATGGTTTGTCGTGGAGTGCGTCAACAGAGTGCTACTATGATAACCTCTTCCATAGAAGGGGTATTTGTAGAACCAGCAGTACGAGCGGAATTTCTCTCCTTTCTTAATAAGAAAATGGAGTTTTAAGGAATGAAGGCAGTGATTTCTCTTAGTGGGGGAATGGATAGCGCTACAGTATTAGCCCTTGCGGCCTCAGAGGGGAGAAAAATATCCTGTGTAGGATTCAACTACGGATCGAAACATAACAGATATGAGAATCTAGCTGCGTCCTCATTGGCAGATCACTATAAGGTTCCCTTCCGTCTTATTGATCTTTCTGGAATTATGAAAGGATTTGTTTCAAATTTGATGAAAGGAGAAAAAGAGATCCCCGAGGGGCATTATGAAGATTCCTCTATGTCTTTAACTGTCGTTCCTGCAAGGAATATAATCTTTGCCTCTATTCTTGCGGGGATTGCCTGGAGTGAGAATGCAAAGGAAGTATGGCTGGGGATTCACTCTGGAGACCGAGCAGTATACCCGGATTGTCGTCCGGAGTTCTTTGCAGCAATGAATGAAGCCATTTCTTTGGGAACGGACGGAAAAATACGACTTAAAGCACCTTTTCTCTCGATTAATAAGGTAGGAATACTTGAAACTGGGTTGAAACTAAAAGTACCTTATGAAAAGACCAGAACCTGTTACAAGGATCAGAGCATTTCTTGTGGACGTTGCGGTGCTTGCCAGGAACGTAGGGAAGCCTTTTCCTTGAATGGGATTGAAGATCCTATTCCTTATGAGAACTAAGATGCTTTTAGATCTAGATTCCCCCAAAACCCAGTATGTAGGATTGGTCGGATGTGGGAAAAAGAAGAGAAGTTGTAGATGTTCCGCAGAGAATTTATATCTAGGGGGACCTACTAGGGAAGCTATTCGTTGGATTAAAAGAAACTGTTCTAGCTGGGGAATTCTTTCGGCGAAATATGGATTTTTACTTCCTTCGGAAGAAATAGATCCCTACGAATTATCTTTGGATTCCTTGTCTTCAAAGGAAAGAGCGGAATGGGGAAGTAGAACCTCTCAGAGAATTGCCGATAAATTTGGAAGGACTACTTTTCTATGTATCGCAAAGAATTCCTACCTGGAAAATTTGGGGTTAGAAGTATTATCCGTATTCTCTAATTTCGGCACTTTCGGACCAGGATTGAGAATGAAATGGTTGAAACAAAATCCAATTTTGACTCCCCGAGTGATGGAGAAGATAGAAAAGGGGAAGATATAAAGAGATTCCCCCCTTTTAAAAAAGAGGAAACAAAAAAAAGTATTTTCTTTTTGGACTCCGGTGCTTTCACCTTATATGCGAATCACTTAAAAGGGAAAAGAACTTCTAGGTACGAATTCTTTGACAAGGAAGAATTTTGGAAATATGTGGATGAATATGCCCTATTTGTAAAGAGTAATATAGAATATATCGAGCATTATGCTAATGTGGACGTTATACACAATCCTCAGAAAACCTGGGAAGTACAAAAGTACCTAGAAAATAAACACGGTTTAAATCCTGTACCTGTCGTTCATGTTGGATCCGATATCTCATGGGTACAAAAGTATATTAATACTGGATATTCCTATATAGGAATAGGGGGGGCCGCAAAACGAAATACAAAGAATGCCTACATGGACTGGGCAGATCACCTTTTCAATTTCATCTGTCCCCCTCCTTATTACACTCCGATTATAAAAACCCATGGATTTGCTATAACTTCCTTCCAACATATGATTCGCTATCCCTGGTGGTCTGTAGATAGTACTTCTTGGACTAAATATGCTGCTTTTGGATGGGTTTGTATTCCCCACAAAAGAGGGGGAGAGTTTCTTTGTGATCTAGAAAATCTTCCTTACGTTATATCCTTTAGTCGTGACTCTTCTTTTAGAAATGGACACTATTATTCTGTTCCTACTAAAGCAAAGGAAGTACTTCATTCCTGGCTAGAAAAGATAGATATTCCTCTCGGGAAGATGGGGACGGATCAGAAGATAATAGAAGAAGGGGTTTTAAATCATTACGGGACTAGAGCAGCCGCAAATATCCTTTTTTTTGAATTTCTACAAAAATCGCTCCCTGCATATCCAGGGAAATTTGAAAAGCAAATTAAGAAAGGATTAATATTTTGAGAATTTTCTTATCAGGAGGAGGTACACCCTGGATAGTAGAAAGGATTTTGGATCCTGCCTTTGTAATGCTATCCTATTATAATGAAGTATATGAAAACAAAGGAAAGAGTAGTTCCAGGATGAAGATCCTGTTTAAATCGAAGAAGGCGAAAAAATATGAAAGTCAATCGAGAGGAATTTCTGAGGAAACTGGAGACGGTAGCTCCGGGCCTCTCGAAGAGGGAATTTCTTGAGCAGTCTACCAGTCTCATTCTCAAGAATGGGATGATGTACACTCTGGATCAGGAAATCTCTTGCCGCTGCCCTTCTGGACTGAACTCCTCTTTTGAGGGAGCAGTCCATGCTAAGAAGCTTCTAGAGTTCCTTAGAAAACTCAACGTCTCTGATATGGATGTGGAGGTTACGGATTCTGAATTCTCTATGAAGGGGAAAAGATGGTTAGGGGGAGTACGAATGGAGAAGAAAATCGTACTCCCCGTAGAAGAAATAGACATACCCGAAGACTCAGAGTGGTACGATCTCGCTCCAGAATTTCTTACCGCAGTCAGTGAGGTAGAGGAGTGTGCCAGTAAAGACCAAACCCTAGAAGTACTAACCTATGTACATCTTCATACAAATTGGGTGGAAGCCTGCGATAATACCCGTATGACTAGGTACTATATGAATACGGGTTTTGAGAAGCCCTACATGGTAAAAAGGGATTCTATCAAGCATTTACTCCAGCTTGGAGTTTCTCAATACGCTGAGAGCTTTAATTGGCTGCACTTTCGGAATAAAAGTGGACTTATCATCTCTTTTCTCTCCCTTTGTGGGGATATGGTAAACTTCCCAGATCTTACCAAAGCTCTCAAACTAGACGGACATCCCTTCGCCTTTCCTCATGGCATAGCAGAAGAGTGTGAGAAAGCGGGAATCTTTTCCGCAGATAATCCTGATGAAGATTTAGTGAGGATTGACATAAAGCCCCTGAAGATGAGACTTAAGGGGGAATCTCTTATTGGGAGATATGAGAGGCGATTCGATATCCCCTACGATGGCAAGGAACTTTCTTTCCTAATCTCCCCCAAGCTTCTCTGCGGGATTACTAGGAAACACACTAACTGTATAGTGGGAGAGAATAAGCTTAAAATTGAGTCTGGAAACTACGTCTTCGTCACTTCTCTCTTTGCTCCAAAACCACAGGATATTCCTGCCCCTTCTAGCAATGGTCATTCTCCCTCTGTGGATGGAAAGAAAACTTCTTCTGAGTCTCAGTAATGGGATTCTTTCATAAGACGGAATTAGTCCAAGTTCCAAAGCAGCAGAATTTGCTCCCTGCCTGCGGGGCTTGTGGTCTGTATCTTACTTGCAATTCCCCGAAAATGCTCCCTTATGGACAGGGAAGGAAGAAGATCTTAGTGGTCGGAGAAGCAAGCGGGAAGACCGAGGATGACGTAGGTAGACCTTTTGTGGGAAAAACAGGAAGATATCTTCGGGAGAAACTAGGAAAGTTTGGAATAGATTTAGACAGGGATTGCTGGACTACCAATGCCCTACGCTGCCGGCCTAGGAGTAATATTATTCCCAACGAGAAGATGGTAGATTACTGTAGACCCTATTTAATCCAAGCATTTGAAGAGTACAAGCCAGAGACGGTGATTCTATTGGGGGCTAAAGCAGTCAAGTCTTTTATTGGATGGGTATGGAAAGAAGATTGTGGGCCTATGGAGAAGTGGGCAGGATGGAGAATCCCTGATCAGAAGACGAATACTTGGATAATACCTACTTGGCATCCTTCTTATGTAGGTAGGCAGAAGGAAGAGGGGGACGTAGTGACGGAAATGTATTTCGAGGAGCATCTTCGTCAAGCAGTAGAAATAGAGGGGAGACCTTATAAAAGTATTTCCGATCTTAGTTCTAAGCTAAGACTCATAGTATCCCCCCAAGAAGCTGCTCTAGCACTTGATTCTATGCGTAAAGAGGAGATGCCCATAGCTTTCGATCTAGAAACGAATTCTCTCAAGCCTGACTCTTCTAGAGCGAAAATAATCTGCTGCTCCGTTTCTAATGGAGAATACTCGATAGCATTTCCCTGGCAAGGAGAAGCTGTAGAGAGTATGAGGGAAATTCTCAAGTCTAGAATTCCAAAGATAGGGTACCACCTCAAATTCGAACACAGGTGGATCAAAGCAAAGTTAGGAATTACTGTAAGAAACTGGATATGGGATGGAATGATTGCTGCTCATTTACTCGATAATAGGGGTCGAATCTGTAGTCTGAAGTTTCAAAGCTTTGTGCTTCTTGGAGTACCCCCGTATGAAACCCTAATAGCTCCTTACCTTAGAGCAAGAGAAGATAGTGGTAACGCGATCAATCGCATTCATGAAGTAGACTTGAATACTTTGCTAAGGTACTGTGCGACGGATAGCTATCTAGAGTGGAGAGTCGCTAGAATTCAGTCTCGGCAAATGGGGATAGATCTGGGCATCTAAGGAGAAGAATATGTATTCACACCTTTTCGATTGGCTGAGCAGGTTTCAAACTTCTCTGGAACTCTTCATGGTCACTATGACGGAGACCAATGAAGATGCTTGGGAACTGAGTCTGGAACAGGCGGAATCTTTCCTCGGCGATACCCCAGAAGAATGCTTTGCTAAAGCGGATAAATGGTGTGCGGAAGATCTCACTGGGGTATTTGGGGAAGAGAAAGAGGAACTAGAGGATATTGACTTCGGGGGTAACTAGCCCAAGGGGAAGCCCTGGGTTTGGCTTCACCTAACCAATAGGTAAGGAGTCAACGTAAGTAGTATACTAGACTAAGCTTAAATGCCAACTGAACCAACTACATCGTGGTAGGTGCAAGCACGATCTAGACGCTTCCCTAATCTTTATCCTCTGCGTTGGTCAGTGTCGAAGGGATGTACAAACGAGTTTCGGCTCGGCTTATAGCAACAAACCGAAGAGAGGGAATATGTTTGTACCCGTGCTAAATCAAAACAATCAACCGTTAATGCCGACAATACCAAGTCGTGCAAGAAGGTGGATATTGTCTGGTAAAGCAACGGGTTTCTTCAAGAAAGGAGTATTCTGTGTCCGACTCAATGTGAGTACCGAGGAAAATAAGCAATCTATAGCGGTTGGTATTGACCCGGGTAGCAAAAAAGAAGGTTATACCGTCAAGAGTAAAGCACATACCTTCTTGAACATTCAAAGCGATGCTATTACTTGGGTGAAGGATGCGATTGAGATTAGGCGTAATATGCGCCGAGCAAGACGCTACCGTAAAACACCGTGTCGTCAGCCTCGTTTTAATCGTAAGAAAGGAGGGTTGGCTCCATCTACGAAGGCGAGATGGCAGTGGAAATTGCGTATTCTCAACTGGTTGAAGAAGATATTTCCTATTTCACATATTGTCGTTGAAGATATAAAAGCGAAGACAACCGGCAAACCGAAGTGGGACAAGTCCTTTTCGCCGTTGCAGATAGGAAAACAGTGGTTCTATAGCCAATTGCATAATTTAACATTGAAGCGAGGTTGGGAAACAAAGACATTGAGAGACAGTGCAGGACTGAAAAAGACAAGCAACAAATTGAGTAAGTCCTTTGATGCTCACTGTGTCGATAGTTGGGTATTGGCCAACAGTATCGTAGGAGGACATATTAAACCGGATAACATAAGTATATTATATCTCAAACCGTTGCGTTTTCATCGGCGA
>ERZ1292644.1444-Hain-H14-01um-R2-1444-length-12331-cov-6_pt1 | contig 10974 bp, 9 predicted proteins | sample MGYA00564402_ERZ1292644 | MGnify/ENA primary metagenome ERZ1292644 (study PRJEB36523, sample SAMEA6512644) | groundwater metagenome | collected 2019-01-09 | study: AquaDiva: Metagenomics assemblies of 32 groundwater samples | reverse complement strand
ACAACCCGATCAAATATCTCATCAAAACTCATTCGCTTACCTTTGCCTTAATCCAAGTAAGATCCTCGCCAAGCCTAACTTCAATCCTTTGCAAAATCTCCACAGTCTTACGAGAGTTTTCAACTATGATTGGTAGCTCGTGAAGGTGATTATCCGCCACACTATTGATCTTCGCATCAGCTGAAGTCTTTCCTTTAACAAGCAGAAAGATAATTATACCGAGTAAGGCTATAACTGCAAGTGGGCTAAGATTGCTAACAACGCTAAGAAGGGCCATAAGTTCCGTCATTTAGTCTTTCCAGGAATAGACAACAGCTGTGCAATCTTCTGAAGATAATCGTCAAAAGCCGCAGGCGCACTTCCACCGGCGGATATTGTAGTGTTTGTCGGAGCAGCTCCGGGCAACTGTTGCCTTACTTTCGCAGCATAATCACTCACTGCACCGCCAATACCGGCTGGAACTGTTGGGGCTTGTGCTCTTGCTCCTAGAACCTGTGCGATATCCCCAGGGCCTCGGTAAATCATTGAAGCTGGTGCTGGAACTTGATCTACTGGCATTCTCTGCAAAAGCTCTTGGATGAGAGCCGGAAGATTTGTTGTGGCAAGAGATTGACGCGGATCTGAAAAAGCTGGCATAACTATTGGCCTCCTGAGAGCATACGGATAATCATTGGATTCGGTGTCCAGTTAGCCCTATACGCATCCTGCATACGTTGTCCAGTGAGAAAACGCTGCCAAGCGGGAGGGACCCCTTGTGATTGATTAGGAACTGGTGTTGGTAAACCCGTGGAAGCTGTCATAGACCCTCCTACAGGATTGGGAGCTGCTGCAAGAGGCATAGTCCCAGGCTGACTCGGAGCAGCGCCCTCCCATATTGGATGGCTGGTTCTAGAGAGCAGTGTATCCCGTAGTGTGTTTTTACTGGCCATTAAAATCTCCCAGTCGGATTTTTGGTAAGCCCTTATTTAATTCTTTTTTCATGCCGGATATCGAAGCTGGGGCTGTATCCCCTTGTTTAAGAAAATTCCTAGCCTCCCAGACAAAACCAGGCACTGCACCGCGAGGTAGCGTATCCATGCTAGGATTTGTAACAAATCTTGCGGTATCAATAAGTGGCTCAATACTAGGAAGGGGAACTGTGAATTCCAATTCTTTGTAAATTGCAGGAAGCCCTCTTCTCCCTTGTTGATTAGCCTGACCAGCCGCAAATCCAAGGCCAGCATACACCGAATATGGTCCTGCTGCATTTGTGATATACCGTCGCCAAACTTTTGCTTGCTCGGGAGGCATAATCGAACCAATCAGATAGGATCCGAATCCGACAATCGGAGTTATCGCTTGTTGCACCATAAGTTCCTTATTGGAAACCGGGATACCCCCGCCTTTTTCAATAGCCTTCTGCGCATAGTAACCTAACCCTGGAAACCGTGTAGCCGCCATTTCCATTAGAGCGGCCGGTGTCCTAACAAATGGGAAAATAAGCTCCCATGTAGGTGAAATGGGACCTTTCCGCGTCTGTACCAGCTTCTTAAGAGCGCGTAAGAAAGGCTCAGAAGTGGCAGTAATCTGCCGTGCCTCCTTCTCAGAAAAACCCGCCTCTCGAATAATATTCCGGATACCTACGTCACCCTGCGTCAGCCAGAATGCGGGCTGTTGTAGAATCTTTCGCAATGTTGGGTGCAGTTGGTTTAACACTGCGCCCCCAAGTTCCGCTCTTTGTTGTGGGTCGTCTTCAGACACACGTCTCACAAGCCTAGTAGCTTCTCGAACAGTTTCATTTTTAGACATCTCTTGCCATGGGCGGGTAGACATTAGTAATTGTAATGCCTTAGTTCCGCGAGGATCTCCTGCTAGATGTTTTGTCAACGCTCCAAAATAACCAAGAGCCCATGGCCCAACAATCGCATTCGCGGGAAGACCGGACGAGAGCAAGAAATTAGAGCGCTGAACATGTGGAGCAAGGTGCCACAGGAATGAGCCAACCCTCTCGCCCGCCTCTGGAGACTTGACTGCTTCATCGAAACCCGGAACATCTGCTTTTTTAATCCGTAGTTTCACAAGAAGTCGCCCAATCTCTGGGGCACTCATCCCTACTCCAGCGCCAACTATGGCGCCAGTAAGTGGATCTTCCTCATTTGCTAAGGCTCCGCCAAGAGCCCCCAGCCCGCCAAAGCCAAGTCTGAGTCCTAATAGCGGATTCTTCTCAATTATCCGTTGGAAGGAGCCAAAGATATCTCCAATAATTTCACCACCCTCATCCTTTGGCATAACATCGGCCATCTGTTCTGTAGTTTTTGTCACCTCGCCCTGAAGCCGATTATATTCGTGGTTAAGGTTATCAAGTTGGGTAGCCCTCGTTGCAGCATCCAAGGCAGGATTCTCTGCCACTGCAATCCGTTGCAGTGCTACTGATTCTAGTTCAGTCAATGATCCAGCTAGGTTAGAAGAAGCGGTCTTTGCGAGTTTATCCTCTGCAGCCGCCGCAAGATCATTCCGAAGATCAGTTCCAAGTTGCTTAAAGAATCCCTTTGGAACAATCCCACGACCCTCTAAGATTGCTGGAAGTTCCCGGCTAATCCTGGCCCCTACAGTTCCAGCTGCTGCCCGAATCTCGGGATCAGCGGAAGCTTTCTTTGTGATGTAATCCTGCACACCAGCAATATAATCATCAATAAACTGCGGTGGAACATTAGCCTCAGTAAGCTTACGCCTTAAAAATGATTCTCTAAAGGAGGAAGCCTCCTCAGGTGAGAGAACCTCATCGGGATTAATCCTACTGGCTACTTTTGGAGGCGGAACTCTAGTTCTCGTCTTAATCTGCTTTGCTAACTCCTCCGGAGTCATAGCAGCGATCTGCTCAGCACTAAAGCCTTGACCTCGGAGACTCTTTTCCAATTGAGTCCGAATCGGATCAATAGCAGGTTCTACTGTTCCAAGAGGCGCAGTTGCGATTGTTGAGGTTCCAGCTGGAACACCTGGTTCAGGGATTTGACCTGGTAGGGCCGCTTCAGGTGTAGTTGGTGAAAGCACTGAATCAATTATGCTGGTCGGCGGTTGCTCAGGAACAATAGATGCAGCTCTAGCGGCTGCTCCTGGCAATCCATTAGCGACTGATGGATCTACAGTGGGCGCAGGCCGCCAAGACCTAGGCACAATAAATACTGTAGGCTCTTTTTGTGTACCGGGTTTTGCAGCTCTAGCAATAGGCTTCAATGACTGCCTAATATCTACCCCAAGTTTTCTTGCACCTGCTTCATCAAGCCCAGTGTGTTTCATAACGAAAGCTAGATAATCCGCATCTCTTGGGGATTTCTTTGTCTGTGCTAAAATATATGCTGCTTTATCAATATCGCTCTCAAATGCTGGACGATAGACAGCCGGTCCCATATTGAAACGAGGCTTTGCCCCACTAAGATCAGCAGATAACGCTGCGGTAACCGGAGACGGGATATCTTGAACTACTGGAACTTGAACAGGTAGATCAAGAGTAGGGGGCACTCGAACCACAGCCGCTGGATCAACCCCCTCAGCAGCAGATACAGCCCTAGATACTACTGGGATGGCTGCGCCTGGAGGAATGGGGGGGACCACTGCGCTCCCAGCACGCATACGCGCTAGTTCAGCGGGATCAGGCCTTACCCCATGGGCTGCCATTTCCATTGCAAGCTTTGAAGACAGGCCCATCTCTACCCATTCATCATAGATAATCTTGAGGGGATTGTCTTGTGGTGGAGGGCCTATCCTTGCAAACCCGGTACCAAAACTTGGTTCTTCTCCCTCCGGACTTCTAAGTGGGGTAGTAATAGTGGTACGCTTACCTGTTATTGGATCAACAGAGGTTTGCGTCTGAACAGCCTTTGGCTTACCTGGCTCCAAACCAAGTTCCTTCAATTCATCGCTGATCCGTTTCGCAGCTTCCTGAGCTTCAATACCCTTCTTAGCTTCTTTGAATAACCGTTCTGGTCCCGCTATAGCTTCCATGGCAGCTTCCCGAAGCTTTTGGGCTTGAACAGGATCCCTCACAGCAGCAATCTGCCGTGCAACCTCTTGTGGATTAGCAGGAATAATACGTAAACCCGCGACTCTTACATCATGGGCAACAGTTGTATGCCCCTGAGCCTCCATCTTAGCAGTTTTATTAATAAGCTGAGGAAGATCCCAACCCCTTTTAGTAATTTGTTCTTCAATAGTAAGCTTAGGCTGTTTAACCTTGGGCGAAGGCGGAGCAGCAACTCTAGGGGTTCTTGGAAGAAATTTTGCAAGTGCTCCTGATAATGTTCCCCCGGCAAGGCTCACTCCAAAAATTCGTTCTAGATCGATGCCTTCACCGCTAGCAATCTCTCTTCCGGTCTCGCCAACACCTGACACGGCACTGCCACGAACAAAAGATGGAAGGACCCTTCCAGTCTTGGATATCCACTGACCCGGAACAGCAGCTAATAGAGACTCAAGGCCAATTCTACTAGGACTTATATCTGATCCTTCGAGATATTCAGCTCCGATTTCGCCAGCACCCCCAATAAGAGCGGCAGCTGTAGAACTTGCTGCAGCGGCCGGAAGCCCATAACCAGTTGCAGCAAGTACTGGAGCCCAACCAGCAGGATACCCGGCCAATAGAGAGGAAACCACTCGAAGCCCCATAGGACTCCAGATTGGCGGTCTCTCTTCCTCTGTGGCTACTGGTGTAGGCTCATCAAGGACTGGAAGGTCCCCTAGTCTAATTCTAGGAAGCGGTTTTTGTGGCATTTACTTTACCATTCTACGATAATCAAGAATTCTCTGCAGGGCTGTCGGAGCGTGTTCACCGGCCTTTTCCACAAGATCTGCTCTATCAAGTACCCCTAAAGCAATCAAATCCTCAACAGATCGGTTAGCAAGATCCGGTTCTTTCATAACCAGATCCGCAGCCTGACGAAGCCTAGAATCAAAATTCTGTAGAATGTTCTGAATAGCAACATCAGCCCCTGCCTTTGCAGTTGCAAGTTTAGTGACACTGTCTCTTGTTGTAAACCATTCGGATGCCTTTTCTCCTTTCACTTGTGTATAGAGCATAAGCGCTTCCTGTGCTCTATTTAACACAGCAGCCTGTAGATTAATTTTTTCTTCTTCGGCTGGAGACATAGCACCAACTGATGTGACATCTTTGGTAATACCAAACTTGGTTTTCACGGCTGGATCATTTTCCTGCATAGCTAAAGCATCAGCACCAGATAATTGAAGCTTTCTGCTTCCACCGTCTGCGAACATAACAGAGTAAGTGCGAGGCGCTGTTAGTTGTGCAGATGTACCAGCAGTTGGCGGGAATCCTAGTTGGACTGGCCGCTCTCCTCTCGGGACTGTCACTGTACCTGGCACTGAACCACCCGCAGTAACAATTGGGAGATCTACTGTAGGTGCCTCAAAGAAAGATGGCTGGAGGTTAAGGCCTCGGGATTGCGCAGAGAGCGCTGCCTCCTGTTGAGGACTAATAGCCTGCCCCATAGCAGCCCTAGCTTCATCAATTCCTTGCATCCTGTTTAATTTCTCACGCTCAATTCCCTGTTCTTGCGGTGAACCCGGATATTCGCGGAAGGGGAGAATCTCTTGGGACTCTCCCATTGGTTCCCCGGGAGCAGCTGGGCCTTCTGGTTGAACTTCCGGACCCATTCTCCCCTGACTAACTAAGGAGGCTAGAAACTCAGGATCCCCGATATCATACGATTTGGTACCAACCGGTAAACCCTCGGCTTTAGAAGTAAATGTTCTCTGCTTTGATTCAGCAACTTGGGCGGCCATAAGTTGACCCGCACGCTCCTCCGCAAGACGCTGCAGTTCCAAGTTCTTCCGTTGAATGTCGATCTGTTCCCGCTCTCGCTGCGTCTGAGCCTCCCGTGCTGAGGCAACACTCCGCTGCTCCTCGATACCAAGCCGATCTAGGATAGCTTGTCTAGATTCGGCTTTCCGACGAGCAAGGATATCTTGAAGGGTCTGCGCAACAGCAGATCCGGTTGTCGTGTTATATAAGTCTTGCTGAGAAGGCATAATATTATACCCTTGGATTTAGAAGCTGTTGAATCTGCATCGCAATATTAGCTACACTTTCGGGTCCCTGTTTCTCGGCATCCCCAAGTTGCCTGAACAGCTGGTCCGCTGCACTAGGGTTACCTGTAGCATCTCGGAGCACGATATAAGCTAGCGCATCTTGGGGGTTAGCCCAACCTGCCTGTTGAGCTTCCTGCAGCTGTTGTGGGGTCGCTCTAGTTGCCAATGCCTGCCGAGTAGACGCAGCAACCTGCCTACCGGCAACTTCTTGCTGTGATGGCCCACCGCTAAAGGCGCTTCGTAAGGCGCCAACTCCCGCGCCAATACCAGCACCAACAGCAGTACCAATTGGGCCTCCAACCATACTCCCGATCGAAGCCCCGGCTCCTGCACCGCTCATCAGATTGGAACCAAGACCCCTGTTCTGGACTAAACCAATCCCACCAGTAACTGCACCAGCGATCGGTAGAGCCTTACCCATGATATTGCTCATAAGCGAGCCACCGCTACTTACTCCAGCCATGGGAGTTAAATGTGTGAAATTAGATGATGGGAGCAATCCCCCAGCAGCGGACGTTCCGGCACTTCCTGCTGATCCGGCCCCAAAGAGCCGCCCAAGTCCGGGAATCCGGCTAAGGATATTTTGCCCATTTTCGCCCCTAAAAAGGTCCAACGCTCCCAGCCCCCCAGCAATTAGGCTCCCAACATTAGCAACCCTTTCTCCTGCCCCGGCGCCCGGAAATGGAGTGGGCTGATAGGTAAAGGATGGCTCAAACTTTGTGGGGGTATGGTAACCTTCCCCAGCCAGTCTACTGAGCATCTGAGAGCGCAGAGTAGAAGCTCCTTGAATCTCTTCAGGTGTCGAAGAACGGGGAGCAATCCCAGCAAATGACGGAAGCTGCCTCTGCTGACCTAACATTGTTACACTGGTCGGCTTATAGGAACTACCGCCTCCTGCAATATAGGAAGACTGTTGAAGCTTCCGCATTGCATCCTCTTCGCCAACCCTACGATCCTGCTGAGAAGTTAGCATCAACCTGTCAAAGTCGGCTTGACTCTGAAGGCCAAGACTATTCTTAGATGCTTCCTGCCCCATCATAAGTTGGTCGATAGCAGACTGAAACTGCTGATTGAGAACCCTATTTCCTTGAGCGCCTGACGCATAACTACCCAGAACGCTCGACAGATCAGCAAGGGGATTCCTTTGGTTCTGTCCTTCAATCATCTTAAGGATAAGGTCATACGGATCTCTCCGTAATGGCTCTGGAATAGCGGGTGCCACAGTTCTTTGATAAGGACTCCCTGGAATGGGATTATACTGCGGTAATGGAAAATCAAAAGGTCCGTTAGGCATTACTTGGTATCCTTATCTAAAATTAGGGAATTTCTCAACCGCATCCCAGTACCGTGAGCGATCATCAACATTAAATCCAAGCTGGTCAAGGAACTGGTCAATCTGCGCTTGCTGCCCACTTTGTCGTAAGCCAAGATCCGCGTAGAACTGCCTGTTAGCCAGCTCGGTACGTAGATTCTCAGCCCCAAGCTGCCCTCTGCCAAGTTCCCCCCGGAGTCCAAGATCTGCGAATCCAAGGTCTCGACGAAGACCAAGATCTCCCATACCCAGTTCTCTACGGAGCCCAAGATCGCCTAATCCAAGCTCTCGTTGGAGTCCAAGCTGTTGACCGGACAACTGAGACTGCAGTAGTCCCATAGCATTGTCAATATTTGCAAGATCTCTCTGTACTCCAGCCTGTTGATCAGTTGATAAGATCCCCCCCATCTGCGCTAAAGCGGATGAGATCTCGTTTCTCTTATTGTTAAGCTCCCGAGCAAGTAGTTCAGCCTGCATATCGGCTGTTGCTCGCCCAGAACGTTCTCCGGCAATGGCAGTAGCAGCTGGACCAAGCGGTCGCCGCTGTTCTGCAGCTTCAGTAATAAAGTTACGTAACCCGCGATCCTGCTCAGCTCGATACGAAGAAACCTGCCCTGCAATAACGGGATCCTCGGGGGAGACATTTAGTGCTTGTGTCGCCCGGCCCTGTAGCTGGGTATACAGCTCGTTTGCTTTAGCCCTTCGTTCAGCCTCTTGTCTCGCAACCTCTGCTGCACGAGCTTTCTGCGCGGTTAGCAACTCGGTAAGCAGGTTGTTATATTCCACCATTTCCGGTGATGGTCCCGCTGATGGCGCAATAACCGGAGCCACAGAAGGCGCGGGTGACGCTGGAGGGACGATTGCTGTGGGCGCTGATGGGTTACCAAGCCACGTAGTTAACGAACTTGGGGGAGGTGACGAAGGAGGAGAACTTCCATCTCCAACACCCGGGGGTCTCTGAGAGGCATATGCAGATGCGATCCTATGATAATCATAACTACCATCTGGATTACGATTTCTATTAAGCCAATCAATAGCCCAATCTCCCGGCACACTAGATGGGATCCTTGAACGATCTGGTCCGCTAGGTGGCGTAGTCGTAGTAGGACTAGCTGGTCCAGGCCCGGCCCCAGTAGGCCATCCCTGATTTGCATAGACGCTACCAAGCCACGGGAGATTAGTAGGTCTCTCTAAAGCTCCCGCAGCTCTATCGAAGTCTCCTGGATTAGCGGCTAACCAGTCAGCTGCTCCCTGATCAACATAGCCTCCCCAAGTGGGATCATAGTTAGGAGTGCCGGGACCAAGAGTTTCCCACTGGCCTTTATCGGGATTCCAGCGAGAGTTTGGCGGAGCGCCACCAGACGGTTCAGGGTAGGTTGGCATATTTTATTTCCCTAGACAATTGAGATTCCCGTACTTTGCGCATTTAACAACTCCACAAAACAGACCAGCTGGTTACTGCCTAAATTCCCCGAGTCATCGATCGTTACTTGGATCGTAAAGCTATTGCTGGCGCCAACTGCACCAGTCACGGCACTGACGCCATAAGTTAGAAGATGTGTAGCCCCAGCCGCGACCGTGGCTATGGCGGCATCCGCTATTGCGACCGCCGTAACTACTGCGTTTACACCAGTTGTTCTTGCAACTATTACCATTCCAGAAGCGCACCGGCTCGATTCAAATGCATCAGTAGACCCATTGCTAGATAAAAACAGTAACCGAATAGTGGCAGCGTGATTAGCGTTGGGGATTGTGACGGTTAGGATATCTGTTGCAGTATTATCCGCAATCCCAGTAATCTTCTTTGTAAACTGGCGACATGCGGTTGCGGCAGCAGCGGCTCCTCCAAGATTAAGCGCCAAGAACTCTGGCGAAGCCCCAACATTGATATCCTGCGGGGTACTTAGAACTACTGTGCTATTCGCCCCGTTATCAGTTACTGCAACTTGGTTAGATGTCCCAACTAAGGAACGCTCAGCACTCAAGTCGGCCGTGTTCCCGATTGTCACGTAGGCGAGGGTCGCTGCGGCTACACCGGCAGTTGGGTTATTGGTAACATGGGTCCCATCCTCATTGTGCTCCTTCGACAGGAACGCACGAATAGATCGGGCAAGCTGATTAAACTCAGCTTCTACCGCTTTATCATAGAGATGAGAAAACTTGGTAGCAATAGCCATCTTAGAACTCTTGCCCCTTTTCCTCACGCATAGCGAAATGGTCTACACGCCACTGAGCCGACACAGTAGTTGGATCCGTGAACTGTATCTGTGCCATATGCATCTCAGCTCCTGTGAGAGCATCCAGGACTTTAATTACATCGGTTTCGGCTGCAGTCGCTGCAAGTGAAACGTCAGTTGAAGTTGCGGTTACCTCATTCGTTGCGTCAGTATTCTTGATAAGCTTCACGGTAATCTGCGCGAGAGCAACCGCTTTAGCTAGAATAGCCGCCACGCCAACCGAGAAGGTCTGCAAAATGCTTTTGAAAATATATGGCTTTGTGGTAATCGTCGCAGTATATGCAACAGCATTATCAGTATTCGTAGTATCGCACCGATGAACCAACCCCAAGGCCTCTAGACCTATAAAGGGTACCAGTGTATCGGAACGATCAGTATTATCCTCAATATTATCCGAGAACAAGCACATAGAGATGGCCTTAGATCTGTTTCCTCCCCAAGTTACCCAGCCCTTCCTCACCCCATCCGCGAACGGTCTAGATTTATCAACATGTAGAACGATTCCTAGTGTTGGCGTATTCTGGGCAGCCTCTGCAATACACCAGATAACCTGACGTTTCTTCGGGTAAAAGAGGCTTCTACAAACTACCTTTGTGGCTTCAAGATTCATGCTCTTCCATGAATTCCTGACATCATCCCCGCACCGCTTGATCCCGCCTACTCCAATCCTACACGGCCCCTGCTCATTATCAATGAAATATACGCAGGCTTCTCCAGTTTCATCAACCCCTGTTACAACTGAACCTTCCAAGGCACCAAAAGCATCTGTATACTGGTCAATATCGTAGGCCTTATTTACAAAGCCTGTTCGGGTCATCTTATGAACTGCATGGAACTTGAAGACCCAAATACCCCCAAGGACTGGTTCACTAAGCCCGGTAATTGGCCCGCCGTGATATGTATCCAGATCCTTGAATGGATCTGTAGTGGTAGCAAATCTTTCATCATTCCCAACACCACTAGCCCCAAACACTGGAGTCCAGCCTACACGGGAAGCTTGGCTATCTGTATCAAAGCTCCCGGCCCAAACAAGCCGGTCTTCATCAGAAGTTAGATAGCGCGCTGAGGGGATTAGCGCATAATCCGTGAGGGCTTCAGAGAGCGTGTTGGAAGTATAACTCGCAGCGGTATCTGTATAGGTCGTAGTTGCAACTACTGTAGTAGCTACACGGTAAAAGTTTGAGTTATCAGTACTAGCTTCTAGTTCCCAGTGTGTCTCATTCTCGCTAATCGAAGCAGGCTTGGTGATGATCACGCCTGAACCAGTCCCAGAGGGAACATGGGTTCTCACCGCACTAGGCTCGCTCCTGACTTGGACTGTGCTGCCCGATAGAGTCGCATACC
>ERZ1292644.1685-Hain-H14-01um-R2-1685-length-10984-cov-7_pt1 | contig 10984 bp, 17 predicted proteins | sample MGYA00564402_ERZ1292644 | MGnify/ENA primary metagenome ERZ1292644 (study PRJEB36523, sample SAMEA6512644) | groundwater metagenome | collected 2019-01-09 | study: AquaDiva: Metagenomics assemblies of 32 groundwater samples | reverse complement strand
CCGACGGGTCTACGAAGCCATTGCGTTCTTACGGAATCGCGTGAATCTGGCGGCCAATACGCTCACGGTCTACCAGACGGACGATCTGACCACGGAATGGACCGCCACGACGGCCACGGAAGCGGTGACGGCAATCGTCACTGATATTAACCCAGCGTGAGCGCACAAGGTCTCTACGGTCTCTCTCGCGGCATGGTCCGGTTGGGCCTCTGGCTGGCCCATCAGGGCGGGTGGACGACGCCGGTCTGTACCATTCGACATTGGGAGCCGTGTCGGGAGCGCCATTGGGAACCCTGTCTGGAAAGGCACTGGACGCCCTGCCCGAATCGACACTGGGAACCCTGTGTCTTGGACCATTGGCCGAAGTTCGCTGAGGCACTCTTCACGAAAGTCTCCGAATGGATCGCAGAACAGGAACGGATGAATCCCCATGGCTCCGGGGAGAACAAACGGCATCTCGTCTACGCGAAACTCTTGAAAGACGGGTGGCCCAAACGCGATGCAGCGGTGGCGATTGAGTACGCGCTCTGGAAACAGGAGACGCCCTAATGGCCGGCGGGCATCCGATCTACCGATGGAAGTTAGGCTCTCCGGGGGCTGGCGGCGGGGGCGCAGGTCCGGCCGCCGCGCCAGGGGGGCCAACTCGGCGAGTCAAGATTCCTCGGCATTCGGTGGCAATGCACAAAATGAGGTTCCGTATGATTCTGGCGTGGTTCGGGTTCTAACGTTGAACATGGGCACAACTGCTTCCGCCGTCCAACCTTCGCGTTGGGAATAAGATGAGTGTTTTTGTTCAGTCCGGTTCTAATAGTGCAGCTGGGCCTACGACAACGTTGGCCGTGACCTTGGCAGCCGCGACCGCAGGAAACTTGATAGTGGTGTGGTCTAAATATGAAGGGACCGCCACAACGACCAGTCTGAGTGATGGCACGGCCACGCTGACAAATGGGACGGAAATTGGCGCCGGAACACGCCAGGGGCGAATGTCCTATCTTCTTTCGGCGACCGGAGGAGCCACAACCTATACTCTCACGTTGGGGGCCAATAAAACCACCCTTCGGCTGATTGTGATGGAGTTCTCACCCACGGCGGGGAAAACGTGGTCTTTCGATATCGAAGGCACGGGAACCGGCAACGGGACCGCAATCGCGACGAATTCAATCACGACGACAGGGACAGATGAGATCGTCGTAGGCGCCGTCGGGGAACGGAGTAGTGCTGGGGCCAAAAGCAGCCCACAGATTGCCGGTATAGCAGCCGCCGGCTCAAAATTCGAGCCGGCGAGCTGGGGCTCCTGGCAATGGTATCGGATTCTCACGGCCACGATGAACGGGACGGCGTCCATTACGAACTCTGTTTCGGAACAATGGTACGCGAGTGTAATGGGGTTTACTGCGGCGGCGGCGGGTGGTGAACCTGGCCCCCTGACGGGTTTTCAGACGCATCGCACGATTCTGACGGGCGTCTGCGACGATATTTTGGCCGGAATTGACGGCTAGATGAAAGGGATATAGGCGGGTAAATGGAACTCTTCCGCCCGTCGGGCCGCGCTACGAAGATCACCTTTCCGATCAAGGATTTGGAAGGGCGCATCCGCACGGGAGCGAGCAGCCTTGATTCCGAATGGGTGGCCTGGAGCGACACGGCAGAACCGAACGCTGCCGGGAATCCGGGATTTGTCGATATGGCTGGGGAGACGTCGGAACTTAGCACGACGGGGGTCTATACCCTCGCCGTAGCGGCGGCTGAACTCCCGGCGGCCTCTCCCTATGTGATGATTCGGGTGATGTCTGGTAATGCCGCGACGCAGTATATTTTAATCCGCACCGCCTCGACCTACGCGAACGTCACCGGGATCAATGGCACCAATATCGCTACCCCCATCACGGCGGGCTACATGCCGATGGATGTCAAGCAGCCAATCAATCTGTCTGCTCCGACGGATAACAGCGTCGAGAAGTCCCTGGCACGCACATACATGGCCAGTCCCTTTGCTACGGTCTCGACCGTGTCGGGAGCCGTGTGGGACGAAGTCATTCTCTCCGCCCATACCACGGACAACACCACCGGGAAACTGGCGGCGCGTCTCTACTTTGCGACGCAATATCTAGATGCCGCTGTGTCCGCTGGAGTCTCGCCTCCTTCGGCTGCGACCGTTGCGGACGCAGTCTGGGATGAGGTAATCACTGTAGGACACTCCACGGACAATACCGCTGGCCTAATGGCGGCTCGACTCTACCAGGCGACGAAGTACCTGGATGCGGCCGTCTCAAGCCGGAGTACCTATGCGGGCGGGGATACCTCGGGAACCACGACGCTCTTGACGCGGCTTCCCTCGGCCCTCACCGTTACGTCGGGTGCAGTGAATCTCAATCAGACGCAAGCCCTGACAATTCCGCCTTCTCCAGCCACTGGCACTGTGGGCCAATCGCTGGTCACGATGAAGTACGCCACCGACTACTTGGATGCCGCCATCACGTCACGACTGGCCCCCACAACCGCTGCACGGACCCTGGACGTGGATACCGCTGGCGGTGTGGAGCTGGGCTCGATCCAGACGGGAGCCATTACCTCGGGGGCCTTTGCCGCCGGAGCCATTGACGCCGCGGCGGTGGCCGCCAATGCCATCGGAGCCTCCGAGTTCGCCCAGGATGCCGCCCAGGAGATTGCCGATGAAGTTCTGAACCGGAACCTCGTGGGAGGCGGGAGCGGCAGTACCTATAACGTTCGGAACGCTTTCCGACGGCTCCGCAACAGGGTACAGATCACGGGAGGCAATATGCTCGTGTATGACGAAACAGATACGGCCACGGCCTATGCGATGAGCGTGACAACCGCCGCGGGCAATCCCATTACGGAAGTGGACCCCATCACATGACCTGGGCGGGGATGTTCAATTGGAAGCGCCGGACGGAGGAGGTTCTCACGCTCTCCCCGATGGTCGTGACGATCAGCATGAGGGCGGCGAAGTTGATCCAGCAACAAGAAAAGGAACACGTAGGGCCGCATCTAGGCGAAAGTCGGCGGCATCGGGTCTTTGCGCAACTCGTGAAAGAATATCCATTCATCAAGTGGAAGGAGATTGCGCTGGCGATTGAGGTGGCGATTCAACGGAGACGTGATGGCTGAAATTGTGGATAAGGGAGAACTCCGGCGGCAGTTAGCTCGGAGCGAGGGGGAACGCTTGGCGGCCCTGGCCACGATTGCCTCCTTGGAGGACCAATTGCGAGTGGCTAGTGCCGAGCGCCAGGCGACCGCCGAGCAGTTGGCGCAGATCGAGCATCGGCTGACGGCGCTTCAGGCTCTCAACGCCGTGCAGGTCGTGCTCACGGTCCTTCAGGCCGCCCAGGCCGTCCGGCGACTGACACATGGTCCCTGGCTAGTGCAGTTATGGCGACGCCTCTTGGGACGACGGGTGCTGGCGCATCTGACGGAGACCGTGGACAAGGTGACTCCATGAGCTTTGGACCCATGGATGGCTGGAGCTGGACGACCGGCGGAGACTACGTCCCTCCTCCTGGAGGCGGAACCACGGACATGTGGAAGCAATATCATTGCTGGGAGCAGATGAAGAAGCACCAGACACGGCGGAAACTCATCCGGCTGCATTTGTGGCTGTTGGCCTTGATGGGATTATGAGATGGACGAGCCGACGACTCGCCTTATTGAACTCTTGAAAAGGGAATCCGAATGCTCACGCTGGTGGGGAGAGACGATCGGTCTGTGCAAAGCCAGGGAGAATAGTTGGGATCGCCTCTGCACGCGGATATTCGGAACGGAAGTTGCTCCTTCCGTGGTTTCCATTCAGGCCATTCTTATGGATCTGCTGGACGCAGAAGATAAGCGACATCAATGAGCGCCACGACGACCCCACAGACATTCAGCGATTTATACACAAGTCTCTTGAACCGGATGCGAGTCGTCCTGGGTTCCGCGACGCCCTCAACCACCAACTCGAACTACGCGAAAGCCTATATCAACGAAGGGCTGCATGACCTCCATATCGGCCAGAACTGGTGGTGGGCGGAACGACCGGGCTTGCTCCTGACGCATGACACCTATACTGCGGGCTCCGTCTCCATTGCCTCCACGTCTCGGACAACGCTGGAAGGGAATAACACGCTCTGGAATACATCTGTCTCGGGGATGGGATACAACAACGTGCGCGTCGGGGGGAAACTCCAGGCCGGCAGCGAGGGAGAGATTTACCTCATTTCGGCCGTGGCGTCGGATACCTCCGCGACGCTGGACAGCCGGTATGTGGGCGGACAAACGACCGCCACGGCGTATGCGCTGGCCCATTCCTCTTATACGTATTACGAGGATGAATACGCCCTCGCCTCGGACTTCTGGCGGCTCGTGGACGTGCGATTTTTCTCCTCCGAATGGAACATCCCCATCCTCCCACGCCAAGAATTCCGTCGGCGATATCCTCGGAACAACACCTCGGGGAAACCCCAGGTGGCGACGATCATTGAACTCGGTCCCTCGGGCTCGGTGGCGCTTCGGCCTCGGGTGGTGCTCCATCCCTATCCCGATGCGGTCTATCAGATTCCGTATCGGTACATCACTGTCAATCTCGCGGTGTCGTCGGCGGGCGTGGCGGCCGAGAATCTTTCGGCGGATGCCGATGAGCCGATCATCCCGCTCCGCTACCGGCATATTCTCATTCCCTATGCGGCCGAAAAATGGTTCCGGTATCTGAAGGACGATGACCGAGCGCAGGTCGCCAATGCCGAATACGTGGATCTCTTCCGGCGGATGGCGAACGATGCCGAACCCGAACGGGACCGTCCAATTATTCGACCGAAACGGGCGGCCTATTGGGCAGGCACGACCGGGCCCGGTCGAAGGACGCGGGGCATGTATACCACAGGATCGGAGTTTGATGAACTCCGGGATCGCAATGGATGAGTGGTATGTGGCGGAATTGGAACGCATCGGGATGCTGATGATCCCGTATCTCTGCGAGCATACCGGCTTCAGCGCGGACATGGTGCGGACCTTTCTCGACGCTCAGAATCGCTTTTGGGAGGAGCAGCGCGGCGCATTTGAACTCTTTCGCAGCCTGAGCCCGGACGACGATGGAACCGAAGACCGCTAGGGTCATCCTGTCCTGGGGCGGCGGGTGGAGTACCGATATTGGGCCTTCGCTCACCGTGGCTCCACAGAATGGTGCCCTCGTCATTCCCTTCCTGCAATCGGCGGATAACATCCTCTACGAACTGGATGGGGCCCCGCATAAGGTCGGCGGTTCGACCCGGTTGAACGCAACAGCGATCTCCGTGGGCACCAATACCGTCCATGGATTCTTTGATGCCTGGTATCAGGGCACGAGCGGTTCGGAGACGCAGCTCGAATGGGCGTATGCCGGCACCTCGCTCTTTTCCATGACCTCCATGAACGGCACCTGGACCAGCCAGAAGACGGGCCTCGAAGACAGTAAGCAGCCGTCCTTTGTCATGGCCAAGGACATTGGGATTTGGGCCTCGACCTCGAACGTGGATGTGCCGCAATCGCTCTCGACGGCCGCCGCCGTGGCGAACCTCGGAGGCTCACCCCCGAACTTTGCCTTTGCCGAATGGCACCGGAACCGGGCCTGGGCCGCGGGCGTGGCGGCCAATCCCTCGCGGCTCTATTATTCCGCGAATCTTGATCCCGAAGATTGGACGGGAGCGGGATCGGGGTCTATTGACATTGATCCCGAGGATGGCGACCGCATTACGTTCATCAAGTCTCATAAGAACGAACTCATCGTCGGGAAGGGACCCAACCGGGGGTCGTTCCACCGCATTTCAGGGTCCTCCCCGACCGGATCGGATGCGTTTGCGCGCAGTGTCTTTGTGAAGGGCCTGGGGACCATCAACCACAACGGCGGGTTCGCCGTGGCCGATGACCTCTTCTTTGCCTCGCCTCGGGGAATGCATTCATTAAACACGACCGCCGCCTTTGGCGATTACGAGCAAGCCTTCCTGAATCTCCCGATTCTCTCGTATTTTCAGGATAGCCTCAATCACACGGTGCTCAACCAGTGTTGGGGCGTCAACTACGCCACCAAGGGGCTGGCCGTCTGGACCTTTGCCAAAGCAGGGGGCACCGCGAAGAATATCTGTTTGGTCTACGATTACCGCTTTTCCCCGGGCCGGTGGGCATCCTGGGGGCGCAATTCCGCCTATGCCAACTGCCACAGTTTGGCAGTGCTTCAACTCAATAATGTCCATCGCCTGTACGCGGGACTGACGACCGGCTACGTGCAGCGCATTGCCGATGTGGCCGACCGAAGCTTGCCGGGCGGCGGGGCGTATACCGGAGAAGCCAAACTGCCGTTTCTCAACTTTGGCACCTCGGCGACCCTGAAGACCGCAAAGGCCGTGTTCTTGGGACTCTTGCCCAAGGGCAACTATAACTTGACGTTTGGGACGACCCGAGACACCAATGCGGAAGAAACCTACGCCATCTCACAGGGCGGGGGGAATACATTAGGGTAATCCTATGGCGACCTTTCTCCTCGATGATGCGACGGCGGGCGTCCTGAGCGGCGCCCAGTTCAAGACGCAAGCGCAGGATCTGGCGGGGGAGTTTCGGGAGATCCAGTTGCGGTTCTATCAGTCGTCGGCGTCCCAAGACATGGAGGTCCACTTCTTGGAATTTCATTTCGAGTGGGGCCCGATCAGCATGGAAGATCGGTAATGTTACACTCGATCAAAGATTCTCTTTTTTCTTCTGAGATAGACGGTCGCCCCAGCATAAACCCACTGTCTGAATTTTCGAACATCCATAAGACCAGCGATTCCAACGCGCCACATGTGGTGATCGGGAGACACAAACGCCGCAATTCCGCGCTTGTGGCACTGTCGAGCAATTGCTTGCATGGTCGATTTGCGTCCCGTGATTCGAGCCGCCTGTTCTTGTCGTTGTCTGGTCCAGCGAAGAGTAATGCTCCCATCTCCATCGAAATATCCGCGAAGAAACGCACCGAGCCATTTGCCGTCGATATGCGGAAGGCGTTTTTTGCGCGGAGTCGTCATGCCATGACGAGACAAATCAGACACCATCGACGGAGAGGTCAGAACCAGCCGCGCAAATTTAATTGCGGGATATTTATAAACCCTGATAGGGTGGTTTGCGTGTACATCTCGGCGCAACCGATTCAAATGCCCTTGATCTTTCAAAGCAAGAGACACGACCACGGCTCGTCGTCCATGAATAGTTCCATCCGCCATCAGAAATCCGAGCCAATAGGCCGAAGCATCCGAGTTGATTTCTGCAAAGAAACGCTCATCACATCGAAAGCGGACATGGCTGTCTCGGAACGTCCGGATAGGTTCATTTCGCCGTCTCAGATTGCCATAAATCCCAGATGGATCAATGCCGAATCGTTTTGCCAATTCACAGACGCTCGCCCCATTTCGGTACAAGCGGGGCAATGCGTCCCGTTGTGCAACACTCAACTTCCACGTAGCACGGGCCGACATTGAATACAGTATATGACAAACTGTATTCTTTGTCCAGCCTAAAAGGGGGTGGTTCCGATCGCCATTAGCAGAGTGAAGACGTGGGTAGCGGCCGAGGTACTCTTTGCTAGTGACCTCTGACCCAATGCCGAATTCGATAATCTTCTGAACAACGCCACTTCCCTGGTCTCTCCCTGGACGGCCAACATGGATGCGGGGGGCTTCCGGCTCATTACGCTCGGGGCCGGCTCGGTGTCGTCTCCGACGCTGCAATTCAGCGGCGATACGAATACCGGGGTCTATTCGCCAGCGGCCGATCAGGTCACACTCGTGGCGGGAGGCGTCCAGATTCTCCAAGCCTCGGGGTACACTTCCGCCGTCAACTTCCTCCGGGCGGTCTCCGCACAGACCGGGATTGCCCCTCAACTCGGGGCCACCGGGACGGATACCGACATTGCCCTGAATCTCACGGCGACGGGCACGGGGTATGTGCAAGTCCCAAGTGGTCGGAGTACCAGCGACCGATTCTATCCCGGTCTCGCCATCGGCACAGTGCAGGATGGCCTCATCGCGCTCAGTTCTGGAACTCTGGATCTCATCGCCGGGGGGCGTCGGGTGTTGCAAGCCTCGGCCTATGCCAATGCGACCAACTATGCGCGGCTCACGCCTGCGCAGGCTGGTCAGCCGGTAGTGCTAGATGTCGCAGGATCGGATACGAATATCGCCTTGCAGGTGTTGACCAAGGGCCAAGGAAGCCTCACGCTGGGCACATCGAGCACATCTCAAATTACTGCGGCGACGGCTTTTGTCCCAGTGTCCTTGGGAGCGGGTCCGTCACTCGGCAACACCCCGGTGCAGCACGGACTGTATCGAGAGAACATCATTAACGGCTGGATCAATTTCAAGGGGACGGCCACCGCCTCCATCTATGGGTCCTTCAATGTGTCGAGTTTTTCCCGCACCTCAACTGGCGTCTACGTCATCACGTGGGACCGAGACTTCGCGGCCACGGCGTATTCGATTGTCGGCATTGGGGATAATAGGGCGAATCTCTCGGAAGTGATGATTGATACCTCGAACACCGCCGGACTCTCCACGGGCTCGTGTGGGATCAATACGACCAATAAAGCCGGCACGGTCGTCGATCCAGAGGTCTGCACGCTCATAGCCATTGGAGGCCAGTAATGGGCAATTCCCAGGTTCCCTATTTCGCCTATGAAGACCCACAGGGTCGCGTGGTACAGGTGACGCTTGTCGCCTGGGGGTATAAAGCGAAGGTCTTAGAGCAACTCGCCCTCGCGGGCCGGTATGTGCCCGGCGCGCCGCTGGTCGATCATCCGACACTGCCGGATACCCCGTCGCATCGATGGAAGATCCTCAATGGACAGGTGGTGGACGATCCCACGGTGCCCGATCCTCCCAAAAGCCCTCGGGAGACGGGGCTGGACGATCTGAAATTCGCCACCACGATCGCGCAAGTGAAGGCCGCGCTCCTGAAAGCCTTGGGATGATTGCGATTCGGCCCGCTCTGCCCGATGATGCCCCCCGGATGCTGGAGATTCTCCAGGAGAATCAGCAAACGCTGGCAGGGGTGGACTACACGGCCTGGACGGCCTATACGCTCGTGCTGGTCCGCGAGGGCATCGTGGAGGGCCTTATCCAATCGCTGCTTGGCACTCCGTATGCGGTCGTGACCGAATTGGCGATCAGCCGGGTGCATCACGGCAAGGGCTACGGCATCAAGCTGGCGAACGCCATGGAACTCCTCCTGCGTACCGTAGGGGTCAGTGCCTATGTCACCTATGCGGCCACCGAGCACGGAGAGATGCGTGATATGCTGACACGGTATGGATTCCAGGAAACCGGACACGGCACCGGATATGTGAGGAGACTCGCATGAGTTTCAACTTTGGCAAAAGCAGCCAAAAGGGCGGGGGGACACAAACGATTCAACTGCCCGCGGCGTCCCCGGAAGAGCAGGAACTGAAAAAACTCAACCTTGAATTGGCCAAGAAGCAGATTGCACAGATGGATCTGGCCACGTCCCAACAGGCTGCCTTTGAAACTTCTCCTCTTGGGCAACAGCAGAAACGGATAGAGGCATTGGCGACGCAGAATCTCGAAGATCGGCTCACGGGCAAAGCCCCCGTGCTGTCTCCTGAAGCCCAAGCCCGGGTCAATACGGCCTTCGGCGCGGCCCAATCGCAAGGGGAATCCGATCTCATGCGGTTCGCCGAGCAGCTCGCTGGGCAGCGAGGGCTGCGCCCGAGTGACAGCCCCATTGGAGGAGAGGCGCTCCGTCAGCGCAATATCTTTGGCCAGCAATTGGCGGGGCAGAAAGCCACCTCCGAACTGGATGTGGGACAAACAGAAGCCAACTTTGACCAGGCGATTCGGGCCTTCCAGGCGCAACTCTCTCAGCAAGCCTTCATGAACCGGCTGTCGCTGTCCACTGGCACCCCGGCCTCCTTTGGACTCCAGTCTCAACTCTTTGGGGAGCGGTTGGCCGCCGCGCCACGGAGCATGAAAAGTTTTGGATCGGGGACCCAGTGGAACACTGGCTTCGATCTTGGTCAGTTGATGTACGGAGCTGGAAAAATGGGGGCATCGTTCCCTAACAGCGGCGGACTCGGCGGAGCGCCCTTAATGGTGGCATAAGCTATGGACAATCCTCTCGACGCTGGCATTCTCCCCGCCGCCAACGAACTGGTGACCGAGCCCCCGAACGCCCTGGGCATCCCGGCACCGCCGACGCCGCTCCCGCAGACCACATCGCCGGCAGATCAACTGCTCAAGCAGTCATTGGCGGAGTATCAGCAGATCGGCCAGCAGGGGTATTTCAGCCGAATGTTCGGAGGCGAAGCGCGGCGTGAAGACATCGCGCGGATGCTCCCGGCGCTGGCCCAACTTCAGCAGCAGCATCAACAGTTCATTACCAATAAACAGATGACGGTCGGGACGCTTGCCATGCAGTTTCTGGAAAAGATCGCCACAGCTCGACCAGAAGCCCGAAAACTCATCACGGGACTGGGCGTAGAATTTCTCAAGCCGCTGATGGATGAAGTGGGCATTCAACTTCCGGTCAATCTCCTCACCGCCATGTCCGAAACGCCCGGATTGCCCTCAAAGTACGGGGCCCTCATCACCAGCCAATTCGGCCAAGAGCGTGGGGCCGCCCTCCTTGAACAAATGGGGGGCCTTGATCCCAAGGAGATCCCGGGATTCCTGGATAAAGAGTTTGCCCGGGGACTCCAGATTAGCCAAGCCAAGGTGCAGGACATCATGGCCCAGTGGACCCGGAAGATTCAGGGCACCCCGGGGCTCGCCTCCAAGCTCGGCGTCCCTCTCATCACCGATCCCATCAGCCGTAAGGTCGGTGTTGGCATGATTCCTGCGCAACTGTTCGCCAGTTCTTCCGACACGCTCTTTCAAGACCCGCTGGATAAAGTGGCCGCAGCGAAGATCCTGACGGATAAGGAGTTTGCCCCGTATCTCACGTCCATTGGCATCGAGCCGGGACAGGTGAACCT